>ERZ857922.59-NODE-59-length-146492-cov-17.646264_pt1 | contig 146492 bp, 124 predicted proteins | sample MGYA00519579_ERZ857922 | MGnify/ENA primary metagenome ERZ857922 (study PRJEB31778, sample SAMEA3449375) | human gut metagenome | biome: human gut; feature: human-associated habitat; material: faeces | place: United Kingdom | collected 2010/2012 ... | reverse complement strand
TATAAAATTTTCAATGTTCTTCAATTTAGCCTTGACTTTTTATTTGCAGGCTTTTACTCTGTTTTTTTACTTTTATCTGTGACAGTCAAATGTGTGATAAAGGAAACAATACCACTAACAATTACAAGGATGTAATAACTGAATCCGCGGCTGACAAGCAGCGAAGCGGTTGTCATAGCCGTTCCGTGGAAAATCGGGGTAAAGATACGCAGGTAAAGTCCCTCGCTGATTCCCATTCCACCCGGCAGTGGTAACATATCAACAGAAATGGATATGACTGCCTGTAAAATTGTAATAGTGAAGAAAGTCTCCGTATTCAGCCCAAAGCTTCGGTATACAACATAAGTAATCGCAAAAAGGAAGAAGCGCTGGATAAAAGAAATAATCGTTGTGTTAAAAATCGCAAGTTTATTTTCCTTTAAGAAGCGAGAGGCTCCCTTATAAGTTTCCATCGACTGCTCTAAGCGCTCGGTGCGGTTATTTTTCTCTTTCATCAAGTGAATTTTCTTTAAGAGAGCAAATCCCTTGGTGATTAAATATTTTGCCGTGCCGGGCAAAAATACCAGTAAACTCATAAATAATACGCAGAATACGTTGAGTGCAATTCCTAAATAAAGGAAAAACTGAACGTCAACACTCAGCGTTGTGATAAGGTCCTGTCCGAATATGGCAACTGCTAATCCGATGAAAACAAGTACAAATTTATATTCAATCGTTACTAACATTAATATGATAGTAGCCGTTGGAATATCAATGTTTTGTTTTTTCATATAGTAAATCTGCATCGGCTGTCCGCCCGTTGCTGACGGGGTGATACAACTGTAGAAAAAACCCACAAAAGAATAACGGATGCAGTTAAATAACGGAACTTTAATCTGCACGGTACTTAACAGGTATTTAATAATAACAGACTCACTGCACACATACACGATTACCAGAATAAAGCCGGCTAACAAAAATCCCGGTGCAATCTGGGAGAGTGTGTGTAAAATAACGCCAAAGTCCTGATCTTTAAAAACAGCCCAGATGGTTAAACCAAGCAAAGCTACCAAAAATAGAGCGTTAAATAAATTTCTTTTAGTTTTTTTGCTCACGTGCTACTCCTTTTGTTCGAATCAATACATAAAGCAACCGCCGATTTACCCAGGTGAAGATTAACTTTGGTGCGCGATACCAGCTAACTCTGCGTGTGAGAAGTGAAAGAACTTCTGCGAGCAGGACACCGGCAATGGCATCGGCAATATAATGCTGTTTGGTGAACTGTGTTGAAAGGACAACCAGCAGAGCAAAGATACAGGAAAATGCACGGTACCAGGCAGGTACCTCTTTGCGTCCCCGGATGCCGGTGTAACAAAACCAGCTTACCAGACAGTGAATGGATGGAAACAGGTTTGTCGGCTGATCCAATCCGTATAAAAACTGAAGAAGAAAGACACTAAATCCTGTGCCTGTTACTTCCGGTCGTACATTTGTCGTTGGAAATACCATAAAAATGATTCCGCAGACAAGACGGGAAATCATATCGGCTGCAACAAAACGATAAAACGTGTCCGGATCATTCCGGTTAATTCTGGCAACCATAATATAATTCACAGTCCAGAACAGGAAACATCCAAAGTAGATGTACATCCAGCCCGGAACAAGTGGTATTGCCTGATCCAAAGAAGTGGTAAGGTCATAATGATACCAGTCTGCACACATTACCATCGTTCCACTGTAAATAAGCATATTTAATCCAAAACAGGATAACAGTGGCAGGATGGCAAAAAGCGGACAAATTGGATCAAGATACTTTTTCATCCATTGATACATAATCATAGCCTCTTTTTTGTTCATTTTGAAAACATACTCTTCTTATTCTACAATATTTTTTTCCTTTTTGCAACTTATGATTGTTTTGAGGCAGGGGATGTGCTAAAATATGGGACAGTAGAAAATATATTGCTTAGCAAATGGAGGATAAAAATGGGAATTTTCGATGTTTTCGTTGCGGTGATCTGGGGTATTGTGGAAGGAATCACCGAGTGGCTGCCGGTAAGTAGTACCGGACACATGATATTAGTGGAAGAATTTTTGAAATTTCAGGATGAACAGTTTTCTCAAATGTTTCTGGTTGTTGTGCAGTTAGGTGCTATCTTAGCCGTTGTTCTTTTGTTTTGGAGCAGGATATGGCCATTCCGTTTTACAAAGAGAGAGCGGGGCGAATCCATTATTGACTGGAAGATTATGCAGATGTGGTTTAAGATTATCGTGGCATGTCTTCCGGCAGCAATTGTAGGCATTTTGTTTGATGACTGGATTGACGAGGTGTTCTACAATGCGTATGTTGTGGCAGGTGCTTTGATTGTTTATGGTATTTTATTTATTATTGTAGAGAATTGGAATAAGGGAAGAAAACCGGCAATTACTTCGGTAACGGAAATCGGATATGACACTGCGCTTATCATTGGTATTTTTCAGTTATTAGCGGCTGTTGTGCCGGGAACTTCTCGTTCCGGTGCTACCATCATTGGTGCCTTGCTTCTTGGTGTGGCTCGTGGTGCAGCAGCAGAATTTACTTTTTATCTGGCAATTCCGGTTATGTTTGGTGCAAGTCTCTTAAAGATTGTAAAGAGTGGATTAAGCTTTGGTACCATGGGTTATGTGACTTTACTCGTTGGTATGTTAGTTGCCTTTGTGGTGTCTTTGTTTGTAATCCGATACCTCATGAGTTATATCCGTAAACACGACTTTAAGGCATTTGGTTATTATCGAATTGTGTTAGGTGTTGTTGTCCTTGTTTACTTCTTCCTATTCAAATAAAGGGATTTGAGGAAGACCAAGGTAATTCAGAAGACCAACATAAATGGCATAAGCAAATTCATATGGTTTATCGGCTAAGAGGGCAGCGTCGCCTTCATTTGAGAGATAAGCCAGTTCAATGAGGACGGCGGGCATATTGGTCCGCCGTAATACGTAGAGGGAAGGACGGGCATAGATACCGTTGTTTTTTGTACCTAAACGTCTTACAATTTCATTTACGATATTGACGGCGAGTTCATAAGAAGGCGTGTTGACGGCATAGACGTATGCTTCCGTACCGTTGATGGCGGGATTTACATTGGCATTTGTGTGAATGCTTAAAAAGTAGTCAGCCCCCCATTGATTTGCCTGCTCGGTGCGGGTTCTGAGACTTGAGTTGGTGTCGTAACCTAAAATTTCATCCGGTGATGTGCGGGATGTGATAGCAGTGAAGCGGGAATCCGCATTTAAAATGTTTGCAAGATAAGCACCAACTAAATAGGTGATATCCTGTTCCCGTAATCCAAATCCTTCGGCACCGGCGTTAAAACCATAGGGATTGTGTCCCTGGTCGATATAAATACGAATGGGCATAAGTTTGCTCCTTATCCGGTAAAAGAGTTTGCTATCAATATATGCAGTTAGAAAGGTGCGGTGAAAATGGGGAGGCAGATGAGGTTAGACCAGTATATTTCTACTTATGTAGAATTAACGAGAAAAGAGGCAAAAGAGGCGATTCGGCGCGGACTTGTCTGCGTGGCTGGAACAGTCGTAAAACAGGCGAATTGTAAAATTGACAGTGAAGAAGATGTGACTTACTGCGGAAAAGAGATTAGGGCAGAAGAGTTCGTTTATTATATGTTAAATAAGCCAGCAGGTGTGGTTTCGGCAACAAAAGATGAGAAGGAGCGTACCGTCCTTTCCTTACTGCCGGAGATGAAACGGGAATTATTTCCGATGGGGCGTCTGGACAAAGATACGGTGGGCCTTCTTATTTTGACGGATGATGGAATGCTTGCACACCGTTTGTTATCGCCGGCTTATCATGTGGCAAAAGTTTATGATGTGATTTACGAAGGAACTTTGCCTGAAAATGCAGTAGTTTTGTTTGCGGAAGGATTGGAAATTGGAGAGCGGAAAAAAACGCTGCCTGCAAAACTGGAACTCATGAAATCCGGGCACGCAAGGCTTACGATTTCGGAAGGAAAGTTTCACCAGGTAAAGCGGATGTTTGCTGTTTTGGGGGCAAAGGTGACAAAATTAGCAAGGGTATCATTTGGTGGAATAAATTTGGACCCTGCCTTAAAACCGGGGGAATACCGGAAATTGACAGAAAATGAAATCAACCAATTAAAAGAGGGAGAATAAGATGGCGAAGAAAAAATATTATGCAGTGAGAGCCGGAAGAACGCCGGGAATTTATACAAGCTGGGATGCGTGCAAGGCACAGGTGGATGGATTTGCTAATCCGTCTTTTAAAAGTTTTCCGACAAAAGAAGAAGCGGAAGCTTTCTTAGGAAATAATACGAAAGAGAATAAGATAGAAGATGAAGCACTTGCCTATGTAGATGGAAGTTACAATGTTAAGACCGGTGAGTACAGCTGCGGTGTTGTGTTCTTTTTTGAAGGGGAAAAAACGGAGTACTGCGAAAAGGGAACCGACTCAGAACTTGCTGCTATGCGGAACGTGGCAGGCGAAATTCTCGGAGCACAGGTGGCAATGAAGATGGCGGTAGAACAGGGGGCGGAAAGTCTTACGATTGTCCATGATTATCAAGGGATTGCCTCGTGGTGTACCGGAGAATGGAAAACAAATAAAGAGGGAACCAAAGCCTATAAAGCATACTTTGATTCCCTAAAGGATAAACTAATTATTCATTTTCAAAAGGTCAAAGGACATTCCGGAGATGAGTACAATGACCTTGCGGATGAACTGGCAAAAAGCGTTATTTTTTAGCGTTTGCCATTGCTTCTTCGCAGAAATACAGCTGTGAATTCAGAGGAGTTTTTCCTCGCTGGTCTACCTTCACGTAGTGTCCATCCGGCATGAGAAGGTGGGCTTTTTTTGTATCCGAGAGCTGCATGTGTAAAATGTGGTAAATCTCTTCCTGCAATATAGGATCTTCAACCGGGAATAAGATTTCTACACGTTTGTCTAAGTTTCTTGGCATCCAGTCGGCACTTCCCATATAATATTCGGCATTTCCATTGTTCTCAAAGTAGAAAATGCGGGAATGTTCCAAAAAGGTACCAACAATGGAGCGCACACGGATATGTTCACTTAAGCCTTTGATTCCGGCACGCAGACAGCAGATGCCGCGTACAATCAAATCAATTTCCACGCCTGCCTCGCTGGCATCATAGAGTGCTTCAATAATTCCCGGATCACACAAGGAATTCATCTTTGCGATAATTCTTGCCGGGCGACCGTTCTTGGCATGTTCTTTCTCACGCTCAATTAAAGACAAGAACTTGCCGCGCAGCCACAGAGGAGCTAAGGATAATTTATTCCATACAAGCGGTTCGGAATAACCGGAGAGCATATTAAAGACTGCCGTGGCGTCTTCCCCATAGCGGGTTTTGCTTGTAAACATACCCATATCGGTGTAGAGTTTGGCGGTAGAGTCGTTATAGTTTCCGGTTCCCAAATGGACATAACGGCGGATTTCGTCTTCCTCTTTGCGGACAACCAGTGTGATTTTGCTGTGAGTTTTTAATCCAACCAGTCCATAGATAACATGGCACCCGGCTTTCTCTAATTTCTTCGCCCACACAATATTATTTTCCTCATCAAAACGTGCCTTTAATTCGACGAGTACAGATACCTGCTTTCCATTTTCTGCTGCCTGCGCTAAAGAAGCAATAATTGGCGAATGGCTGCTGACACGGTAAAGTGTCTGCTTAATCGCAAGTACATTTGGGTCGCTTGCCGCCTTTTTAACAAAATTGACAACCGGGTCAAAAGTCTCATACGGGTGATGAAGCAAAATGTCATGTTCCCGTATCTGCTCAAATAAATCTCTTGAGGCATCCAGCATTTTTGGCTGCTGTGGTATATATTTTGGTTCTTTTAAGTGGTCAAAACCTTCGATGTCATATACTTTCATTAAAAAAGTAAGGTCAAGAGGGCCATTGATTTTGAAAATGGCGTCTTCACTTAAATTAAATTCTTTTCGGAGCGTTTTCAGCAGCCGCTTATCGATATTATCTTCGACTTCTAAGCGGATTGCCTCGCCCCACTGGCGTTTCTTCAACTGTTTCTCGATTTCAATTAAAAGGTCTGCTGCCTCGTCTTCGTCAATGGAGAGGTCAGCATTTCGCATTACACGGAATGGAGCCTGGCAAAGAACTCTATAATTCAAAAATAGTTTTTGAATGTTCTTTTCGATAATCTGCTCTAAAAGGATTACGGTCGTACAGTTATCACCATCGATAGGAATTGTGACAACGCGTGGAAGAACGGATGGAACCTGCACAGTGGCAAAATCAATGGTTCCCTTTTTCTTTTTATCCATCAACAGCGCACCGATGTTAAGTGAGCGGTTGCGGATTAACGGAAAAGGTCTGGAGGAATCCACAGCCATTGGAGTGAGGACCGGGAAAACTTCTTTCTGAAAATAGTTGTCAACGTAGTCTGCCTGTTCTTCCGTTAGTTTTTCAAATTCTGTGACGATTTTTAAGCCATTCTTCTTTAATGAAGGAAGAAAAGAACGGTTGTAGGTATTATACTGAGCTGTTGTAAATTTGTGAGTTTCCTTCAAAATCGCATCAATCTGTTCTTTACTGGTCATACCGGCAATATCTTTTTTTGTGTAACCGGCATTTACCTGGTCTTTCAGAGAGGCAACGCGGACCATGAAAAATTCATCCAGATTGGAGGCGGTAATGCTTAAAAATTTTAATCGTTCCATCAACGGAAGATGGTTGTCTTTCGCCTCGGACAAAACACGCTTGTTAAAGGCTAGCCAACTTAACTCGCGGTTGGTAAATCGTTCGTTTTGGGTCATATCATCATCCTCGCTTTCCTGTTCGTTTTTGTTTTAGTACCGGCCGGATACCAAAAACTTCTTCAAAGACATCTGCCTTATGTAAGAAGAGTCCTTTTTCCAAGGTGATATCCGCCATGGTGTCCGCCGTGATTGTCAGTATTCCATTTCGCTCGGATACACCAACATTTTTAATTTTCTGACGATTGCTTTTGTCTAATACATTAGCAATTTTTAAAATTGCATTCAATTTTACGATTGTAATATATTCTTCTCTTGAAAAATCACCGTCCAATTCCTCAAAGGAAGGAAAAGATTCATCATTGTAGCGAATCATATTGGCAACGATGAGACGTTCTTTATGAGAGATTCCGATAATCTCCGTTGACAAAAGAATGTGATAGGAACATTCTCTTGCGTGCAGTGCATTGATATAGGCACCACAGCCGTGAAGAATGACACCGAGCTGTAAAAGCAGGCGCTCGCGTTTTCCAAGACCGTGTATTTTTTTGATTCGGTCAAAAATCTGGAGTGCCAGGGTCTGCACGGTGTCGATGTGGCTTAAGTCAACCTCGTATTTCTGTGCCACATTTCTTGAAGCACTCAGAATATCCTCTGTAAAATCATGTCCACAGGAAAGACGGAACTTTCGCTCTGCATAATCAGCAGCCAATCCATCACAAAGATTAATCGGAGAGAGAAGGATATTCTGGCAATCCGTAAGCTGTGTGATTTTGCGCATTAAAAGCAAAGTAGGCAGAAGTGACTGTGCATGGATATTACCCATTAATTTTAACATTTTCTTTTTGGTAAATATTTTATCCGGCAAAAAGCCTTCAAAGTCTTTTTTTGTTTCCTTTATGTGGTAGTAGGTTTCCGGAATCATTTCACCGGCTGCCAAAATACAGTGAATCTCTTTTTTATCTAAATTCAGTCGTTTAAATAAAGACAAATCCTTTTCAATGTATTCATCAATCAAAGCATCGTAATCATAGGCTTCATCCTGCATTGCATACAGCAGTTCCTGAATACGTGAAGAACCAAGTAAAAGGTTTTGTGTCAGCTGCAGATGTCCGTTCTGAAAAAGAGAGAGCTGGACACTGCCGGCACCGATATCGAGAACGAGACACCCTTCTTCACTGAGTGGTTCAAATTGTTTTTCATTGTGAACCATTCCTTTGAAGTAAAGGAATCTTGCCTCGCTGTTACTGAAAAGTTTTACTTTGAATCCTGTCTGGATTTTTATCTGGTCGGTGACAACCAAAACATTTTTTGCCTCGCGCATTGCGCTGGTGGCACAGACGTCCCAACTGTCAGTATGAAATTCTGTCATAATCCGTTTGAAATCGTTTAGTGTGTTGCAGATTTCTGAAAGTGTCTGATAGGAAATGACTCCTTCGGTGTACGATTCCGCACCAAGACTGAGCGGGTGGCGTACATAAGTGAGCTGACGAATTCCATTCTGACGGGACATTTCATATATTTTCATACATAATTCATTTGAGCCGACATGAATTGCCGCATAAGTTGTAGAAGCCATAAATACCTCCATTCTGAAACCAATTTCTTTGTTTCTATTTTACAATGAATTTGCAAAAATGGAAAGACGTATTTATCTGATTTTCACGTAAATTTTATGTAAAATTCGAGAATTGAAAACCATCATCGCATGTGCTACAATAGGGGAACAGAAAAAAAGAGAGGATGAGACGGTTGAAAACAAGTGATTTTTATTATGATTTACCAAAAGAATTGATTGCGCAGGACCCGCTTGAGGACAGAAGTTCATCGAGACTTTTAGTACTGCATCGGAAATCCGGGCGCGTGGAGCATAGAGTGTTTACGGATATTGTAGAGTATTTAAAGCCGGGAGACTGCCTGGTGCGGAATAATACGAAAGTAATTCCGGCAAGATTATACGGAACCAGAGTGGATACCGGGGCAACAATTGAACTTCTGCTTCTCAAACGCATGGAGAATGATGTTTGGGAAACTCTTGTAAAACCGGGAAAAAAAGCGCGTAAAGGAGCTGTGATTTCTTTTGGGGATGGAATTTTGACAGGAGAAATTATCGATGTCAAAGAGGATGGGAACCGTTTGATTCAGTTTCGATATGAGGGGATTTTTGAAGAGATTTTAGATCAACTCGGACAGATGCCGCTTCCGCCTTATATTACGCATACATTGAAAGATAAGAACCGTTATCAGACCGTTTATGCAAAATACGAAGGGTCGGCAGCAGCCCCAACGGCAGGGCTCCATTTTACGGAGGAACTTTTTCAAAAATTAGAGGAAAAAGGAGTACTTGTAGCAAATGTTACGCTTCATGTCGGGCTTGGTACTTTCAGACCGGTAAAAGTGGATGATGTGTCGAAACACCATATGCATACTGAATTTTATCAGGTGACAAAAGAAGAGGCAGATAAAATTAACAAGGCAAAACAGGCCGGTGGACGGATTGTCTGCGTAGGAACGACAAGCTGCCGGACGATTGAGTCGGCTGCCGATGAAAATGGTGTGCTTAAGCCGGGACAGGGCGATACCGATATTTTCATTTATCCGGGCTATTCTTTCAAAATGATGGATGTGCTGATTACGAATTTTCATTTGCCGGAATCAACGCTTTTAATGCTTGTTTCTGCACTTGCAGGAAAAGAGCAGGTTATGCGTGTGTATGAAGAAGCAGTGCGGGAGAGATACCGGTTCTTCTCGTTTGGAGATGCGATGATTATATTAGACGACTAGTGAGGGGTTTTTATGGAAAAAGAAAAGGTATTATTCGTTTATAATCCGCGTGCCGGAAAGGGGACTTTGCGGAACAAACTTGCCGATATCATAGATTTGATGATGAAAAGACAGTGGGATGTTTCGATTGCGGCAACACAGAAGGCTGGAGATGCAGCCGAATATATCATACAAAAGGGAATCGGTTGTGACCGTGTGATATGCAGCGGCGGCGATGGTACACTGCATGAGGTGATTCATGGATTGATGACTCTGCCACCCGATATGCGTCCGGCCTGTGGTTATATTCCAACCGGAACGGTGAATGATTTTGCAAATAGTATCAGGCTGCCAAAACGAGTGATTCCCTGTGCACAGATTGCGGTGGGGGACAAAAAGGATGCTTATGATGTCGGGGACATGAACGGTAATTTCTTTTCCTATGTAGCGGCATTTGGAGCTTTTACCTCGGTTTCTTATGAAACACCGCAGGCGACGAAAAACTTGTTTGGAAGGACGGCTTATATTTTAGATGGTGCGGTAAAGTTGGGAAAAACCAAAAGTTATCATATAAAGGTGCAGACAGATTTGGAAACTTGGGAGCAGGATTGTATTCTTGGTATGGTGACAAATGCAAAATCGGTAGCAGGATTAAAATTATATAAGAAAAACAGTGTCAGTTTAAAAGATGGTCTGCTTGATGGGATTTTTGTGAAAACACCGAAAAATCCGATTGAGTTGAATCAGGTAATGGCATTTTTACTGCACGGAAAAGCAAATTCGCATGTGAAGGTGATACACAGTTCCCATGTGGAAATCAGTTGTAAGGAAGCGTTAGCGTATACGCTGGATGGGGAAAATGGTGGAAAACATAAAAAAGCGGTGATTCAAAATCATCCGCAGGCAATTACTTATTTTTGTGGATAGGTGTTAATCCCTATCCACAATATCATATCGATTCTGGATTAAAAGCTCTCTTGCTTTTTTCTCATCATCTTCTTTGTAAAGTTCCAGTTTCATAACACCATCTACATATTCACGGTTATGAATGATGCCGATATTTTTGATGCTGATGCCGTTCACGGACAGAATCGTGGCGATTGTGGCAATGGCGCCGGCACGGTCATCGATGTTTATGAATAAATCATACGAACGGGCAATTACACTGCTTTTCTTTGCAGGGATGGAATCCCTGTAGTCGCCTGCTGTGTGAAATTCATCCTGAATGGAAGCACCGTCTTTTTCTGCTATCATGTGGCGGAAATTTTCAATCTGCTTTTCAAAATGGGAGAGAAAATAATCAATGCTTTCGCTGTTTGCTAAGCAAATATCCTGCCACATTTGTGGAGAGGACGAGGCAATTCTTGTAATATCTTTGAAACCGCCGGCGGCAAACGCTTTCATATTCTGCTCTTCGTTGTCACTTGTGCGAACCATATTAACCAGGGAAACGGCGATAATGTGTGGCACATGGCTGATGGCAGCAGTGATTTTATCATGTTCCGATGGTGATAAAACGACACAGTTTGCACCGGTTTTTGCTACCAATTCTTTTAACAGAGACAAGTTTTCTAACGGCGTCTCCTCAAATGGTGTCAATAAATAGTATGCATTTTCCAACAAAATATCAGTGGAATTTTCGAACCCCGTTTTTTCGGAACCGGCCATTGGGTGTCCGCCGATAAACTGGCGGCTAAGTCCAAGTTCGGCTGCCTTTTTGCAGATATTTCCCTTTACACTTCCAACATCGGTAAGAATGCAGCCAGGTTTCAACAGCGGTTTTAAGACGGACAGATAGTCTGTATTTTTTAGAACCGGCGCACAGAGAAAAATGATGTCGCAGGTGGAAAAACGCTCATCAATTTCATACCAGATAGAATCAATAATTCCTTCCGCCATGCCCTCATCAAGTGCCGGATTTTTTCTTCTGGAATAGACGTGTACGGACACATCCTCATTTTGTTTTTTGAGTGATCTTGCGATGGAACCGCCAATGAGTCCAAATCCGACAAAGCCAAGTTCTAAATGTTTCATAGCATAATAATCTCCATTCTTTGCAAAGTTAATAAACATAGTTTAGCACCTTTTTGGGTAAATTACAATTGCTTGACACAGAGAATGTGGATTCATACAATAGAAGTGAAAAAAGTTTACACAGAGCAAGGAGGAATTGACAATGAGTGTTTTGGGAGCATTAGAACCGGCACGTGTGATGCATTATTTTGAAGAAATCTGTGGCATACCGCATGGTTCGGGAAATACGAAAAAAATCAGTGATTATTGTGTTTCTTTTGCAAAAGAGCATCACCTTACTTATTTGCAGGATGAATATAACAATGTGATAATATGGAAAGACGGCATAAAAGGATATGAGAATTCGGCTCCGGTTATGCTGCAGGGGCATTTGGATATGGTCTGTGAAAAAGAAGAGGGCTGTGACATTGATTTTGAGACGGATGGACTTTGTCTGCAGGTGGAAGATGGCATTGTGACAGCAGAAAAAACAACGCTTGGCGGAGATGACGGTATTGCCGTTGCGTATGCTCTTGCTTTATTGGAGACGGATGAATATCCACACCCGCCGTTGGAGATTGTGCTTACGGTAGATGAAGAAATCGGAATGTTAGGTGCCACAGCTTTGGATACTTCACCTCTTCGTGCAAAAACGATGTTGAATTTGGATTCCGAAGATGAGGGGCATTTGTTAGTCAGCTGTGCCGGCGGTGTGACAGCGCAGGTGGAACTTCCACTTTCCTTTGAGACAGGCGATGGGGAGAAATACGTTATTTCTGTCAGTGGTTTAATGGGAGGCCATTCCGGTGTTGAAATTGATAAGGGGCGCGCCAATGCCTGTCAGATAATGGGAAGGGTTCTCTATGAACTGCATAAAGAAATTCCATTTTCTCTGTGCTTCTTAAATGGTGGATTGAAAGATAATGCCATTCCGAGACAGGCAGAAGCAGTTATTGTATGTCCGGAAAAACAGCAGTCTGAAATCAATACAAAGATTGCTGTGATTTCCTCTGAAATAAAACATGAGTTTTTGGAAACAGACCCTATGATTTTGGTGGAAGCAAAGAAAACTACACTTGTAGAAAAAGAGTTGGCAATGACGAAGGATTCCGCGGATAAGGTGATTGCCGCCCTTCTTTGTCTGCCGGGTGGAATTCAGAAGATGAGTTTTCAAATGAAAGGACTTGTTCAGACTTCGTTAAATTTAGGAATTATGAAGACGGAGAAAGACCATGTTTCGCTGTCATTCTCGGTGCGAAGCAGTGTGGAATCGGAAAAGCGGGCGCTGCTTGACAAGATGGCCTGTCTGACAAAGACATTAGGCGGCACGGTTACCACAAATGGAGATTATCCGGCATGGGAGTATCTGGAAAATTCGCCGCTGCGTGATTTGATGTGCCGGATATTTGAAGAGCAATATGGTAGAAAACCTATTGTGGAGGCACTTCACGCAGGTGTAGAATGTGGTATTTTTGCCGGAAAGATACCGGAACTTGACTGTGTCTCGTTTGGACCGGATATGAAAGATATCCACACGCCGAAAGAGAGTATGGATGTGGAAAGTGTGAAACGAACGTGGGAATATTTGCTTGAAATATTGAAACAGTTGAAATAGCAAAAAAACGGTAAATCATCGAAACCATACAGTTCCGTTGATTTACCGTTTTTTATTATGTACGATTTACAATTCGGAATATCCGAATCCATTTACAATCGCATCAATTTTTTCTTTGTTTTTGCAGTGTGGACATTCACTTGGTGTAAAGGTGTTATAGTCCGGCAAATCCTCTGTTGAGAAGATACAGTGGACAGGTTCACCGTAAATTTCTTTTGCTGCGCTGAAAATCGCTGAAATGCCTTGAATGATACCGCCGTAGTACTGAATACACTCCAGGCTTCTGGCGATGGTACGTCCGGTTGTTGCGGATGCTAAAAGAAGAAGTATGTTCTTTCCTCTTACCATCGGCTGTAAGTTGTCGCGGAAAATCATCTGTCCGTTTCCGTCAAACTCCGGTGTAATGACATACAGACTGTCATGCTGGTTTAATGACATAATACCGTTTTTGTTCAGTTCTTCTGCTAAGCAGGCACCGATGATTTCACAGCCGTCCATACATACGATGGTGTCAATCGGTTTGCTGTACTGGTATTCTTTTGCCATTTCTCTTGCTACTTCATAAGCTTCCTTTTGGCGAACTTTTAAGGTGGTCATATCCATATAAAAATTAATGTGTGAAGATGTCGTTGCAAAATGTCCCGGAACGACTTTTAAATTAATTTTGCTGTTCGTTTTGGAAGGTACTTTGTATTCTCTGTCTAATAACATAAAAAATCTCCTTTCCCAAGTTTGTAGATTATTTGTGTCGACTTCTATTTTATCATATTTTTCTTGTTACTTCCACTCTTTTTCGGTATAATAAAAGAAAAGTTCTTGAATTGGACGAATTGTTTTAGAAATTATGGAGGAAGGATTGCATGACATTATTCGAGATGATAAAGACAAGACCATATGAGATGCAGCAGGAGTTTTCATGCGGTGTCAGAAAACAGAATGAAAATGAGGTTTTGGTTTCTGTCTGGCGGCCGAAAGCGAAGAAATGTCAGTTGGCAGTCATAGCAGAGGGAAAGCGGAAACTGTTTCTGATGTATCCGGCGAAAATGTGCGGGATGGAAGATTATTTTACAGTTGTCTTACAAGCGGAGAATTTGGCAGACAGGCTTCAGGGAATGCCTTATTTTTTTGTAGCAGATGGTGAAAGTTTTTGCGATTCTTATGCCAGAATGATTACTGGAAGAGAGTACTTTGGCAGACGTCAGGGAAAAGTGAGAGCTTGTTTTGATTTTCAGGATTTTGACTGGACAGGAGAAAATTGGAAAAAGATTCCGGCGCGTGATATGATTTTATATCAATGCCATGTCCGTGGATTTACGAAACATAAGTCGTCAAATGTAAAAAATCCGGGTACATTTTCCGGTATGGAGGAAAAACTTTCTTATTTGAAAGATTTAGGGGTAAATACGCTGTTACTCATGCCGGCATATGATTTTAATGAATGTATGCATGATGAAAATGGCGTGGATTTAAAGAAAGTTAATTACTGGGGCTATACAGAGGATGCGTTTTATTTTGCTCCGAAGGCCGGTTATGCAGCAAAAAAGGGTGAACAGGCAAAGGAGTTTCAGAAGCTGATTAAAGCAGTTCATTCACAGGGGATGAACGTGGTGATGGATTTTTATTTTAAGGATGTGTCGCCTGAATTTATGCTGACTTGTATGCGGTATTATGCACTGCGTTTTCATATCGATGGTTTTCGGTTTAATCAGGAGTGTGTGTCTGTTGAATGGCTGCGACAGGACCCGGTTCTATCTCATTTGAAATTATTTGGTTATCACTGGGATGAATGTGGCTATGAAGCCGGTCAGGAAATGTTCTGCGAGATGAATGACCGTTTTTTGGTGACGGCAAGACGTTTTCTGAAAAGTGATGAAGGACAGGTTGAGGATTTTTATTATCAATTCCGCGAGCAGAAAAAAGGAGTTGCCATGGTTCACTCGATTACCGGGCATAACGGATTTACTCTGCGGGATTTGGTGTCTTATGATGTGAAGCATAACGAGGCAAACGGAGAAAAGAATCTCGATGGAACAGAGTATAATTACAGCTGGAATTGTGGGGCAGAAGGACCTTCGAGAAAAAAAGAAGTCCGTGAAAAGCGCTCTAGTCAGGAACGAAATGCATTTCTTATGCTTATGCTTGGTATGGCATCACCGAGAATTCTTTCGGGAGATGAATTTGGAAATACACAAAAAGGAAATAATAATGCATATTGTCAGGATAATGCGATTACATGGCTTGACTGGAGTTTGTTAGAGAAAAATAAAGAATTATTTTCCTATGTAAAAAAGTTGATTGAGTTTCGTAGGAACCATCCTCTCTATCAGAGCAGACGGTATCTGACCGGTATGGATTCTGAGGGGCTTGGTGCGCCGGATGTGTCCTGTCACGGAGTAGAGCCGTGGAATGCGAGGTTTTCTTATTATAGCAGGGAACTTGGTGTTTTGTTTTTCGGTGGCTATTACGGCGGAAATTCCTTGTATTTTGCATTTAATTTTCACTGGGAGCCACATGTATTTTATCTCCCGGAAATTGAAAAAAATAAAGAATGGAAACGGGTATTTGATACTTCAAATACTATGGAAATGGCAGTGGATGGAAAGAAATATGAGCTGGCGCCGCGCTCAATTGCTGTTTTTGAGAATGTACCGGTAAAAAAAACTGCCGGGACTTCCGATAAGAAGAAAATCCCGGCAAAAGGGCATAAAAATGCCTAAAGATTGTGGTTTTCCACGATTGGATCGAACAAGTCCAAAGAACAATGTTTGTCAGACGTAAAATGTTTACATGTTACGCAGGAAACATTGACATTGCCGGATTTGTTGCTGCAGCTACAGCAGTCCTTGACTTCATAGGCACTACAGTTTTTGGCTACATCGCGGTAAGTTTGCTCATCTGCACGCATAATCTGCCTCCATTCTTTCACCATATCGGTGAATTTAGGTTACTTTGTAACAATGCTAGTATGAGCAGTTAGGAAGGATAATATACGAAATGATTGTATTGGAAATTGACAGCGTAAAAGAATTTATGCAGCATATGTTTCAGGGCAGTATGTTTGACCGGTTTCATCTGCGTTCCTGCGAGGTGACAACATTTGCCACGTTTCATATTGACGGCAGATGTTTTGATGATTGGTTTGACAGTGATGAAAAACGGACAGATGAAACCGGTCTGGTTACATGGAATATGATGAAAACATTTGTTTTTTCGTGGATAAAAGGAAATAAAGTGCCACAGAAGATGTTGTTTGATTTTTGTCATTACATGCCAAATGGAGATGTCGGATCGATTCAAATCCGCTATGAAAAGGAAAAACTTCAGTTTGTGACCGGATATATGCAAAAGGAGTTTTCTCTGGATAAAAAAGGGCAGCAGGCGTGGGATGACAATTGTCTGCAATTTATAAAGAAACATGAAATTGTTAGCACTCAATTTGAATGAGTGCTAAATTTTCCTTGACATTCGATTGTGACAGCGTTATCATATCTGTTAGAACAAGATTGAATTACTAATTGGAGGTTGATAACATGACGAATGAACAAGGAAATTTAGCGATTAATTCAGAAAACATATTCCCGATTATTAAGAAATGGTTGTATTCAGACCATGATATTTTTATCCGTGAAGTTGTAAGTAATGCTTGTGATGCGATTACGAAATTGAAAAAATTAGACCTTATGAGTGAGGCATCTCTGCCGGATGATTACAAAGCTAAAATTGAGGTGGAAGTAAATCCGGAAGATAAAACAATTACGTTTACCGATAATGGACTTGGTATGACGGCAGACGAAGTGAAAGAGTATATTAACCAGATTGCTTTTTCCGGTGCTGCTGATTTCTTGGAAAAATATAAAGATAAAGCAAATGAAGAACAGATTATTGGACATTTTGGTCTTGGCTTTTACTCTGTATTTATGGTAGCGGACTCTGCAGAAATTCATACCCTTTCTTATAAAGAAGGTTCGGAAGCGGTTCATTGGGAGTCTGACGGTGGTTTGACGTTCGAGATGGGACCATCCGATAAAGATACAGTAGGTACCCGGATTATTCTGCATTTAAATGAGGACAGTTACGAGTTTGCCAACGAATACCGTGTTCGTGAGGTGCTTGATAAATATTGTTCCTTTATGCCGGTTGAAATTTTCCTTACAAAGGCAAATGCTGAGCCGGAGTATGAGACAATTCCGAGCGAGGAAGTGACAGAGGAAGATACGGTTATTGAGGAAATTGTGGAAGAGCCAAAAGAGGATGACAAAAAAGAGGGCGAAGAAGCAAAAGAGCCGGTTAAAAAGACCAAAATTTTGAAACGTCCGGTATCCATTAGTGATACGCACCCACTTTGGGCAAAACATCCAAATGAGTGTACCGAAGAGGAATACAAGACATTTTACCGTAAAGTATTTAATGATTACCGTGAGCCGTTATTCTGGATTCATTTGAATATGGATTATCCGTTTAACTTAAAAGGTATCTTGTACTTCCCGAAAGTAAACTTGGAGTATGAGAATGTTGAAGGTATGATTAAGTTATACAACAATCAGGTGTTTATTGCGGATAATATTAAGGAAGTAATTCCGGAATTTCTGATGTTGTTGAAGGGCGTTATTGACTGCCCAGATTTGCCATTGAACGTAAGTCGAAGTGCTTTGCAGAATGATGGTTTTGTGAAGAAGATTTCGGATTATATTACGAAAAAAGTGGCAGATAAACTTTCCGGTATGTGCAAAACAGACCGCGAGAATTACGAGAAATATTGGGATGATATCAGCCCGTTTATCAAATTTGGCTGCTTGAAAGATGAGAAGTTCAAAGAGAAAATTAAAGATTATGTTTTGTTCAAAGACTTAGACGACAAATACAGTACATTAAAAGAGTATTTGGAGACAATTCCGGAGCCGGAAGTAGAGGCTGAAGTGGTTGAAGAAGGCAAAGAGGATGAGAAATCTTCAGAAGAGACAGAGGCACCGAAGAAGACTGTTTACTATGTTACCGATTTGCAGCAGCAGAGCCAGTATGTGAAGATGTTCCGTGAGCAGGATATGAATGCGGTTGTTCTTCTTCATAATATTGACCAGCCGTTTGTATCGGCATTGGAAGCCGGCGATGACGATGTGAAATTCCAGAGAATTGATGCAGATTTGACGGATGCTTTCAAAGAAGAAGGCGATGAGGAAAAACTGAAAGAAGATACCGAGACTTTGAAAGAATTGTTCCGTAAAGCAACCGGAAAAGACCAATTAGAGGTTAAAGTGGAGAAATTGAAAAATGATAAAGTTTCTTCTATGATTACCTTGTCTGAAGAGGCCAGAAGGATGCAGGATATGATGAAGATGTATTCCGCAAATGGCATGGGCGGTATGGAACTGCCGGATGTCGGACAGACGCTTGTTCTGAATGCAAACAATGATTTGGTTCAGTATCTGCTGGCGAACAAAGACGGCGAGCACAGCGATATGTTCTGCAAACAGCTTTATGACTTAGCAATGATTAGCCATCAGCCACTGCAGGCAGATAAGATGACAGAGTTTATTAATCGAAGCAATGAGATTATGATGCTGCTTACTAAGTAATGTAAGGTATCATGATTAGGAGAGCACCACCGGTGCATGAGAGGCAGGACTTGCTTTTTATGTGCCGGTGGGTGTTTTTGCTTATTTGAAAAAAAATGACCAAAAGTATGAATGAATTACTTGACAAAAAAATTAGGAATGTGTATTATATATTCTGTCGGTTATACACCGTGTGCTTCGATAGCTCAGTCGGTAGAGCACTTCACTCGTAATGAAGGGGTCGAGGGTTCAAGTCCCTTTCGAAGCTTCCTTTATTTTGTTTACAATATACTATTTTGTATACTATTTTCGAACTGCCTGCATTTACAGTAAAGTGGATGCAGGCAGTTTCAATAAGAAAGGAGAAATAAATGGCAGATAGAAAATTTTCGCAGGATATGGCAGGCGCGTGGGGGCTTATGAGACAGAAAGAAAAAGTGCTCATGGTTTTACAAAGTATACTGACTGCCATATTGTTAATCTTTATCATTATCGATGTGGGCATGGGGATGAATAAGGGCTGGATGTTAAAAACGGAACTTGGAATTGTTATTGTGCTGTTTGTTTTAAATGCCCTGAAAGCCTATCCGGAGAGGAAGAAAGCAATCGTTTTTTATGTGCTGCTTACCTTGGCGGCAGTGGTTTGTTTTACACTCCAGTTTATATAAATGGAAAAATCTTGACAAACGTATGTGGATACGCTACAATACATGGTGATTCAAAGTATAATTTTGAACGAATAAAAAGAATTTAAGTAAAAAGGAGAAATCGTATTATGTTAGAAAAAATGCAGGAACTTATCGCAGATCAGTTGAGCGTAGATGCAGACAGCATCACAGAAGCATCTTCTTTCAAAGATGATTTGGGAGCAGATTCTCTTGATCTCTATGAATTGATCATGGCTCTTGAAGAGGAGTATGATGTTGAGATTCCTACGGATGATTTGGAAAGCATCAACACAGTAGGCGACGTAATTAATTTCTTAAAGAGCAAAGGTGTAGAGTAAAACAATTGCACATAACCTGATAAACAGGTCAAGATTGACACCAAGAAAGTTTGACATAGTCCGCTTCTCTTGGTGTCAATGTTTTAGAGTGCAATGTATATGCACCAATGATGAGAGAATGACGAAAGAAAGGCTAGGATAGAACTATGGGTAAAATTGCATTTGTCTTCCCCGGACAGGGAGCACAGGTGGTAGGAATGGGACAAAATGTTTATGAAAATTCAGCAGTGGCAAAAGATGTGTTTGAACAAGCATCTAAGGCAGTTGATTTGGACTTGAAAGCACTTTGTTTTGAAGAAAATAACGACATTAATATTACAGAATTTACGCAGGTATGTCTTCTTACAACCAGTGTGGCAATTATGGAAGAATTGAAAACCAGAGGTGTAAAGGCGGATGTGGCAGCCGGACTTAGCCTTGGTGAATACTGTGCGTTAGTAGCAGCAGGTTCTATGAATTTTGTAGATGCTGCAAAAGCAGTTCGTAAACGTGGTATTTTCATGCAGGAAGAAGTGCCTGCCGGAAAAGGCGGTATGGCAGCAATTCTTGGTATGGATGCCGCAGAGATTGATAAAAATATTGAAGAGTTTGATAAAGTTCAGGTTGCAAACTATAACTGTCCGGGACAGATTGTAATTTCCGGAGAGACTGAACAGGTAAAACAGGCAGCAGACAAATTAAAAGAAGCCGGAGCAAAAAGAGCTGTTCTTTTAAACGTAAGCGGACCATTTCACTCAAGCCTTCTTACAGGAGCCGGTGAAAAATTAGAGGCTGTATTAAAAGAACTTACGATTGAAAAACCGCAGATTCCTTATGTGGCAAATGTAGACGCTTCCTATATTACAGAGCAGGCAGACATTATGCCTCGTCTTGTAAGTCAGGTCAGCCATTCGGTACGCTGGCAGCAGTCAGTGGAAAAGATGGTAGAAAACGGTGTTGATACCTTTATCGAGATTGGACCGGGAAGAACATTGGCAGGATTTAATAAGAAAATAGCCAAAGCCATTGGCAAGGAACTGACTACATATAATGTGGCAACAATGGAAGATATTGACAAGGTTGTAGAAGCGCTCAAATAGTGCTTTGTGAAAGAGAGGCAGTATGTTATTACAGGACAAAATAGCAGTCGTTACCGGTGCCAGCAGAGGAATCGGAAGAGCAACTGCAAAAGCGCTTGCCCGCGAAGGTGCAATGGTAATTGTTAATTATAATGGTTCCAAAGAGCGTGCCGACGAGGTCGTTTCTGAGATTGAAAAAGATGGCGGTAAAGCGAAGGCCATTCAGTGCAATGTCAGCGATTTTGAGCAGGCGAAAGAATTTTTCGGCGGCGTGGTAAAAGAATATGGAAGAATTGATATTTTGGTAAATAATGCCGGAATTACAAGAGACAATCTGATTATGAAGATGTCTGAGGAAGAATTTCAGGATGTTATTCAGACAAATCTTGCCGGAGTCTTTAATGGAATTAAATTTGTGACGCGTCCGATGATGAAACAGCGTCAGGGGCATATTATCAATATGGCATCGGTTTCTGGAATTATCGGAAATATGGGACAGGCAAATTATTCCGCTTCCAAAGCCGGTGTAATTGGTCTTACCAAAGCGACGGCAAAAGAATTGTCATCCCGTGGTATCACAGTAAATGCAGTAGCACCTGGATTTATTGCAACAGAGATGACGGACAAGCTTTCGGATGCGGTAAAAGAAGAAGCATGTAAAACGATTCCACTTGGTGCCTTTGGTACGGTAGAAGATGTAGCGGAAGCAGTTGTATTTTTAGCATCTGACCGTGCGAAATACATTACCGGACAGGTATTGTGTGTCGATGGCGGTATTGCGATGTAACAAAATGAATGGAGGAAAGAATGAGTAGACGAGTTGTAGTTACCGGTATGGGTGCAGTAACCCCAATCGGAAATAATGTAAAAGATTTTTGGGAAAATGTAAAAAAAGGAACCGTTGGAATCGGACCAATCACGAAGTTTGACACAACGGATTACAAAGCACATTTGGCTGCAGAGGTTAAAGATTTTGATCCGACGATTGCGATGGATAAAAAATCCGCACGACGTATGGAAGATTTTGCACAGTATGCGGTTGTAGCTGCAAAAGAGGCACTTGAAGACAGTGGACTGGATATGGAAAAGGAAGATCCATTTATGGTAGGATGCAGCGTCGGCTGTGGAATTGGAAGTCTTCAGTGTGTGCAGAAAAATTATGAGAAAATTTTGACAAAAGGACCAAACCGTGTAGCTCCGCTTATGATTCCGATGCTCATTTCCAATATGGCAGCCGGAAATATTTCAATTCAGTTTGGATTAAAAGGTAAAAATATCAACGTGGTAACAGCTTGTGCAACAGGTACTCACTGTATCGGTGAGGGATACCGATCCATTCAATATGGTGAGGCAGATGTTATGGTTGCCGGTGGATCAGAAGGTGCGATTACCGAGCTTGGTGTTGCCGGATTTACCGGATTGAATGCATTGAATACAACAGATGACCCGAAAAGAGCTTCGATTCCGTTTGATGTAGACCGTGGTGGATTTGTTATGGGTGAAGGTGCTGGTATTTTAGTTCTTGAAGAATTAGAGCATGCCAAAGCACGTGGTGCTCATATTTACGCAGAAGTTGTTGGTTATGGTGCAACGAGTGATGCACATCATCTGACAGCACCGATTGACGACGGAAGCGGCGATGCAAAAGCAATTGAGTTTGCAATCAAAGATGCGGGCATCAAACCGGAAGATATTGATTATATCAATGCACACGGAACCAGCACACACATGAATGATGCATTCGAGACCAAGGCAATTAAACTTGCGATGGGAGATGCGGCTTACCAGTGTAAAGTTAATTCAACAAAATCCATGGTAGGACATCTGCTTGGTGCTGCCGGTGGTGTTGAGGCAATTACTTGTGTAAAATCTATTATGGAAAACTATGTACATGCCAATATTGGTCTTGTAAATCAGGATCCGGAATGTGATTTGGATTGTCCGAAAGAGGCTGTTGAAACAAAAGTTGATGTAGCACTGAGTAACTCTCTTGGATTTGGTGGACATAATGCTGTATTGATTTTCAAGGCATTTGCAGAATAAAAAACGGAAGGGAAAAACGAAATGTTATTAGATATCAACGATATTCAAAAGATTATCCCACACCGTTATCCGTTCCTCTTAGTTGACTGCGTCGAAGAGATGGAGCCGGGAGTAAGAGCGGTAGGATATAAAAATGTAACGATGAACGAGCCATTTTTTCAGGGCCATTTTCCACAGCAGCCGGTAATGCCGGGTGTGTTAATCATTGAGGCATTGGCTCAGGTTGGCGCGATTGCAGTATTAAGCCTTCCGGAAAACAAAGGGAAACTTGCCTTCTTTGGCGGAATCAAAAATGCCAAATTCAGAAAGCAGGTAATTCCGGGCGACCGTCTGCGCTTAGAGACAGAAATTATTAAATGCAAAGGACCAATGGGCATTGGCAAAGCAGTTGCAACAGTAGATGGTAAATTAGCAGCAGAAGCAGAAATCAGCTTTATGTGTACAGATGCTAAGTAAAAGGCGTCGAAATAATATAGTTTAAAAATAGAAAAAAGAAATTCATTTGTCTTGAGACAGGATAATGTTTCACATTATAGTCTCTCGCCAATTGAATTTCTTTTTATATTATGATAGTATGTTTTTTATTAGATGCTGACATAGTTTAGATGTTTGAGAAACAGTTTTTATAAGGTCCTTGTTTTTAGGAAAAAGGACCTGATTATTTAAGAAGGAGATGAGGCGAATGAATAAGAATATGATTGATAATGGAATAGATTTTGATTTTGGAAAAACATCAAAAGAATATGCAAAATTTAGAGATATTTATCCCAAAGAATTGTATCAAAAGTTATATGAAATTGGAGTTGGTTTGGAGGGGAGTAATTGGCTGGATATGGGAACGGGAACTGGTGTGATACCTCGTGGAATGGCACAGTATGGTGCTAATATTATAGCTACGGATATTTCTCATAATCAGATCAATGAAGCAATTGAATTATCAAAAGGAATGGAAAATATAAAATATAAGGTAATTGCTGCAGAAGATATAGATTATGAGGAGAATACTTTTGATGCAATTACTGCATGTCAATGTTTTTGGTATTTTGATTCTAAAATAGTTGTTCCTAAAATAAAAAGGATTTTAAGACCTGGTGGGATATTTTTGAAAGTTTATATGAGTTATATGAAGGAAGAGGATATTACTCAAGATTCAAATGAAATAGTGAAACAAATTAATAACTCATGGGAAGGTGCATCACCTGCAATTCAAGATTTGAAAACTCATTATTTTGAAAATCCACAAATGGATACTATTATTGTTGATATACCATTTACCCGGGAATCATGGCATGGTAGAATGCTGGCAAGTCGTGGAGTAATGGCAGCAATGAATGAAAAGCAGATTAGCGAGTTTGGTAAAAGGCACATGGATATGTTATGTAAAAAATATCCAAAACAATTTACAGTAAAACATAAAGTGTTTTTGACGTGGTATACCATGAAATAAAAATTTTTGAAAAAAGAGGCAGAAAACTATTTTTTGGAATTCCGGTAATACAGAAGAAAACCTTTGTGACTCGTGGGGTTTGAGTACGTCGGTAGAAGGCACTGGTAGTTTCAGTGCCTCTACCGTTACGCACTCAATTAGCGAGAGCGCACCATGAGACACAAAGGTTTTCTTCTGTATTACGGAAATTGGAAAAAGTAGCTTATCAAAAAGAAATCAAAAAAAAATCTTACGATAACAGAAAAAAGGTGGTATACTAATAGTGTAGACGGAAAATATAAGCGCCTCTTATAGTCGTGGCGCAGTCGGCAGAAAGGATGGATAGACTTGTTTGAAATAGGAGACTATGTAGTGCATGGGAATAGTGGAGTCTGCCGGGTAGAATCGATTCAAAATATGGATGGCATAGATGGTGCCCCACAGCGCACGTATTATACGCTGGTTCCGATTTATACTTCGGGCAGTAAACTGTTTGTACCAACGGATGGAAAAAGAGTAGTAACACGTCCGGTTATGACGAAAAAAGAAGCAGAGACATTATTAAAAGAGTGGGACGAAATTGAGACACTCTGGGTAGAGAACGATAAGAAGCGGGAAGAGGTGTACAAAGAGGCACTCCGTTCCTGTGACAGCAGACAGTGGGTTAAACTGATTAAGACGTCTTATCAGAGAAATCAGGCCAGATTACAAAAAGGAAAAAAAGCAACAACAAGTGATGAGCGTTATCTGCATATGGCAGAGGATAATTTGTTTGGTGAATTAGCAATTCCTTTTGAAATGACAAAGGGAGAAGCAGAGGAGTATTTTGTAGCACAGATTCGTGGAGAGTAAATGAATTTATTATGAAAAAAAGCCGGTTCGCTTTTTCGCAGACCGGCTTCATTTTTTGGTTATTTTGATTCAATTTCTTTTATCATCTTAGCAATCAAATCTTTTACGGTTGGTACGACAGCATCGAGTGCAACTTTATCCTGTACGGATTTATCACGGCTTGAGAGCTCAACAACGGATTCTTTCATATTTCTTGGGCTGACTACAAGACGGATTGGAACACCAAGTAAATCCGCGTCAGAGAACATAACACCCGGGCGGACATTTCGGTCGTCATAAATAACTTCAATGTGTTCTTTCTGCAGACTTGCATATAATTCATCAGCAAAAGCTTTTGCTTCGGCATCGTCTGCACGCAGACAGCACAGGTGAACTTGCCATGGGGCAATGGTAATCGGCCATACCGGACCGTAGTCATCGTGATGTGCTTCACAGACAGAAGCAGCAAGACGTCCAACGCCAATACCATAACAGCCCATAATTGGATAATGGGATTCGCCATCCGCATCCAAATACTGCATATTCATGGATTTTGTATATTTCGTTCCGAGCTGGAAGATGTTTCCTACCTCGATACCGCGGGAAATGTGGATTGTCTTTTTGCCACAGTGTGGGCAGATACCGCCATCTACAATTTTTGCTAAATCCACATATTCGGCATCGACAACATCACGCTCCATGCAGAGTCCCGTGTAATGATATTCTTCTTCATTGGCACCACAGGATAAATTGTTTGTTCCCTGAAGTGATTTATCATAAAGTACGGTGTAATTGCCATTTACGGTAAGATTTACCGGACCGATATAGCCGGCATTCAGACCACAGTCACTTGTAATTACAGCCGGATGAACTTCTTCGCCGAGATAGTTCGTCAGTTTGGTTTCATTGACATCTAAATCACCGCGGATGAAAATAACAACAAAATCGTCTGTCATATTTTTCTGGTAAACAACAGCTTTACACGATTTCTCCAATGGAGAATGAAGAAAATCACAAATTTCTTCAATAGTGTGAATGTTAGGTGTGTGAACTTTTGTCAGTGGTTCATCGGCTGCATCTTTCGTATTTTCAATAACTGATTCAGCAGCTTCCATATTTGCACGGTAATCACAATCGGAACAGATGGCAATCGAATCTTCTCCAATTGGTGTTAAGAGCATATATTCATGGGAAAGACTTCCACCCATCATACCGGAGTCGGAGGCAACGGTAACTACTTCCGGGATACCGGCACGTGCAAAAATACGGTTATAAGCATCATAACAAATTTGATAATAACGCTCTAAGTCTTCCTGTGAAGTGTGGAAAGAATAAGCATCTTTCATAGTAAATTCGCGGACGCGGATTAAACCGGCACGTGGACGTGCTTCATCACGGAATTTAGTCTGAATCTGATAAATCATAAAAGGATAACTGTTATAACTTTTTGCATAATCGCGGACAAGCTGAACGGCAGCTTCCTCGTGAGTCATTCCTAAGACCATTTTTGAGCCGTTGCGGTCGGTAAAACGTAAAAGCTCACTGCCGACACTTTCGTAACGTCCGGACTCATCCCACAAAGATGCCGGAAGAGCAACCGGGAACAAAACTTCCTGTCCGTCAATGGCATCCATTTCCTCACGGATAATCGCCTCTATTTTCTGGCAAATGCGCTTTAATGGGGTAAATTGTGAGTAAATTCCCTTGGCTACATCTTTCATATAGCCGCCGCGCATCATCAGTGCATGACTTTCAACGACGCAATCGCTTGGTTTTTCTTTGAAGCGTTCGCCTACTAATTTGTCTAGTTTCATAATTGTCATTTCCTCCAAAAATAAATTCGTACATCAAATGTAAGTGCTCAAAATCGATTTTGAACAATTACATTTATGTTAGCATTTAGCCGGGCAAATGTCAACTTGCACAAACCAAAAGAGAGTGGTACAATGTGCGTAATTTGGAGCGAATGCAGAAAGGATGAAAGAATATGACATATCGGACAGCAGTTTTTGATTTGGATGGAACGTTATTAAATACATTAGAAGATTTAGCGGACGCCGTGAATTATTCACTTAAAAAAAATAAAATGCCACTTTGTACAATTACGCAGGTGTGTCAGTATGTGGGAAATGGAATTGTAAAGTTAATGGAGCGTGCGGTTCCATCCGGTAAGGATAATCCGGTGTTTGAGCAGGCACTTTCTGATTTTAAAGAATATTATGCAGAACACTGCCATGACAAAACAGCACTGTATCCGGGGGTTCTTGCGCTTCTTCAAAATTTAAAGAAAAAGGGTGTGAAAATGGCGGTTGTATCAAATAAGGCGGATTTTGCGGTTAAAGAATTGATGCCGGTTTATTTTCCGAATCTGCTGGATGTGGCACTCGGAGAAATGGAAGAAATGGGGATCCGAAAAAAGCCGGCACCGGATATGGTTTATAAGGCATTGGCAGAGTTACGGTGTGATAAGAAAAATGCTGTTTATATTGGTGATTCGGATGTTGACTTAGCGACAGCAAAAGCCAGTGAAATGGACTGCATTGGTGTGAGCTGGGGATTTCGGGGAAGAACTTTTTTAGAAGAGCATGGTGCCGATTACATTGTCGATAAACCGGAAGAAATTGAAAAATTTTTCAAATAAAAACAAACGAATAAAAACAATAAAATGGGTCACAATAGCATTGTAAGAAACGATTTATTTGTAGAAAGTGAGGATATTTCAATGAAAAAAATAGTAGTTTTTGCAATGCTTGTTGTTTGTTTGTCCGCTATGGTAACCGGGTGCGGCAATAAAAATAACAGCGCAACGGACCCATCTGCTTCCCCGGAAGCAACAAATGAAGCGACACAGACGCCAACGAATGAAAATAATAACACAGCAACGCCAAATGCGACGGATGACAACAAAAACGATGATAACGATTTATCGGATGATGTAAAAGACGGCGTGGATGATGCTGCTGACGGTGTAAACGACGTAATTGACGGTGTGGATGACGCCGTTGATGATGTGACGGGAAACGATAAAAATTAATAATGGGATGAAAAAGAAGCAGCAACGGGATTGCCCGAAACTGCTTCTTTTTTTGTACATATATATTTTTATGCGAAATAGTTAAGATAAATGAAAAAATGTAAAATATGTAGTTTTTTTGTCAAAATTTTTATTGCTTGGAATATATTGGTATGGTAGAATATAAATTGTTATAGGGAGTTTTATGGGATAAATAATTGAGGAAGGAGGATATTTTTATGGAACAGAAAAACGGAGCAGCAACAGCTTCTACCATTCTTGGTATTGTGAGCTTAGTAATCGCTGTCATCGGAGGAATTACCTTTGGTGTAATTGGTGCCGCAATTGCTTTGATTTTAGGTATCGTAGCAGTTGTTCTCGGTATTAATGCAAAAAAACAGACAGGAGGCACAAAAGGTCAGGCTGGTTTTGTCTGTGGTTTGATTGGTATTATCTTTGCTGTTATTTTTGCAGTAGGATGTTCAATCTGTGGTGCTGTTGAGTCCAGCAGTACCAAAACAAGTTATACTTGTTATGGATGCGTTGGTGGTTCCTGTTTAGTAAGCAGTGATGTTAATGATGCAGCAGATAGTTTAAATGACTTGAGCAATGCATTGAACGACTTGTCAGATGCTTACAACTAAGAGAACAATATAACCAAAATAAAGAAGGTTGCTGCTTAGGCAGCAGCCTTTTTTTCTAAGGAGGAGAAAATGTTTCCATCAATTCATTTAGGATTTGCAGATATTCCAACTTATAGCACAATTTTTTTGGCAGGTTTTTTTATAGCCATTGTTATAGCAAGAAAAATAGCAGGCCGCTATCGTCTGGCCAAGGAGGATGTTTTATATGGTGCCATCTATGCGGCGATTGGTATTCTTATCGGCTCTAAACTGTTGTATTGCTTGACAAGGCTTCCGAGCCTGATACAGAAATGGGATGCAGTTGCGGCTGGTTTTGATAAAAATTTCATGCAGACACTGTTATTTTTAATGAATTATTTGTTTGGTGGGCTTGTTTTTTATGGTGGACTGATTGGTGCCTTTTTGGGGATCTTTTGTTACTGTAAGCAGTATCATTTATCCTATGTTCCGTATATGGATGTGTTTGCACCATTGATTCCATTTGTTCACGGTATCGGAAGAATTGGATGCTTTTGTTCCGGGTGCTGTTATGGCATTGAATACCATGGCCCTTTTGCCATACAGTTTCCGTATAATGAGGCTGTTCCGCAATTAAGTCAGGTGCCGCGTTTCCCCGTGCAGCTTTTAGAGGCGCTTATGAATTTTCTTTTGTGTGGTATTTTATTTTGCCTTATGAAGAAAAAGAATTTGAGAAATGGACGGTTGATGGGAATTTATTTGATTTATTATTCCATTGCCAGATTTTTGTTAGAGATGCTTCGCGGGGATAAAATCAGAGGAAGTATCAGTGTTTTTTCCACCTCGCAGTTAATTAGTTTGATTTTGCTGCCGGTTGGAATTGTTTTGGTGCGTGGAAAATGGGTGGAAAAGCATTGCAAGGAAGAAAAAAGTGGTGTATAATTTTCCATAGAAAAAATTCCGGCGGGACAGGATGACCGGTGAGAAAGATATGGAAGGAAGAAAATTATGTTAGATATCAAATTTGTAAGAGAAAATCCTGATGTTGTAAAACAAAACATTAAAAATAAATTTCAGGAGCACAAACTGCCACTCGTGGATGAAGTGATTGCGCTTGATAAAGAGCGTCGCGAGACACAGCAGAAAGCAGATGACCTTCGTGCTCTTCGTAAGAAAAATTCAAAGATGATTGGTGCGCTGATGGGTCAGGGCAAAAAAGAAGAAGCTGAGGCAATGAAGGAAGAGGTTGCCGGTTATGCCAAAGAACTTTCTGATTTAGAAGCACGAGAGGTAGAAATTGCAGAGGAATTAAATAAGCGCATGATGGTAATTCCAAACATCATTGACCCGAGTGTTCCAATTGGTAAAAATGATACTGAAAATGTAGAAATTGAGAAGTTTGGTGATCCGGTGGTTCCGGATTTTGAAATCCCATATCATGCACAAATTATGGAATCATTTGATGGACTGGATTTGGATTCGGCACGTGACGTTGCAGGAAATGGATTCTATTATCTGATGGGCGATATTGCAAGACTTCATTCTGCAGTTATTTCCTATGCAAGAGACTTTATGATTGACCGCGGATTTACCTATTGTGTGCCGCCGTTTATGATTCGTTCAAATGTTGTAACAGGTGTTATGTCGTTTGATGAAATGGATGCGATGATGTACAAAATCGAGGGTGAAGATTTGTATCTGATTGGTACGAGTGAACATTCTATGATTGGTAAGTTTATCGATAAAATTATTCCGGAGGAGCAGTTGCCAAAAACTTTGACCAGTTATTCTCCATGTTTCCGTAAGGAGAAGGGTGCTCATGGAATTGAGGAACGTGGTGTTTACCGGATCCATCAGTTTGAAAAGCAGGAGATGATTGTTGTCTGCAAACCGGAAGACAGTAAAATGTGGTTTGATAAATTGTGGCAGAACACCGTTGATTTATTCCGTACATTGGATATTCCGGTACGTACGTTAGAGTGTTGTTCCGGTGACTTGGCCGATTTGAAAGTGAAATCGATTGATGTAGAGGCATGGTCTCCACGCCAGAAGAAATATTTTGAAGTGGGAAGCTGCTCGAATTTAGGAGATGCGCAGGCTCGCCGTTTGAAGATTCGTGTTGTCGGTGAAGGTGGTAAGTATTTTGCCCACACCTTAAATAATACGGTTGTTGCACCACCACGTATGTTGATTGCGTTCTTAGAAAACAACTTATGTGAGGATGGTTCAGTTAAGATTCCGAAAGCATTACAGCCATATATGGGCGGTAAAGAAAAAATTGAAGTGAAATAAAAATGACACAGTGTGGTTTTATAGTGAGACTGCACGATGACAGAAGATTCTGCTATCGTGTAGTCTTTGTTCTGTGATTTGAGGAAAGATAAATATAAAAATTTACAAAGAAAGGTGAGAGGAAATGCGAAGCAGCAAAAGATATTTTGCACTGTTATTTCTTCTGTTTGCCCTAGCATTTGCCGGAGTGAATCAGACGAATTATGTGCAGGCAAAGGAGACGACACAAAAGATTTGTCTCTACTTAGGACAAAAGATTACTCTTGCGGATTTGCCGGAAGGGGAAGTGGTTTTAAGTAAAGAGCATGTGGTTGAGGTGTCGGCAAACAAAGTTGTTACGACGATTGGTGCAGGTACGGTTACGATTTCCGTGAAAACGAAGGCGGAGACAGTTGACTATGCAGAAATTGAAGTAAAGAAAAATGAGATTCTTTCGGATTTGAGTTTTAACAGACAGTCGTTTACGGCACATCCTTTGGGTGGTGGCTCTTTTCAGCTGCCGATACCGCAGTTTGAATCGATGACGTGTGTGTGGCAGGCAAGAACGCCGGAAACAGCCACAGTTACACAGGAGGGAATTATTACGCCGGTTCGCGCAGGCTTTGCAGAATTTTCTGTTACGGTTACGGATTCATATGGCGGTGTGTACTCTTTTGTGCTTGGTGTTGAAATTTTGCAGCCCCAATTTACAATCCAAAAGCAGAATTTAGCGAAGGGCTGTCAGACAACACTTTTGTTAGAATCTGTTGCAGGAAATCCGGTTGTTTATCAGACAAGGGATACTTCCATTGTTTCGATTGTTTCCTATAATCAGGCGGGCGTTGTAGTTAAGGCGAAAAAAGTTGGTTCTACTACTGTAGTGGCACAGGTAGATGGCGTTCAGACAGAATGTGTGATTACGGTTACAAACCCGCAAATAAAAAAGGCATATGGTTTTTATCAGAAAAAGAAAAAACTGGCGGTCAAGGTGACTGGGTTAAATGCAGAAAGCCGTCCGGTCTTTCGTTCGTCCGATGTAAAGGTTGCTGTTGTGACAGCTTCAGGAAAGGTGACAACGAAAAAGTATGGAAGTGCTGTGATTTCCTGCGAGGTCGATGGAAAGACAGTAAAGTATTATCTGGCAGTAAGTACGAAAACGGCTGTCCGGGCGATGCGGTATGGTTATAAAAAGATAGGAAAGAAAAAGTACAGTCAGGCAAGGCGGATGGATAAAAACTATTATGACTGCTCCTCTTTTGTTTACCGAACCTATCGTGCGGTAGGAAGATATCTTGTCTGCAAAACAAGCTGGGCGCCGGTGGCGGCGGACATCGGCCACTATTATGTGAGAAAAGGAAAGTCCATTAAGGCAAAGAAAACCTATTCTGAAAAGAAAATGAGACCGGGAGATTTGATTTGCTTTGGCGGCTCGAAGGCAAGAAGAAACGGACGGTATAAGCGAATATACCACATTGCAGTTTACATTGGAAATGGTAAGACAATGGAGAGTAGTTCAACCTATAATAATGTTGTAATAAGAGACAGAGGCGTTTTTAAAAAGAGCGAAATTCCGGTCGTTGTACGCCCATAATTTGTAAAAAAAGTAATTGACGAGTAAAATATCACGTGATACAATAAAGTTCCTTTCGGAAGGAACAGCAAAAAGCAGTGTTTCTCATGCGCAGGGGAAACACTGCTTTTGCTTTATCAGACAGCGTGGTGTTTGTCTGGTGAATCTAATTTCATTTTATCTGTTTATCTGGTAAATGAGAATCGCAGCTATTTACATGATATAAAAAGACAAGAGGGAGGACTGTCTATGAATTTAAAAATGAAAAAAGTAATTGCATGGGTGCTTGTGTGCCTGTGTGTATATGGTTCGATGCCAAAGGAAATGGTGAAAGCAGCTTCGGCTGGCTCCATTTATTATGTGCCGAAAGGACAGCAGGGATGCTATACGGATAGTTTAGATGTTGCGTTGCAGTGTTGTTCGATGTGTGGAGGAGTAATTACTTTGGAAAGAGATATTTATTATGACTTTCCTGACTTTATCCACTATGATGCGATAAATAAAGATACTATTCTTGTAGTGGATGAAGGGGTCACATTGACCATTGGTAAGAAGGGATTGCAAATGGATGGAATTTTGCAGATTCGTGGAGGAACAGTGGATTTAGAAAATTCGGATGGAATATTATATGGTTCCGGTAAAATCGATTTGTTAGCGGGACGTATGATTAAAAAATCGTATTCTGTAAATAAAAATAACACATCCATTTGTTTGGAAGCAAAAAGTATTTCATACGGTCAGAAACTGAAAGAGGCACAGATTCCTGAGGATAAAGTTACGTGGTCAATGCCGGTTGAGGGAACGTGGCAGTTTGTGAAAGGAGACTTAGTCCTACAATCGGGAACATCCAATCAGGATATTGTATTTGTGCCGAAATATCCGATGACGTATGATTCCTTATTCTTTACAAAGAGTGGGAAAGTAACGGTAAATGCTGTTATCCCAAGACGACAGGATGAAAAAGAAGTACAGATTTTTGCCGGTCAGAATTTAATGAAAATTCATCCGGACTTGATGTATGTAAGTCCGGTTACCGGCGAAAAGGTAGCAGGTGAATTTACCTTTTCTACGGATGCCAAAGAGTATGATGTTGGAAAACATGAGATATCGGGTGTGTTTACGCCGCAGGATAATAATTATCAGTCGGTTACGGATACAGTGGTTGTTGATATTGTATCGGTGAAACCGGAGCAGGCAGCACCATCGGTTGTCCGCAATCATGGAATCTATGGGGACCGTTTGAATCAGATTCGCTTCCTTGATGGAAAATATAAAAATCCGAAAACGGGGGAAATCATCAAAGGGAGTTTTGAGTGGAAAGATGGCAGCCAGCCATTGAAACTTGGAACCTGCGGGTACACAATGTTATTTATCCCGGATGGGAAAGGTTATGAAACTGTGGAGAGTGAAGTTTTGGTGGAAACACTGCCAAAAGAGATGGAGGAATTTGAATGGCCATCGTGCTCCGATCTTTCCTTTGGTGAGGATTTGTCGAATTCTTCTCTTAGTTTCCAGAAAAATGAATATGGCATTTTCTTCTGGGAGGACGAGAAAGTTTGTCCACCGGTTAAAAATTCAGGTGTCCATGTTGTGTTTCGTCCGGCAGACACCATTCGGTATGACTGGAGCAAGGTGGCAGGGTATGATGAGAAGACAAAGACAATTACATGCTCGATTCCGATTACCGTGCGTCCGGTGAAAGGAAAACTGCCGACGATAAAAGCTAAGGAATGGAAAGAAGGCGAAACGGTTTCCGGATGCGCATTGTCGCTTGAGCCTGCGAAAACGGGAACGGTGACATGGAAAAATCCGGCGCAGAAGGCAGATAAATCCGGCTGGTATCCGGTACTCTTTTGCCCGGCAGACTCCGATAATTATGACTGGAGCAGTTATGAGCAGGATGAAAAGGGAAATATCTGTATGCAGGTGTATCTTACGGTGACACCAAAGCCGACGTCATTGCCAACGTTGACTCCGACGCCGGTACCGACAGAGAAACCATCCCTCACTCCATTGCCGGAATCAACGGAAGTACCGAGTGCTACTCCTGTCGTGCGAGAGAAAAATACATCCAAACAGGGCAGTAATGGAGTAGCGGGAACAAAACCGACGACAACTTTTGTGATTACGCAGCTTGTATCAAAGACATCGAAGATTCAGTCTCCGATTGTTCCGAAAACATCTATTTTGAAATGCAGTAAGAAAGGAAAACGAGTGCAGTTTCGCTGGAAGAAAAAGAAAGGTGTTTCGTATCAGGTTCAGTGTAGCGCAAATGCTAAGTTTAAGAAAGCGCATAAAAAGAAAGTGAAAAAGAATTGCTATGTGATATCGAACAAAAAGAGTGGAAAAAGATATTATGTGCGTGTCCGCTGTGTGAAAAAGAAAAATGGAGTGAATTATTATGGAAAATGGAGTAAGGTGAAAAAAGTATCCGTGTAACGATTTAGAAATTTTCTGTTAGAATAAAAAGCAGGGAACAATGATTTTGTGCGAGCACATTCATTGTTTCCTGCTTATGTTTGAATTCGTTCTATTTTAGTATTTCATATCTTTTAAAATATCACAGAAGTCAAAGGTTGCAAAATAATCCCGTGGAGTTTCTCCGCGGCGAATCATCTGCACGCTGCCATCTTCTTTGAGAAGAAGCTCCGGCGATTTCAGTTTACCGTTGTAGTTATAACCCATAGCATATCCATGAGCACCGGTATCGTGGATAACCAGATAATCTCCGATGTCAATCTTTGGAAGCATACGGTCTACGGCAAATTTATCATTGTTCTCGCAAAGAGAACCGGTGACATCGTATTTGTGGTCGCATGGTGCATTTTCTTTGCCGAGGACGGTGATATGATGATAAGCACCGTACATAGCCGGACGCATCAAATCACAGGCACAAGTGTTCAAACCAACATATTCTTTGTAAATATGTTTCTGATGAATACATTTTGTTACGAGATTGCCATAAGGTCCAAGCATAAAGCGACCAAGTTCAGTAAAGATGGATACATCACCAAGTCCTGCCGGTACCAGGATTTTCTCGAACTGTTTGCGGACACCTTCACCGATTACCGCAATGTCGTTTGGCTCTTTGTCCGGTGTATATGGAATACCGATACCACCGCTCAAGTTGATAAATGTAATATTGGCACCTGTTTTCTCTTTCAATTCTACTGCGAGTTCAAACAGGATGCCGGCAAGTGTCGGATAGTATTCGTTGCTTACGGTGTTACTGGCAATGAAAGCATGAATACCAAAGTTTTTAGCACCCAGTTTCATTAATTTTTTGTAGCCCTCAATTATCTGCTCTTTGGTGAAGCCGTATTTGGCATCTCCGGGGTTGTCCATGATGTCTGTACCGAGTTCAAATACGCCACCCGGATTATAACGACAGCAGATGGTTTCCGGAATCCCAACATTTTCTGCTAAAAAGTCAATGTGGGTAAAATCGTCTAGATTGATGTAAGCACCGAGTTTACTTGCTTTTTCATACTCAGCAAGTGGTGTCACATTTGAGGAAAACATGATGTCATTATCATGAAATCCAAGGGATTCTGAAAGCATTAATTCGGTCAGAGAAGAGCAGTCAACTCCGCAGCCTTCTTCCTGTAAAATTTTAAGGATAAATGGGTTTGGTGTTGCTTTTACTGCGAAATATTCGCGATAACCCTTGTTCCATGAAAATGCCTTTTTCAAAGCACGGGCATTTTCGCGGATTCCTTTTTCGTCATAAATATGAAATGGAGTCGGATAAGTTTTTTCAATTTCCTTAACCTGATCCAAAGTTAAAATTGTTTTCTTTTCCATGGTGAAAATTCCTCCAAATGATGTAGTGGGAATTACTTTAATTTCTCGCCGGTGAGTAATTCGTAAGCCTCCAGATACTTGTCAATGGTTTTCTTGGCAACATCTTCCGGAAGTTCCCAATCGTGGTTTCCTTTGTTTTCTTTGAGCCAGTCTCTTGCAAACTGTTTGTCAAAGGATGGCTGGCCGTGACCCGGCTCATATCCTTTGGCAGGCCAGAAACGGGAACTGTCCGGTGTCAGCATTTCGTCACCGAGAACAATGTTTCCATTCTCATCAAGACCAAACTCAAATTTTGTATCCGCAATGATAATACCTTTTTTCAATGCATAATCTGCGCATTTTTTATAAAGAGCGATGGTATAATCGCGAAGCTTTTCAGCATACTCTTTTCCTTTGCCAGGAAATTCTTTTTCCAGTACATCAACGCTTTGCTCAAAAGAGATATTCTCGTCGTGGTCACCGATTTCAGCTTTTGTGGAAGGTGTGTAAATTGGTTCCGGCAATTTGTCGGATTCCTGTAAACCTTCCGGAAGCTTGATGCCACATACGGTTCCGTTCTTTTGATAGCTTGCCCAGCCACTGCCGGTGATATATCCGCGTACAATACATTCAATCGGAAGCATAGTCAGCTTGCGGCACATCATGCTGTTGCCATCATAGGCCGGCTGCTGAAAGAATTCCGGCATATCTTTTACGTCGGCAGAAATCATGTGATTTGGGACAATGTCTTCAGTAAGGTCAAACCAGAATTTCGACATCTGGGTTAAAACAGTTCCTTTTTTAGAAATGATGTTTTTCAGAATTACGTCAAAACAACTGATGCGGTCAGTTGCGACCATAATCAGACTGTCACCGTTGTCGTAAATCTCTCGTACTTTACCTTCTTTGATTGGTTTCCATTCGCTCATAGCGGTACCTCCATCTTTTATATGTTCGTCATTTACATAGTATAAATTTTTTTAACGAACCTGTCAACAAGGCAAATTGTTTGTGTCAAGTGTTCGGTCAGTATTTTTTCCGTAAAGCAGTAAAAAACTTTGTGTCTCATGGGCGTTTCCACTTGTTGAGTGCGTAACAGTAGGGGCACTGAAACTACCAGTGCCTCCTACTGACGTACTCAAACCCATGAGACACAAAGTTTTTAATTGCTTTACTGGAAACTCAAAAGAAACGAACATTTGATACAAATCAACCTTATGCAACCTAAATTGCTGTCATATTCAAAAAGAGTTGCATAGTTTTTTACTTTTTTCTGAAAAAAAACAACCATGAAGAAGAAAATTGGCAAAAAACGTTGTTTTACAGCCCAATTTTCTTTACTCAATTGGGATAATGCCTCCAAAATGCAACCATATAGGACAAATTAAAGAAAAAGAGTTGTCTAGGGAGGAGATAGCAGGTGTGTGTCAAGTGTTTGCTGCCAGTTCCTTTGGATTCCAGTTTTTCTACGAAATTACGGAAAACAAAAAAAGTGCCAGCAAACACTTGACACCACCCATCCCATGATTTACTTGAAAAAAACAAATGTTTGCTTTATACTAATAACGATTGAGCAAAAAAGGCATATGTGCCGATAAAAGGCTAGTTTTAGAATGAGAGGTTTATCTTTATGAGCAATTACAGCGGCAGTGATATTGTAATCTTAGAGGGGTTAGAGGCAGTTCGCAAACGTCCGGGAATGTATATTGGAAGTACCGGAACGAGAGGGCTTCATCATATGATATGGGAAATTCTAGATAACGGAATTGATGAGCATCTTGCCGGATTTTGTAACGAACTTCATTTGACGTTGTTAAAAGATGGCGGCGTTGTTGTCGAGGATAACGGACGTGGCGTGCCGGTTGACATTCACCCGACAAAGAAGATTCCGACGGCACGGGTTGTATATACCGTATTGCATGCGGGTGGTAAATTTAATAGTGATGTGTATAAAGTTTCCGGTGGTCTGCATGGTGTGGGTGCATCGGTTGTAAATGCGCTGTCAAGCCACATGATTGTGGAAATAAGACGAGATGGAAAAGTGTACCGGGATGAGTATAAAGATGGCGGTAAGCCGGTGACAAAATTAGAAAAAGGACTTTTACCGGTTGTGGGAACCTGCATGAAAAATAAGACAGGCACAAAAGTTACTTTTTATCCCGATGATTCCATTTTCGAAACGGTGGAATTTAAGCCGGAGACGATTCGTAAAAAATTAAAAGAAATTGCTTACTTGAATAAAAATCTCAAAATTGTTTTCAAGGACGAGCATACGGGAGAAGAGCAAACATATCTGGAGGAGTTTGGAATTCAGAGCTATATCAAGTACATTAACCGTGATACAGCAGTCCTCCATGATGATGTTATATATATAGAAGGAAAAAGCGGAGACATCGAGGTGGAAGTCGCTTTTCAGTATACACAGAATTACAGCGAGCAGATTAACGCTTACTGTAATCGTATCAATGTGGCAGACGGTGGAACGCTAGTTACCGGTTTTAAAACGGCACTGACACGAATTATGAACCAGTATGCAAGAGAATTAAACTTCTTAAAAAATAAAGAAGACAATTTTGACGGAAAAGATATCAGAAATGGTTTGGTTGCGATTGTTTCCATCAAACATCCGGACCCGCAGTTTGAGAGCCAGACGAAAAACAAACTCGGTAATACGGATGCAAAAACTGCAGTGGATGAAGTATTTAACCGTGAGGCACAGCGTTATTTTGATAAAAATGTGGAAGTGTTAAAACGAATCCTTGAAAATGTACATAAATCTTTTAAGGCGAGAACAGCAAGTGACAAGGCGAGAAAAGGTGTGATGAAACAGCTCCTTGATGTGGATACCAAAAGTAAACTTGCAGCATGTTCTTCAAAAAAATCAGAGGAATGTGAAATTTATATTGTCGAGGGTGATTCTGCGGGTGGTACTGTTAAGACGGCGAGAAACCGAAGAACACAGGCGGTTCTTCCGCTTCGCGGAAAGATTCTGAATGTAGAAAAAGCACCACTTGAAAAAATTTTGGTAAATAACGAAATTAAAACAATGATTGCCGCTTTTGGATGCGGAATCGGCGAAAATTTCGACATTAAAAAACTTCGTTATGATAAAATTATCATTTTAACCGATGCCGATGTCGATGGGGCGCATATCAGCACACTGCTGCTTACATTTTTCTACCGTTTTATGCCGGAACTGATTTATCAGGGAAAAGTATACCGTGGTCTGCCACCGCTGTACCGGGTATCATATGAAGATAAAAAAGGCAAGAAAAAGAATAAAGTATCCGAATATTTGTTCAATGATTTTGAACTTGAAAAATTCCGAAAGACCGGGAAAAAGATTTTGGAATTGCAGCGTTACAAAGGTCTTGGAGAGATGGATGACACGCAGTTGTGGGAGACGACCTTAGACCCGGAGAGCCGTATTTTAGCACAGGTATCTATCAGCGATACGGTAGAAGCCGATGAAGTAACTGATATTTTGATGGGAAGTAATGTTCCACCGAGACGACAGTTTATTATGGATGAGGCGAAGTACGCCAATCTGGACATTTAACGGGAGGAAAATCAGATGAGTGAAGAAAATATTATACAGTTAGATTTTTCAGAAGAAATGAAAACATCTTACCGCGATTATGCAATGAGCGTTATTGTGGCACGTGCTCTCCCGGATGTCCGTGATGGGTTAAAACCGGTTCAGCGCCGTATTTTATATGCTATGAAAGAACTCGGATTGTCGCCGGACAAGCCACATCGAAAAAGTGCGCGTATTGTCGGTGATACGATGGGTAAATACCATCCACATGGTGACAGTTCGATTTATGATGCGCTCGTTCATATGACAGAAGATTATTCACTGAATGCACCGCTTGTTGACGGACACGGAAATTTCGGCTCGATTGACGGAGACGGCGCAGCTGCCATGCGATATACCGAGGCGCGTTTGTCAAAACCTGGTATGATGCTGTTGGATAATTTGGACAAAGGTCTGGTTGACTTTTTACCAAACTTTGATGACAGTGAAAAAGAACCGGCCGTACTGCCGGCCACGCTGCCAAACCTTTTAATTAACGGAACAACAGGAATTGCCGTCGGTATGGCAACAAACATTCCGCCACATAATCCGACGGAAGTCATAGATGCCGTAATTGCGTACATGGACAGACCGGGAATTTCCATTGATAAATTGATGGATTACATTCCGGCACCGGATTTTCCAACCGGTGGAATCATTATCAACGCTTCCGATATGCGGGATATTTATGAAAAAGGAGAGGGGAAAATCCGTCTGCGTGCCCGCACAGAAATTGAAAAAGGAGATGCCGGCAGAACAAACATTGTTATCACGGAAATTCCTTACACCATTTCCGGAAATAAATTAAAACTCGTGGAAAGTTTAGCTGCACTGGCAAAAGATAAAGTATTTGATGAGATTTATGATGTGCGCGACGAGTCCTCCAAAGAGGGTATTCGTATCGTTGTCGAAGTAAAAAAAGGCCGCGATATTGACAATCTTTTAAATGGACTTTATAAGAAATCCCAGATGGAGGATACCTATGGCGTAAACCTTTTGGCAATCCGTCCGACGGAAAATGGAACCGGACAGCCAAAAGTATTTAATTTGAAATCATTAATCGAGGAATTTGTTTTATTCCAAGAGGATTTGTATACAAGAGAGTATCAGTTCCTTTTGGAAAAGGCAAAAAAACGTCTGGAAATCGTTGAAGGATTGATGAAAGCAACCGATGTAATCGATTTGATTATTGAAATTCTTCGTGGTTCTTCCTCCGTGAAACAGGCAAAGACGTGCCTTATCGAGGGAATTACGGAGGGAATCAAGTTTAAGAGTAAGGCATCGGAAAAAGAAGCAGCCACACTTTCCTTTACGGAAAATCAGGCGGATGCCATTCTTGCGATGCAGTTGAGCAAGTTAATCGGACTTGAAATTTTAAAACTTCACGAGGAAAATGATACATTAATTGCGAATATTGCAGAGTATGAAAAGGTTCTTTCGGACAGTAAAGAACTTTATAAAGTTATTAAGGGAAGACTTCGTGAATTTAAGAAAATCTTTAATTCGCCGCGCCGGACAAGCCTTATGGATACGGTGGCTAAAGCCTATGTTGAAAAAGTGGTTATTGAAGATTTGTATGTCTGCTTTGACCGCTTTGGCTATACCAAGGCAATTGATGCGGCTGCATTTGGACGGGCAAGCGAGGAAACAAAGAAAGATTTCAGTTTTGTACTGAAAATCAAGAACACAGATAAACTCTGCATTTTTACAGACAAAGGCAATATGCATCAGGTGAAGATGGAGAAAGTGCCAAGATGTAAGATGAAGGATAAAGGTACATTGATTCACTCACTGTGTAAAATGGAAAATGACGAAGAAGGACTTCTCTATGTCAGCTTTGAAGAATTGTTTGAGTCCATTTTGTTATTTGTGACAAAGAACGGTTATATTAAGTTAGTGTCCGGAGCGGAATTTGAGACCGGACGCCAGATGATTGCGGCGACAAAACTGGATGCGGACGATGAAGTAGTTGGTGTAATAATGCTTTCGGCAAGCGATGTTCTCACCGGAACAAAGAAAGTAATTCTTTTGACAAAAGACGGTCTTTCTCTTGGATTCCCGCTTAGCGAAGTGAGCGAACTCAAAAAGACAAGCCGAGGCGTAAAAGGAATTACATTGGAGAAAGAGGATACAGTTGCATTTGCAACGGTTGTTCATCCGGCTGCGGAAACATTTGAATATGAAGGAAAGACTTTAAATGCACGCAGGGTACGAAACCGCAAGCGTGCGGCGAAGGGGCAGAAAGCGAATTTGATGCAGAATACGCTTACGCTTGAATAAGAAAATGAAACTTTTTCAAATTTACGTTAATGTTTTTATGCCTTCGTCCGATAAATATAGTAAGAAACGGTAAATGCGTTTTAATATAATAAGAATGGAGGCGTTGTTTTATGAGAATTGATGCGTATATGCAGGTAAGCCAGATTTACCAGGCAAACAAAACCAAAAACGCTCCAAAGACAGGAAAGGCAGGCAGTCGTGATTCCTTAGAGATTTCCAGTTTCGGAAATGCTTATCAGGTAGCAAAACAGGCTGCGTCACAGGCATCTGATGTCAGAGAAGACAAAGTGAAAGAGATTCAGGCACAGATGGCAGCAGGAACCTATTCTGTATCAATTGAAGATGTCGCAGACAAGATGGCAGATGCACTGCTTTCTTAATGACATAGGAGGGTATACATTTGGCTAGTTTGATGGAGGAACTGATTCAGACGCTGGATGCAGAAGAAAAGTGTTATTCTCAATTGATTCCGATTGAGGAAGAGAAGACGAGAGCGATTATTGCAAATGATTTAGAAGCTTTGCAGGATATAACCGTCAGAGAACATGATTTGGTAGATGAGACATCTGCCTTGGAAAACAAACGGGAACGAGTGGCGATTGATATTGCTACTGTTCTTGGGCGTGACCCGAAGACGATTACACTTGAACAGATTGCATCGGTGTTGAAAAATCAGCCGGCAGACCAAAAGAAACTGCAGGAAGTGCATGACCGGTTACGGAGAACCGTTTCACGACTGCAGGAATTGAACAATCAGAACAAACAGCTTTTAAAAGAAGCAATTGACATGGTTGAATATAATATGAATGTGATACGAAGTACACGGATGTCTTCAGGAAGCAGCAACTATTCCAGTGATGCGTCCGAGGTGGCGGGTATGGCACCTCAGCATGGGATGTTTGATGCAAAACAGTAACAGGCGCATGGATGCGATAGCCACCGCCTGTTTTGTTTTCGAGGACGGTTGTACTTTTTTTATAAAGAATGGAGATGAGAACATGGGTAATCTGATGACAAGTTTTAATGCGGGTGTTTCGGGACTTCACTCCGCACAGCAGTCGCTGACTGTTACATCGCATAATCTTGCCAACGCGGGAACCGTAGGCTATACAAGACAACAGGTTCTTGTGACGGATTCCTTTTATCAGAAATCGTACGGAGTACATGACAATGTCATGGCAGTTGGTACCGGAACGACGATTTCGCTGACCAGACAGGTTCGCAATACCTTTTTTGATGATCAGTACCGGCTGCAGGTTGGACGCCAGCAGTTTTATCAGGCGAACAGCAATGCGGCACTGGAAATAGAAGATATGTTGGGTGAGCTGCACGGCGAAGAATTTCAGAGCAGCATTACAGACCTCTGTGGTGCGTTGAGTTCTTTGGCAACCCACGCGGACGATATTGTATATAAAGACCAGCTTGTAATGATGGCATCCCAGTTTATTGAGCGGGCAAAGGTATTGCAGGATGAGTTAAATACCTATCAGACAAGTCTGAACACGGAAGTAAAAAAACAGGTGGATACGATTAATGATTTGGTTGGAAAGATCAAAGATTTAAACCGGGAAATCCAGAAGTATGAGGCAACCGGAGAGCCGGCAAATGACTACCGTGACAAGAGAAATGAGTATTTAGATGAGCTCAGTCAGTACATAACATTTGAGACGAATGAGCAGCCGGATGGAACCGTTATGATTTATTCGGAGGGTGGATATCTTTTGGACGCAGTCAATCAGTATTTCCTTACAACGAAATACGAAAGTGACACATCCAAACTTTTGAAACCGGTCTGGGAGACCGGAGAGAATTATTACCGCTATGACAGTTTAGAGTATTCCAGTGAAAATAATACGGATGTAGGCAGGCTTCGCGGACTTTTGGTGGCACGAGGCAGTTATGCGGCAACCTATGTAAATGTTCCGCAAAAACCAAAGGAAGAAGATTACAAAAATGGCGGCGTGCTGGATGTGAATGCTTATAACCGTGCTATGGATCAGTTTAATGATGATTTGGAAGTTTATAACAAAACCATCGGTGCTTCCGTTGTGATGACGATTCAGAGTGAATTAGATACTTTGATTCATGGGATTGTAACAACCGTCAATGATGTGCTCTGCCCGAACAAAGAGATTACAATCGAAGTTGAGGACAAAGATGAAAATGGCGTTGTGACCGGAACACATACCGAAAAAATTAAAGTACTGGATGAAGAGAAGGCACTGATTGGTGATGATAAAAACCGTACGATGGGAACAGAATTATTTTCCCGCCGTGGTGTGGAACGCTACACCAAAGAAAATGTAACAGTTGTAAATGATGATGGTACGACAAGTGTAGTGCCTGTTTACCATTATCAGGAAGAGGATCCGTCCGATGTTTATACGATGTATACGACGAGCCAGCTTGTGCTGAATCCGACTGTTGGAAGAGATTCTTCCACACTGCCGACGATGTACAGTGATAAGAGCGATGGTAAGAAAGGTTATGCAAATAATGAACTGCTTGGCATTGCACAGGCGTTTGACGAGTCCATTGGAACACTAAATCCAAATTCATTGACAACATATGATATTAAACATTTTTATGCTGGTATGGTAACTGAACTTGGTACACAGGGCAATGTTTGGAATGGTATTATTGACAACCAGAATATCACAGTAAATACCATTGACAATGAGAGACAGAATGTGATGGGAGTTTGTACGGACGAAGAACTCTCCAATATGATTAAATATCAGCAGTGTTATAATGCGTCGTCAAGATACATTACGACAGTGGCAGAGATGTTAGAATATTTGATTGAACGGTTAGGAGGATGATGATATGGCATCAACATTTGGTTCTTTGGAAATAGCAAAATCCGGCATGATGGCATACAATGCAGCATTGCAGACAACGGCGCATAACGTGGCAAATATTGAAACAAAAGGCTATTCCAAACAGACAGTAAATATGGTTTCGTTAGTTGGCAATAAAACTTCTGTAACAGTTCAGGGGTTCGGTGTAAATGTTGCAAGTATCACAAGAAACCGAAACGAATATTACGATACGAAATATCAGCGCACGCAGTCAACTTACAATTACTATCAGACACAGTCCTATTATCTGAAAGCATTACAGGATCAGATATGCGGAAATGTAACCAGCGATAAGAAGTCAAGACTGACCGATGCATTTGATGACTTTTTCAGTGCATTAAGTAATCTTAGAGGAAATGCCAATAACAGCACCATTCGCCGTCAGGCAGTAACAGTAGGTGAAACATTTACCGATTATGTGCAGAATGTGGCAACCGGTCTGCAAAAACTCCAGGATGAAGCAAATACACAGGTGAAAACCTGCGTTGATCAGATTAATGCGTACGCAGAAAAAATCGTGGCGTTGAATAAACAGATTGACACAGTAGAGGCGTATGGCGGAATTGCGAATGACCTTCGCGACCAACGATCCCTTTTGATTGATGAGTTGTCCCAGTATTGTGATGTGGAGACAAAGGAAATCCCACCGGATAACGGCGTAGGTGAAAATCAGTTCTATGTTTATATCAATGGGGGAACACTTGTGGACACCTATAAAGTGAACGCACTGGTAACTAAGCAGAAAGACACCTATGTAAACATTAACGATATCACTGGTTTGTATGATGTCAGCTGGGCAGATGGAAGTACCTTCAATATGCATAGTACAGCAATTGGCGGACAACTTCAGTCGTGTATTGAGACTCGTGACGGAAATAATGCAACAAATCTTCATGGCACTGTTGACTCAATTGCGAACGATGCCGATGGAAAACTTGTTCTTACTGTTACCGGAACAAACTGCAATGATGTGCAGGTGTTAAATATTCCGGCACATGATGGTGAGATTACTATTAATAACCGCACTTATGCGTATGATAATTTTGAAGTAAAAGTGGATGCAGCAGGTAATTTTACGTATGACTTTACGTTGAAAGGTACAACAAAAGCTGCTGATGCGAAAGCGCTTCAGATTGCTGTGGCGAATGGTTATACCGCGCAGGTTGGCGATTCGATTGACAACCGCGGTGTTCCGTATTATATGGCACAGTTAAATGAATTTGTTCGTACATTTGCACAGGAATTTAACCGTGTTCAGAATGGCGGTTATGATTTGAATGATAATCCGGGTGTTGACTTCTTTAATGCAACGGTCAAAGCAACCGGCGACAACTATATTTTCCAGGAGTCGGTAGACGGAAAAGACGCTTCCTTTACTTCGGAGGCGAAGAAAAATGCAGACGGCACCTACACCGGTTCTTACTATTACATGACTGCATTGAACTTCTCGATTACAAAGGAAGTTGCGGATGACCCGGGATTACTTGCATGCAAGGCAAAAGCAAATCCGGATGATAATGTAGGAAATGATAACGGTGATAATTTGCAGAAACTGACAGAAATCAAGGACAACTCGAAAATGTTTGTCCACGGTGCACCGGATTCCTTTATTCAGTCACTGACTGCACTGCTTGGTGTTGATGCGAAAAAAGCGGATACGATGGAAAAGAGCCAGAGCAATCTTTTGTATGCCATTGATACCAACCGTAAATCGGTATCCGGCGTAGATGAAGATGAAGAGGGTTCGGATATGATTGTGTTCCAGAATATGCTGTTTAACCAGTACAAGATGTTAAATGTGTTAAATGAAGTACTGGATAAATTGATTAATGAAACCGGCGTGTGATGCCGATAAATAAAGTATAAAAAGATGAATTTGAGATTCGGAAACGGAGGGCTGACATGAGAGTAACAAATACGATGATGCGTAACAATTCCATGTTGAATATGCAGAAAAATAAGGTGGCATATAATAAATATCTGACACAGTATAATACGCAGAAAAAAATACAGAGACCATCGGATGATCCAACGATTGCGGCACGTGCCCTCAAATATCGTACAACTTTGGCAGAAATTGATCAGTATCTGACAAATATCAAGGATGCAACATCCTGGATGGGTGCGACAGAAACCTGTCTCAAGGCAGTTAATACAAAACTTACGGATATGATTGATTACTGCACACAGGCGGCTACTGGCACTTATAATGAGAAAGACCGTGCGGATATTGTGACACAGTTAAAGCAGTTTTCAAAATATATCTATGAGCAGAATGCCGATGCGGATTATGCCGGACGTTATCTGTTTACAGGATTTCGTACCGATGTGCCGATGCTTTTTGATAAAGAGGAGACGGGGACTACTTATACGATTACAGAGAATATTGATATTAATACCATTAATAAATATCAGTATGTATATGGAGAGGCGTCTTACAATGCGGGAAGCAGTGCGGCGGATTATGCCAATCAGGCATCCGAGTTTGCAACGACGCACCGTGCACTTTTATCTTATGATAAATTAGATGATAACCAAACAGTAAAACTTACTTATACGGACTCGACCGGAACACAGCAGACAGTTACTGCAATTACGAAGAGTGTAGCAGCGGATACAAAGTATAATGAGCATCTGCACCCGGGAGCTGATGAGGTGTATTTTGTTCCGGAAACCGGTGAGCTTGTATTTGGTGACGATGTTTATGACAGTATTCGTGCCGGAAAAGATTTGAGCGTTGATTACAAGAAAACAGAATTTGCTGCAAAAGATGTGCGTCCGGAACATTATTTTAACTGTACGGCAGTGGATAATACAACCGGAGAGGTATCGAATTACCGCACAGCAGGTACTCAGAATATGATGTACCAGATTAATTTCAGTCAGACTTTGGTTGTTAATACAGAAGGCTGTGATTCCATTAATCTGGCAGTTGGCAGAACGATTTCTGATATTACAAATATCTGTAATGACTTGGATGTGATGGAAGCCAATCTGAAGTCTGTGGAGAAGCGGATTAATGACTGTGATGAAAATGATAAAACAACATTGGCCAATCTCAATGAGTTAAAGAGCCAGATTGAGACAGAGATTCAGCTTCAGAAGACGGTGCTTGGAAAAGCGCTGGGCTCTGCAATTACGACCTGCCAGTCAGCAAAAGATGAATTGAATGTGGCACTTGCTGACCATGGTTCCCGTTATAACCGTATGAGTATGACAAAATCGAAACTGGAACAGCAGCAGATTGATACAAAAGAAGCAAAATCCGATAATGAAGATGCAGATTTGGGAGAGGCTTATGTAAACTTCTCGGAGGCGGACCTTTTGTATCAGGCGACTTTGAATGCGACATCGAAGATACTCGGTCAGTCACTGCTTAACTTTATTTAATTAAGGAGGAATTGGGATGTTAGTAAAAACAAAATTTTTTGGGGAAGTCGATTTACCGGAGGAAAAAATCATTACTTTTGAACGCGGTTTGATTGGGCTTGCTGATTATAAAAAATTTACGATTTTATATGACTGTGAAAAAGAGAACAGCAACATTTCCTGGTTACAGAGTGTTGAGGAACCAACTTTAGCACTTCCGGTTGTAAAACCATGGATTATAAAGGAAGATTATAATCCGGTTGTTGAAGACGAGCTGCTTTCTCATATTGGAGAACTGACGGAAGAGAATCTTGTGATTTTAGTCACAATGACAGTTCCGGAACAGATTGAACAGATGTCAGTGAATTTAAAAGCACCGATTATTGTGAATGCTGACACAAGAAAGGGTGCCCAGATTATCTGTGACAATAACGATTATGAGGTGAAATACAAAATATATGACCTCCTCAATGCAAAAAAGGGGGATTGTTGATATGTTAGCATTAGCAAGAAAAGTAAATGAATCCATTATTTTAAATGATAATATCGAAGTCACTGTTTTGGAAGTAAAAGGGGATCAAGTGAAAATTGGTATTAACGCACCAAAAGATGTTCCGATTTACCGCAAAGAACTTTTTGTACAGATACAGGAGGCAAATGCAGCGGCGGCCAATACGGTAAATCCGGCAGCACTTGGTGAGCTGTTAAAAGACAAATAAATAGGACAAAAGAAGAAGCGTTTCACGAATTTTGGTAAAGGGGTTAATTTTTTTGAAAAGGTAGCCGATATTTACTTTAAGTTAGGGAAAACGTTTCTTTTTTATTACACATGGAGGTGTTATTATGGATATGGAAAGTATTAGTAGTGTTAATTCAAATTATAGCTCGACAGAGAGTGTTAAGGTTAAGCGTGCACCGGTTGAAAGTGCACATACAGCAGCGCAGTCTGTTTCCGAGGCTTCTTCTGCAGCTGTGAGGACGGTATCTGAATCCGGAGAAGCGACGAATCAGAACTGTGGAAACAAAGAGCATAACCCAAGCGAAGCAACGATTGACGATGCGGTAAAAAGCGCAAACCGTCGTATGGAGCATACGCGTTGTGAGTATTCGTATCACAAAGAGACAAATCGTGTTTCGATTAAAGTGATTAATGAGGATACCGATGAAGTCATCCGTGAAATTCCACCGGAAAAATCTTTGGATATGCTCCAGAAGATGTGGGAGATGGCTGGTATCTTAGTAGATGAGAAAAGATAGGAGGTATCACTATGGGAATCAGAATGAGTGGATTATCATCCGGTATGGATACAGAGGCAATTGTAAAAGAATTGATGTCCGCCCAGAGTATGAAGAAAAATAAAGTAGTGAAGGCAAAAACAAAACTGGAGTGGACACAGACTAAATGGTCAGAGTTGAATACCAAGCTGACAGGTCTTTATAATAATTTTGTGTCTAAAATGCAGTTATCTACTGCTTATAAGACAAAGAAAACAACAGTTTCGGATGCGACAAAAGCAAGTGTTGCAGCAAAGACAAGTGCTGCGAACGGAAATTATTCGATGGAAATTAAAAATGTAGCAACTTCTCAGTATTTGACCGGCGCTAAAATTAATGCAGCTGCATCGGACAAATTGACAGATATTGATTCTTCGCTTTTGAATAAAGAAATCAGTATTACAGTTGGTGCCAAGACAACAAAGTTTGCTGTTACTGCAGACACTACATTAAAAGACTTCACGAGTGCTTTGCAGAGTGCGGGTCTAAATGCAAGTTTTGACGATGCACAGAAACGTCTGTTTATCAGCAGCAAAGAAAGTGGTCTTGAAAATGCTTTTTCTATCACGACATCAGGTATTACGGATGCGGAGGTGAATGGCAGAAAGGCACTTCGCGATGCGGCCGGTTACAGCAGTATGACAAGCAGCAATAAGAAACTGTTTGATTCTGCAATGGAGAAATTGCAGACGTCGGGCGTAGGAACCGATGATTATAACAGTGCATTAAATACGATTGCAAAGCTTTCCTATGAGACGAAGAAAACGTCAGCGGAAAATGCTGCGACGACTTACGTAAAAGCAAAAATTTACAGTGAGAAGTATAGTGAGTATGAAGAAAAGGCAAAAGAGAAGTTAAAAGACACCTATTTTGAAGAAGATGGCAGTCTGAAACCGGGTAAGACACAAGAGGCTTATGATGCAGCAGTGGCAAAACAGGCAGATGCTGATACAACTTCGTATGTTGGAACGCAGTTAAATGATAGCGATGTGAAGCTGCAAATTGATGAAGCAGCTTTTTCCGGCAAGACGGAAGCGGATATGGCTGATTTCAGTGAAGAGGCAGTAAAGAAATATTATGGTGAAACGGTAACCGCCTTTACCGGTATGGATGGCGTAGACGAGGAGAGCGAAAAAAACCGCCTTACTTCCTATGTACAGGATTATGCTTCTATTTCTGACCGTGATGAGGTTCTGGCAGGTTCCGCCTTATCCGGACTTGGTATGGCTGATATCGCAGTCGATGCAGATGGAAATGTTACGGTTAATGGTGGAGCAAATGACAGCAGTAATTCCACGATTCCAAAGGGGATGGCGTTGATTGAAGCTTCTGACAGCAAGATTATTTTGAACGGGGCAGAGCTTACATCCTCTTCCGCCGTTGTTTCAGCGAATGGATTGGATATCACACTGACCGGATTGACAAAAACAGATGAGCCAATTACTTTCTCTGTAACAAATGATACGGAGAGTGTTTATAATTCCATTAAGAGTTTCCTGAAAGAATATAATTCAGTAATGAAGGAAATGAACACGCTTTACAATGCGGATTCTGCCAAAGGTTATGAGCCATTGACCAGTGAGGAAAAAGAGGCAATGTCAGATGATGATGTGAAACTTTGGGAGGATAAGATTAAAAACTCCCTGCTTCGCAGTGATTCAACATTGAGCAGCATTATGAGTTCAATGCGTTCGGCTATGATGTCAACAGTTGAGTATGATGGCAAAACATATGCACTTTCCAGTTTTGGTATTATGACATCAACGGATTATACAGAAGGTGGTCTGCTCCATATTTATGGAGATGCGGATGATTCTGTATATTCGGCAAAAGATGATAAACTCAAAAAAGCACTTGATGAAGATCCGGATGCTGTAATTGCAACATTGACCGGTGTCTTTGGCAAACTTCGTGAGACTATGAGCCAGAAGATGTCGGCAACGAAATACAGCAGTTCCTTGACTTTCTACAATGATATCAAGATGAAGAGTGATGTGAAATCGTATGAAGATGAGATTGAGGACTGGGAAGACAGACTGGCTGAGATGGAAGACCGTTACTACAGTAAATTTACTGCGATGGAAACTGCGCTTGCAAAACTGCAGTCACAGCAGAGTTCCATGTCAAGTCTTTTTAGTAGTTGATGAGTAAATAAGGGAGAAGTTTGAGTATGAATCAAAATACGATTAATGCATACCAGAGAAATGCTATTCTGACGGCATCGCCGGCAGAACTTACGCTGATGCTTTATGATGGGGCGATTAAATTCTGTAACATCGCAATTATGGCGATTGAAAAAAAGGATATGGAAAAGGCGCATGTGAATCTGAAAAAGGCACAGGCGATTATTTCCGAACTCCGCGTGACACTCGATCATAAGTACCCGGTGTGGGAAGATTTTGACCGGGTGTATGATTACATTTACAGACGTCTTGTAGAAGGAAACATGAGCAAGGAGATTGATGTAATTGAAGATGCTCTAAAGTATATTCGTGAGATGCGTGACACTTGGAAGGAAGTAATGAAGAAAGCTGCCGGTGCGAAGTAACCGGCAGGACAGATGTGAGGGGATGCCGATGAATTCAAACAATAGTGTCTATGTGAGAATGATGGTGGATGTGCTGAAAAGAAAAGAAAAAATTTTGCAACAGATTCTGGAACAGACGAAAGAACAGGAAGTAATTCTAAAACAGGAGGACGTCGATTACGACCGTTTTCAAGAACTTTTAGATGAAAAAGGAAGACAAATCGATGAACTGAATCAGATTGATGAAGGTTTTGATGCTCTGTTTAAGAAGGTTGAAAAAGAAATCACGGTTCACAAAAAAAACTATTTGACAGAGATTGTTACGATGCAGAAATTGATTTCTGCGGTATCGGATTTGGGTCTGCGGATTCAGGCACTGGAAGCGCAGAATAGTGAACGTTTCAAAATCTATCTTGCGTCAAAGCGCAAGCAGATACATGATTATCATGTGAACAGTCAGACGGCATCACGTTATTATCAGAATATGGCAAATTCACATCGACCGGAGCAGTCGTATTATTTCAATGAAAAGCAATAAGTTATTAGACAGACTAGGACAGGTCTTATTCACCTGTCCTAGATTGTTTTATGAAGGGAGAAAATAAATGGATATAAAGGGAACCATCCTGCGGGCAAAAGACGGTCATCCGGTTCCGGTTTTAGAAAGAGATGGACTTAAAAGACATCTTGGAAGTATGTATGATGGAGCGGTTGCGGCGTCATGCTGGTGCGAAAAAGTGGTGTCAAAACGGACGGAAAATATCATTTTGTTTGGCATGGGGGACTGCCGGATTGTGTTGGAACTTATCGAAAAGGTGCCGGGGCAGATATTAGTTTATGAGCCGGAAAACTTAGTGTTTTCACAGATGCGAACAAGTAATCTGTATAAAAAAGCGGTGAAATGCCGCCGTGTGAAAATTTTTCAGGCATCGGAGCATGCTAAATTTTCTTGTACTGCGAAAGATTTACTGGATGATGACTGGGTGGAGGAGACAATGCTTGCGGTGCATCCGGGTTATGTGGACTGGTATGAGGAAGAATTTTTGGAAGTGCAGGAAATCTGCCAGAAAATATGTGATGATATTACGTTTATGAGAGCACCGTTAAAGCGTTTTACGGTGGCGATGATACGAAACCAAATTGCGAATTTCCCGAACATGACAAAAGGAGTTCCATTAAGGCGTCTTTACCGAAAGGGAAATGCAGATATTCCGGTTATATTAGTGTCTGCGGGACCATCGTTAGAGAAGAATGTGGAAGATTTAAAAGAGGCGAAGGGACATGCACTGATTTGGTGTGCGGATGCTGCATTGCCGACGCTGCTTTCTCATCAGGTGATACCGGACTTAGTTGCTAGTGTGGATGCGGGAAAAGGTTTATTTTGTTTTGAAGATGAGAGAAGTAACCTGATTCCTGTATTAGGGTCTTCCAATACAAGAACTGAATTTCTAAACCGTAATACCGCAAAGAAAATATGGGGATTTGACCATGAGCAGATTTTGATGATGCAGAAACGTGCAGGAATTGAAATATCACAGGTTCCATATTATCTTGGTGTTTCGACGGCGATGTTTTCTTCAGCCGTTGAATTTGGAGCAGAAAATATTATTTTTGTTGGTCAGGATTTGGCATATGCATCCGATGGTTCATCTCATACAAATGGGAAAAAAGAATATTATGGAGACACGGATCGGATTGAAACAGACGGTTATTATGGAGATAAGGTATATTCGCGAATGGACTGGATGGCATTTAAGGAATGGTTTGAAAAGATGATTGCCCTTTACCCATCGATTACTGTGACGAATGCAACCGAAGGCGGTGTACGGATTGAGGGAACGATTCAGAAACCGCTAAAAGAGGTCTGTCAAGAACTCGGGCAGAAGGCGGTTTGCTTTGAAGATTTTCTGGAGGCTGAGGACAATCAGATTACAGAAAAAGAGGCTGTTCTTATGAAGGAGCAGATGGTGCAGTGTGTCCGCGATTTAGAAGCAGTTCGCTTGTGGGGGTACGATGTGACATTCTTTGAAAAAGATTATCATCAGTTCCCGGTGATGAGCATGATTCTTTCGTATATGAAAATACTGGAAGGAGACCGAAGGGAGCGTTTTGAGACGGCGTTATCCTTTGTGTCGGATGAACTGGAAAAAGGAGGATGGGGCAGATGACGATTTGGCAGCAGATTGCGGTTTGCTTTTATCAGAATGAAATTGCAGACGGCATGGATTTGTTTATGGCAAATGCAGCAAAACTTGGTACAAACAAAAGCGCAGCTCCATTGATCAATCCAATTTTTGATGCAATTGAGCGGGCAGATTATACATATGCAGCGGATCTTTTGTACCATGAAATACAGGGTGAATAAAAAAATAAAAAGAAAAATCAAAAAAATTTAATTTAGGGGTTAAGTATTTTGATGCCTATCCGATATATATAGTGTCAGGAAGATAATACACTTCCAAACAGACGATAGTAACGAGCGGAGCGGGCGAGAAATCATGGCAGGGCCCGCTGTGATGGAAGCCACTCCTCTCGATATTATAACAAAAAATTAAAAACAACCCGCAAAAGGAATTGCGGTGTATTACAAGGAGGTAATCATTATGATCGTACAACACAACATTACATCAATGAACGCTAACAGACAGTTAGGAATCGTAGGAAACAACTTGGCTAAATCTACTGAGAAACTTTCCAGTGGTTACAGAATCAACCGTGCAGCTGATGATGCAGCAGGTCTTGCTATTTCTGAGAAAATGAGAGCTCAGGTTCGTGGCTTGAATCGTGCATCTGACAACGCACAGGATGGTATTTCTCTTATCCAGACAGCTGAAGGTGCTATGGATCAGCAGCATGCAATCTTACAGAGAGCTCGTGAGCTGGTAGTTCAGGCAGGAAACACTGGTGTATTAGATGATGGTCAAACAAGTGGTAGCGGTGACGACGATTTCCAGAAGATTCAGGATGAATTGAATGAGTTGCAAAAAGAATTCACTCGTATCAATGAGCAGACTGAGTTCAACAAGAAAAAGTTGTTAGATGGTTCTTACAACGCTCAGTATCTGCAGGTTGGTGCTAATGACGGCCAGGGTATTTCAGTTACTATCAATGAAACAAATTGGACGGCTCCTACTGTTACTGGTGGTGCTGCAGGTAGTGGTTCTACCTTGTTGAAAAAAAATATTGATGAGGCTATTAAGAGTGTAACAACTGAGCGTTCTAAACTTGGTGCTATCCAGAACCGTCTTGAGTACACTGTTAAGGTGGATGACAATACGGCTGAGAACATGCAGGCTGCTGAATCTCGTATCCGTGATACTGATATGGCAGATGAAATGACAAGATTCTCTAAGGAGAGCATCTTGCAGCAGGCAGCTACTTCTATGCTGGCTCAGGCAAACCAGGCAAATCAGGGAGTACTTTCTCTGTTACAGTAATCTCGACTGGTTTGATGACTGCGTAAAGCAGTATCATAATGAATTGTACGAAAAGGGAGAGACCGTTTGGCCTCTCTCTTTTTTTGTAGAAATCTAGTTTGTATTGTGATAAAATAAGACCATAGATTGCGAACTGCTACAAAGAAAAAAAGGTGTGAAGGTTAGGATGAATCAGAGGAAAAAAATACTGTTTATTACCGGTACCAGAGCGGACTATGGAAAAATCAAACCGATTATGCAGAAGATGGAAAAAAAGCAGAAGGAATATGAGGTATTTGTCTACGTTTCCGGCATGCATCTTTTGCAGAAATACGGAAGTACTTACCGGGAAGTGCAGAAAGATGGCTATAAAAATACATACGTTGCCTTTGAACAGGTAATGACGGATAACATGAGTTATAACTTAGGTGTTGTGCTTATGAATCTGGCACGTTATGCGGAGCAGATTAAACCGGATATGATTGTTGTGCACGGAGACCGGATTGACGCTCTGGCGGGTGCGATTACCGGGGCACTGAATAATATTTTGGTGGCACACATTGAAGGGGGCGAGATTTCCGGCACAATCGATGATTCGATCCGGCATGCGATTTCTAAGTTTGCTCATTTGCACTTTGTGTGCAATGAGGAAGCAAAAAAAAGACTGCTTCAGATGGGTGAGCAGAATGAGCGTATTTTCGTGATTGGTTCTCCGGATATTGATATTATGTTAAGTGATACCCTTCCGTCTTTGCAGCAGGCATATGAAAAGTATGAAGTGGATTTTGATACCTATTCCATTTTTATGTATCATCCGGTGACGACCGAGATTGAAAAGTTACCGGAGCATATTGGAGAAGTCGTTGATGCCTTACTTGCATCGGAGAAAAATTATATTGTGGTATATCCGAACAATGATAATGGAACGGAAGTTATTTTAAATGAAATCGGGCGGTTGTACGGGAATAAAAGATTTCGTGTTTTTCCGTCCATTCGTTTTGAATATTTTCTGACTTTTTTGAAAAATGCGGATGCGATTATTGGAAACTCCAGTGCGGGAATACGGGAAAGCGGCATTTATGGAATTCCTGCTATTGATATCGGCAGCAGACAAAAGGGCAGATACGATGAAAAGATGTTAAAAAATATCCAGCATGCCAGAGAGGATAAGGCGGATATTTTAGATAAATTACAAAATATTTCATCCCACCGGATTCCATCGAGTGGATTTGGCGTGGGAAATAGTACTGAATTGTTTTTTGAAGTGTTAAAACGTGAGGATACCTGGAATTTGGATATCCAGAAGATTTTTGTGGACATACGGGGGCTGAAAAGATGAAAAAAACATTTTGCATTGGAGATATTTGTGTCGGAGATGACAAGCGTGCACTTGTGATTCCGGAGATTGGAATTAATCATGAGGGCAGTCTTTTGGTAGCAAAAGAAATGGTGTCGGCGGCATACCGTGCCGGCGCACGGCTGATTAAACACCAGACGCATGTGGTAGAAGATGAGATGTGTCAGGTGGCAAAGCAGGTCATTCCCGGAAACTCTTCGGATTCGATTTATGACATTATGGCGCGTTGTGCGCTGAGTGAAGAAGACGAAAAAGAGTTAAAGGAATACACCGAGAGTCTTGGCATGGAATTTCTTAGTACGCCATTTTCCAGAGCGGCGGCGGAGCGGTTAGAGAGAATGGGTGTAAAAGCCTATAAAATTGGTTCCGGCGAATTAAACAATTATCCACTTGTAGAGCATATTGCTGAGTATGGAAAGCCGATGATTGTTTCAACGGGAATGAACGATATTAAAAGTGTGGCAAAAGCAGTGAACATTATGGAGAAGTATGGTGTTCCGTATGCGTTGATGCACACGACAAATTTGTATCCGACCAAACCGGAGTGGGTTCGTCTCGGTGCGATGCAGGAGATGATGAGAGAGTTCCCGGATGTGCCGATTGGATTATCTGACCACACACTAAATAACAATGCGTGTATTGCGGCACTTGCACTTGGCGCAGATTTGGTAGAGCGCCACTTTACGGATGAAATGGCAAGAAGCGGTCCGGACATTATCTGCTCGATGGATGAGGCTGCTTGTGAGGAACTGATTCAGGCAGCAATTGAAGTTCCTATGATGCGCGGCGGAACAAAAGGGGCACTGCCGGAGGAGCAGGTCACGATTGATTTTGCTTTTGCTACGGTGGTTACGATTGCGCCGGTTAAAAAAGGTGAAGTTTTCACAAAAGAAAATATTTGGGTAAAGCGTCCGGGAACGGGTGAGATTTTAGCCAAAGATTTTACAAAAATACTTGGGAAAAAAGCGGTGGAGAATATTGCCGCGGATACGCAGTTGAAAAATGATATGGTAGAGTAAAGGAGACGAGGATGAAAAATTATAAGAGTCTTTCAGTGTATAAAGACCGGGATGTTTATATTTTTGGAGCATCCGGAGGGGGAGAGATTGTAAAAGATTTTTTGGAATGTCATGATGTGCCGATTTGCGCATTCGTGGATTCTAATAAAGAGAAGTGGGGTGCTTCCTTTTTTGGGTATGAGGTAATTTCACCGAAAAAACCACAGGAAGATGCGAAGGTTAATAAAAATGTGCTCGTTCAGATTGCAAGCAGTTATGAGAATGAAATCCGGGATGAACTAAAGAAAATGAATATCACGGATTATATAAGCTTTAGCGCATTTTTTATGCTGAAAAAGAGAAAAATTTTTGAACTTTTTCAACAGGATAAGGAGTTTTATAAGTATTATTTGGAAAATATAGTTTTGACACCAAAGGAGACAAAAGAATTGTGGGGACGGTGTTTTGATAAGGCTGCAATGGATCAAAAAATGGATTCGGTAGTAGCCTTGTGCATGCCGCCAAAAACAGGTAACTATACGGTTTGTGAAACATTTTTCCAAAATGAACGTGACACTATGTTATGTGTTGAAACGTGGCATTCATCCTTTTATCTAACTAATCTATTTAAAGTAGTGAATGCTTCACACAATAAAATTATTACAGCAGTACGTGAACCAATTTCACAAAATATTTCGCTGTTATTTCAAATTGGAGATGAAGACGAATGGCTTGTTGACCAACCTGAATTTTGGAAAAATGATTATTCAAAATTGCTTTACAAAATAGGTCGTATGGATTCCGGGGAGGGAGAAGAATGCATTTATGAGCGACAGATTCGCTCCGATCATAAAACAATGTTTATTCAGAATTTTTTTGAGGAACAGTTTAAGAAACGACTGGGAATTGATTTGCTGGCAGAGCCGTTTGATACAAAACGAGGATTTTCAATTGTAGAACAAAATGGCTTTGAAATATTTATTTTTCAATTGGAAAAATTTGATTCAATACAAAAGGAACTTTTATCGTTTGTTGGTCTGGATCAAGGAATAAAGTTTTACAGGGCAAATGATGCATCAGTTAAATATTATGCGCAGTTGTATCAGGAAGTAAAGGAAACAATTCCGCTTACAAGACAGTATTTCGAGGATAGTTTTAATAACCCATATATCAAACATTTTTATTCGGAAGAAGATATTAGAAAATTCCGTATGAAATGGGAAAAACATGTGGTAGAGGAGGAAAAGTTATGATTTTAGCAGTGATTCCGGCAAGAGGTGGAAGCAAAGGAATTCCGGGGAAAAATATAAAAGATTTGTATGGACAGCCATTGATTTCCTATACGATTCAGGCAGCACTTGACTGTAAAAAAATCGACCGGGTGGTAGTGTCAACAGACAGTGAGGAGATTGCCGGTGTGGCAAAAAAGTATGGGGCGGATGTTCCGTTTTTACGTCCGGCAGCACTGGCAATGGATACCTCGAAAACGATTGATGCGGTTATAGATGTATTGGAGCGGTTACAGGAAACGTATGAATATGTGGTCTTATTGCAGCCGACAAGCCCACTTCGTACCGCGGAGGATATTGAAAAGGCAATTGATAAGGCGGTTACATCTGGCAAAGATGTGGCATCTGTTTCTCTAGTAAAAGAGCATCCGGTTTTGATGCGGGAGATTGGTACGGATGGCGTATTAGTGCCGTTACTGTCAGGAGGAAGTACTATCCGCAGACAGGATATGAAAGAAATTTACCGGGTGAATGGTGCGGTATATGTAAATCGTGTAGCAGACTTGACAAAGAATACCAGTTTTAATGACAATCCGGTTGGCTACGTGATGCCTGTGGAGCGCAGTATCGATATTGATGAGGAGAGTGATTTTTTGCTGGCAGAACATTTTATGCCGATACCGACGATATTTGAATTGTAAGGAGATATAGGAGGAGACTTTATGAGCGAACTGCAGATTGGAAAAAAGAAGATAGGAAACGGCTACCCAGTTTATATTATTGCCGAGGGCTGTGATAATCATATGGGTGATGTGGAAGTGGCAAAGGAAATGTGCCGCCAGGCGAAAATTGCCGGAGCAGACTGCATTAAGTTTCAGCATCATCTGCCGGATGAAGAAATGCTTTCGGATGCTGTAATTGCGGGGAAAAATAATATTCCGCTGTATGAGTTTTTGAAGCAGCATGCACTTACACTTAAGCAGCACCGGGAGTTGATGGAATACTGCAAAAAGATTGGGATTCAATATCTTTGTACGCCATTTAGCTTAAAGGCGGCGTATGAACTGGATGCGATGGGAGTCGATGCCTTTAAAATTGGCTCCGGCGAGATGACAGATATTCCGACTCTGGTACGGATTGCAAGACTGGGAAAGCCAATGATTGTATCTACCGGCATGAGTACAATTGAAGAGATTCGGCGAACTTATGATGTGTTGAACCAGACAGGAGTTTCTCTTGCTTTTACAAACTGTATCTCTGAATATCCGCCAAAGTATGAGGATATTAACCTTAAATTTATTCTTCAGATGGAAAAGCATTTTCCGGATGCGATTATTGGACATTCTGACCACACACCGGATTTGTATACGAGTTTTGGCGCTGTGACGTTGGGAGCACGTATTATTGAGAAACATGTGATTTTAGATAAACGGACACCGGGGCCGGACCAATCGGTATCGATTGATTTTCAGGAACTTCATCAATTAGTAGACGGTATCCGAAAATTGGAAGATGCTCTTGGCTCTGTTAAAAAAGTGCACCCGGGAGAGGAAGAAACGCGTTCGTGGGCTTTTCGCAGTCTGGTTACGAAGCGTCCGATTAAAAAGGGTCAGCGGATTGAAGAGGATATGATTTGGTCGAAGCGGCCTGGTACCGGAATTCCGGCGTACCGCATGAAGGAAATTATTGGTAAATACGCGGCAACGGATATTGATGAAAATGTGCTGCTAAAGGAAGATGATTTTTGTTAATCGTTTTGCTGCTAAAGAAAAGAAGTAAAATAACCGATATAAAATTTGGCTATTTGTAATGTAGTAGAAAGGAGAAAAGAGTGATGACACAGGAAGAAAAATTAGAATTATTAGAAGAAGTTCTTGATATGGATAAAGAGGATATTGATGTTACGATGAATTTAGAGGAAATGGACGAATGGGATTCTTTAAGTAAGTTAGGACTTATGGCAGAGGTAAAAACAAGACTGAATAAGAGACTTACGGTGGAAGAAGTGCAAAAATTTAAAACCGTTCAGGATATTATTGATTATTTATAAGGAGACATCCGTTTGGATTAGATACAGCGATGATTGGTGAATTAGATGATATAAAAATATGTGGAATGGCTTCGGCTGTTCCTACTTATGAAGATGATAATAGTAAATACGAAACAATAATAGGAAAACGACAGTATCGACGACAGACAAGAATTACCGGTGTTTCTAAGAGAAGAATTTCCGGCAGACATCAGAGAAGTTCGGATTTATGTGTCGGAGCGGCAAAACCACTTTTGGAAAGACTAGGCTGGAACTCAGAGGAAATCAAAGTGTTGATTGTAGTGACACAGCGTCCGAATTATGTGTTCCCATCAACTGCCTTTTTGATTCAGAAACAGTTAGGGCTAAAAAAAGACTGCATTGTGTTTGATATGAATTTGGGATGCTCGAGTTTTCCGGTTGGAGTTTTAGTGGTTTCTGCTTTGCTGCGGCTTGGAAATCTTTATGATAAGGGACTTCTTTTGCTGGCAGATACAGTAAAACAAGTTAGTTATCCGGAAAGTAAAATTGCGCTTACAAAAGATATCATTACACATAATATGCTGTTTGGATCGGCGGGTGCTGCTATTGCCCTGCAAAAAGTAAAAGAGGCAGAACCTCTTCGGTTTATGAGTAAAGCAGATGGAAATTCTTTTGAGGCAATTATACAGAGATTTAATGTACCGGCATCAATGGATGGCGGCAAAGTGTTTGATTTTGCGATTAATGATGTGTCCAATGATTTGATGGCATTTCGCAATCATTTTCAGATTGATGAAGATGACATTGATTATTATGTTTTTCATCAGGCGCAAAATATGATTTTGAATACCATTGATGATACATGTGGCATTGACAGGGAAAAGGAACTGCGTTCGATGGAGCAGTTTGGTAATACATCAGGAGTATCGGTTCCGCTTAGTATTTGTGCAAATCAAGACCGTTTGACGGATAAAGAATCCGTGAGACTTTTGTGTTGTGGATTTGGTGTTGGTTTGTCTTGGGGCATTGTATATGCGAATATTGACACCAAAAATATTCTTCCGGTGATTGAGACGGATGAATGTTATGAAGAAGATAAAACCCCGACCGGCTCTATGAAAGAGAGAACGGTAGTTGTTTATGGAGCGGATACACCTCTTGGTGAGTCATTGTGCCGCTGTCTGGATATGCAGTCAGCAAATGTGTTTATGGTCGGAAAAGATAAACAAAAACTGCGTGAACTTCAAAATGACATGTATTATGAAAGTTATGTTTATGAAGGAACATCGGAAAAACAAGAAGAAATTATGAAAGAAATTTCGGAGGCTGAATTGGCATATCCAATCCGTGGTGTGATTTTTGCACAGGAAACGATGGATAACGATGAGATAACAAAGGTTTTTGCTCAGTTAAACGAAGAGCAGGAACAGGATATAAAGATGGTGATTGTAGCTGAAAAGAATGATTTTGATAATTTGCAAAAACTTGTTGGCAGGTTAGATGAAGATGCTGTTTCAGAGGAATTTTGCATCAATGGAATTACTTATGATAAGGACAAGCTGGAAGTGATTCAGTATGTTCGCGAGGGAAGAAACTGGAGTGACGAGTTTATGATTAAAGGATGTCCAAAAGAGATGAAACGCCAGTTCCATATTTCTTTTGGAATTCGTTTCCTTCTTTCCAATGCAGGTCAGTTTACATCGGGTACGGTGATGAGGATGGAGCGGTAAACGAGGAGGTAATATGAAATATATTATGATAACCGGTGCATCTTCTGGCATTGGTGAAGAGACAGCGAGGTTCTTGGCACGGCAGGAAGATGTTACAACGATTTTGGTTGCCAGAAATGAAGAAAAATTAAAAAAACTTGTAAATGAATTTGGTGGAGAAACCAAGTATCTGATATATGATTTAACAGATGTTGAGCATATCGAATCATGCTTTATAAAATGCCGTGAATGGGGAATTAAACTGGATGGTCTGATTCACTGTGCCGGTATTGGTGAAAATATGCCAATTCGTCTGATTCAGACAGAACATATCAAAAAGATGTATCAGATTCATCCGATGGCGTTTATAGAATTAGGTAAATATTTTTCTAAACGAAAATATTCGAATGATGGTTCGTCAATTGTGGTAATGTCATCAATGGCTGCTTATGAGATGGAAAAAGGAATGGCGGCGTATGCCAGTTCAAAGGCGGCGGTAAACGCAGTGGTTAAAGTGATGGCAAAAGAGATGGCAGACCGCAGAATCCGTGTGAACGGGGTGGCGCCTGCATTTGTCGCGACACCGATGATAAAAGAAGACATGGATATGTGGGAAAAAGAAGGAAACAGTCCTCAGAAATTTGGAGTGATTCCTCCCAAACAGGTTGCAGGTCTGATTGGATTTTTGATGTCGGAACAGGCAGCATACATTACAGGTGAAATTATATCCATTTCAGCAGAAATGATTTATTAAGGGGGATTCGTATGAAAAATTCGGTTTTGTGCTATTTAGAAGAAACGGCAGTAAAATTTCCGGACAAACTTGCAATTTCAGATGGTGAACTTTCTGTTACATTTTCTGAGTGGAGACAGCGTGCATTGTGTCTGGCAGATGCAATAACAGCAAAATTATCGGGTCGGCATCTGCCGGTTTTAGTTTATCTGCCAAAGGGAACGAATACATTGATTTCCTTTGCCGGAATCTTGTATAGTGGAAATTATTACACGCCGACGGATGTTAAATTTCCATTTCAAAAAGTGGAGGGTGTTTTGAAATGTTTAAAGCCGGCGTTGATTATTTCTGACCGAAAGAGTGCAGAAAAATTATTGGAAAATGGTATTTTGGAAGATATGATTTTATATTTGGAAGATATTGATTTCCGGCAAAATAACAAGGATTCTTCCATGTATTTAAACCGAATTATTGATACGGACTTAGCGTATGTGTTTTTTACATCCGGTTCGACCGGCGTACCAAAAGGTGTTGCAATTACACAGCGCAGCATTATTGATTACATTGACTGGGCGGCAGAAGAATTTTCTATTGACGAAAATGTGAAAATTGCAAATCAGGCTCCGTTTTATTTTGATAATTCGATTTTAGATATTTATTTGTGCATGAGTTGTGGAGCAACACTTTATATTCCACCGGAGATGTATTATGCATTTCAGGCGAAACTGCTTGCTTATCTGGAAGAAAAAAAGATTACGTTTATTTTCTGGGTGCCGTCGGCTTTGGTTGGTTCAGCAAACAGCGGATTATTGGAACGTTTTGATTTGAGTGCAATTAAAAAGGTACTGTTTTGTGGCGAGGTTATGCCAAACCGCCATTTGAATATCTGGCGCCGGGTACTGCCGGAGGCAGAGTTTGCAAATCTATATGGACCGACTGAGATTACCGATGTGTGTTCTTTCTTTCGGGTAAACAGAGAGTTTGCAGATGATGACCCGCTTCCGATTGGTAAGGCATGCAGAAATACGGAAATCATGCTTCTTGACGATGAAAATTGTTTGATAACTGAGCCGGACAAAAAGGGAGAGTTATGTGTGAGAGGAACTTCTCTGTCGGTTGGTTATTATGCGAATGAAGAAAAAACAAGCGTTGCTTTTGTTCAAAATCCTCTAAATCCGTATTATGAAGAAAAGATTTACCGGACAGGAGATTTGGCGCATTATAATGAATTTGGAGAAATTATGTTTGATGGCAGAAAAGATTTCCAGATTAAACATATGGGTTACCGGATTGAGTTAGGAGAGATTGAAACGGCAATTCTGAGCATGGAAGAAATTGACAATGCCTGCTGTCTCTACGATGAAGAGCACAAGCGGATTGTATCGGTATTCCAATCCAAACAGGGTATCGATGGATTGGCAATCCGTAAGAGGCTGATGTCAATTCTGCCAAAATATATGATACCGTCCGAATATTTTGCAGTTGAAAAAATGCCGTTAAATGACAATGGCAAAATTAACCGTAAACAGTTAAAAAACGATTTACTTAGTTAGGGAGAATGAGTATGCTTTGTGTGAGAAAAGCGGAGATTTCAGAAATTCCTGCTGTTATGCAGTTTATTGCAGAACATTGGAAGAAAGACCACATACTTGCTGTGGACAGAGACTTTTTTGAGTGGATGTATGTGCAAGGTGAAGAATTAAATTTTAATCTTGCAGTGGATGATGAGACAGGGAAAATTTTTGGCATCAATGGCTTTATTTTATATAATCACGAAGCAAATCCGGATATGTCCGGCTCTATGTGGAAGGTTCTTCCAAACCAAAGTCCGGCACTGGGACTTAGTTTGGGAGAGTATTCATGGGAGCGATGGCAGCCAAGAGACGTGTTTTCACTTGGGTTAAATGAGCGTGCTGCTAAAATTGAACATTTGTATGGAAGTGAGACGGCTTGTCTGGAATGCTGGTATAGGTTAGGAAAGAACGATGGATTTAAACTGGCAAAAATTGCGACAATTCCGGAGACGGATTTTAATGCTGAGACAGGAAAATTTGGATGCATCTTTTCAATGGATGAGTTTAAACAAGTTGTTTCGGATGTTCAGTTGAAAAAGAACACCCCTTACAAAAATTATTCGTATATTGAGCATCGTTTTTTTAACCATCCGGTTTATGAATATCAGTTTTACCGGATAATGAACCGGGAAGAAACTTGTTCGGGTGTGTTTGTCTGCCGGGAGGCAGAACATGATGGTGTGCGGGTATGCAAAATAATTGATTTTTATGGAGAAGATGCTGCAGTTTCCTACAGTGGAGGATTGTGGGATTGGCTTTTGCAGGAAAAGGCATATGAATTTATTGATTTTTACTGTTATGGCATTGCACATCAATATTTGAAGAAAGCTGGTTTTTCACTGCTTTCACAAGAGGATGGCAATATTATTCCGAACTATTTTGAGCCATTTGAAAGAGAAAATGTGAAAATCCGCATTGTGGTTGCTCATTGGCCGTCCTTTCATTTGTACCGCGGTGACGGAGACCAGGATAGACCAAGTATTCCGAGAAGATAGAGTCGGTTAAGGAGGATAAAATGATTACAACATTCCATCAGAAAAGAATTCGTGGAGTATTAGGTGTGCTCCCGGAAAATGAATACGATTATGATGAAGAAACAAAACCATTTCAGGATATTCACACAAAACGCCTGAAGCGGATTATGGGTTATGGAAAGCGCAGAGCAGCGAAATCAAAGACAACGACATCGGATTTATGTGTGTATGGATTTGATTATGTTTTGAAACATAACTGGATTAAGAAAGAGGAAATCGGTGCAGTAGTAGTCGTAACGATTTCCCCGGACCATTATGTACCACATGTCAGTAACATCATTCATGGAGAGTTTGATTTGCCTCACGATGTTGTGTGTGTAGATATTCCTCAGGCTTGTGCCGGTTATATTATGGGGCTGATGGAAGCCTGTATGCTTTTGGAACATATGCCAAAGGACAAAAAAGTTGTATTATTTACCGGTGATGTGTTGTGCCGGAAAGAGAAGGAAACGCCGCTTGCTTATCCAAGTTTTGGTGGTGATGGTGCAAGCGTATCTATTATTGAAAATGATTCGGAGGCGGGCGATATCTTTTTGAGTTTATATAATGATGGAGCAAACCGCAACGCATTAATTATTCCAGCGGGAGGATTCCGTCTGCCGAGAAGTCCGGAAACGGATGTTATGATGGACATTGGAGATGGCACGATGCGAACCCAGAATTGTATGTGGATGGATGGCTCCGGTGTGTTTAATTTCGTTCAGAGAGAAGTGCCGCCGATGGTTGAAGAATTGTTATCCTATGGTGATGTTTCGGTGGACGATGTGGATTGGTTTTTATTCCACCAGCCCAATAAATTTATGTTGCAGAAATTGGCAGATAAAATGAAAGTTCCTTATGAAAAGATGCCGATGAATGTAGTTGGGGATTTTGGAAATTCCAACAGTAATACGGTACCTTTTGCATTGGCAAGTAATCTTTCAGAGGAGATAAAAGAAAATTCCTATCGGTGCTGTCTTGCCGGTTTTGGTGCCGGGTTATGCTGGGGAGCAGCACTCTTAGAACTGGGCGACCTCGATTTTTGCGAGATGACAATATCGAATTTATAGGAGGCGAGGGATAAAGATGAGTAGTTTGCATGAGGTTATGCAGCAGATAACGAAATGTCGAAAAGCCGGCGAAGTATCGTATTCCAATTTTTATCCTGGTGAGTCCATGGATACGGAATATCAGATGACAGCAGGGGAAAAGACGGTGGTCTTTTGGCGAAAAAAAGAAGGCGTATTTCGTGTATATTTTCATACAGCAGATTTAGAAGAATTGAAGGTGTTATTAAAAGAGACTCCAGAGCATGCAGTTATAGATTATTTGTGCAGGGAAGGGGCTGCACCTTTTGGGGCAATTGAGGAAGGAGGCTATCACCACTATGCAACATATCTGAAAAGACAGATTCAGGTAGAAGCAGAGGAGAAAGTTCCGGAAGGGAAGATGGCGAAGCTTCTTTATGATATGTATCAGCCGGATTGTGCGAAATATGCCGAGGAATCAGATGTTCCACAGATTTATGAGCTTTTGTTGGAAAATTTTGATTTGCAGGCAGATCATATTCCATCGGAAGATGACTTGCTGCAGATTGTGAAAGAAAAAGAAGTTATGATTTATAAAATTGGTGATAAAATTGAGTGCTTTTTTATCTATCGAAGAGAAGGAAAAAAACTGTACTGTGCCTTTTCCTATAATCATGCCTCTGCCGATATTTTGTACAGCATAGAGCGCCGTGTCAAGGAGATTGAATATGAGGAAAATGGCATCAAAATGCACTATGCATGGTTTAATGCAGAGAATAAAAAAGCGCTCCGCCGAAATGCATGGAAGGACACAAAAATTCGAGATTATATTTTTGTGAAATAGGTGAAAAAGATGAAAACATTTTTAGTGACAGGGGCCTCTTCTGGGATTGGGGCGGCTGTTTCTAAGTATTTGTCGGAATGTGGCTATCGCGTGGTGATGGTGGCAAGAAGTGAACAAAAACTTAAAGAGACGGCAAAAGAAATGGTAAATGAACCAATTTTGATTCCGTTTGATTTGACGAAATTTGAAGAGTACGATACAATTTTTGACGTCTGCAAAGAGCAGGGAATGAAGTTTGATGGTTTTATCCATTGTGCCGGAGTAGGAACATCCATGCCGGTAAAAAAAATTCGTATTCACGAAGATATGGAAGCACAGATGGAAATTAATGCATATGCTTTTGCTGAACTGGGAAGATATTTTGGCTCGAAACGTTATAGCAATGATGGTGGTTCAATTGTGGCAGTTTCTTCGATGGCAGCTCACTCGTGTATACCGGGGCATTGCGGTTATGCGGCGTCAAAAGCGGCGTTGGATGCTATTGTTCAGGTAATGTCGAAGGAATTTTCAAGACGAAAAATACGTGTGAATGCTATAATGCCAACCTATGTGGATACACCTTTGTTGCGTGGTGATATGGAAAATACATTTGATTTACAAGGAAGAATTGAGGCTAACCAGCCGTTTGGTATTATTGACCCAAGATATCTTGCTTATTTAGTGGAGTTTTTGATTTCCGATAAAGCAAAGTATATAACAGGAACTTTGATACCGGTAACAGCAGGCTGTAATTAAAGAAAATGGAGGATAAAAAGATGGAACAGATTTATAAAATTTTAGAGGAAATTCGACCGGAATTTGATTTTAAGGAAAGCAATGATTATATCGAAGATGGCCTTTTGGATTCCTTTGATATCGTAACGGTGGTTTCAGAAATTGAGGCAGCGTTTGGTATATTGATTGATGGGCTTGACATCATTCCTGAGAATTTTCAGAATATTACAACAATTTGTGAAGTTGTAAAGAAAAATGGCGGAGAAATTTAATTATAAAAATGGAGGATATTAAAATGACAGAACAGGAAAAAATGGAAGAATTAGTAGATGTATTAGAAATGGATTTAGGAGAATTTGATCGGGATACGGTTTTAGAAGAAGTAGAGACATGGGATTCCGTGGCGGTACTTTCTTTTATTGCACTTATGAATGAAAAATTTGATAAGATTTTTCATGCGTCAGAAATCGCTGTATGTAAGACGGTAGGAGATTTGATGGATATGATGCACGTTTAATGACCAATAAAGACTTTGGGAAAATTGCAGAGGAAATTGGAGGGAAAATATGAAATGAGATTTCAACGTATTGTAATTTTGGGCAATGGGAAGATAGCTGTCGACTGTTTGTATGAGCTATTAAATTATGTTGACAAGACAAATATTTTTGTAATAGAAAGCCAATATAGCCCTGTCTCATTGTTGAAAAAAAATTGTGATAAAAACAATGTGCGATATTTTCCTGCCAATGATGTTATTGCTACTTTGAGCCAAGCAATAGTTCCCAAAACATTAGTTATAAGTGCAAATAATTCTGTGATTATTCCGAGTGAAATATGTGAGAGTAATACGGTGGAAATTATAAATTTTCATTACTCTTTTTTGCCGGATTACAAAGGAGTAAATATACCTTCCTGGGTGATTTTTAACAGAGAAGAATCTACAGGTGTTACATGGCATTATGTAAATGCAGAACTGGATGCAGGAGAAATTATATGCCAGAAAAAAATAATTCTTGACGAAACTAGTGTGGCATTACAGATTGTTCAAAAAGGAATGGAATTGGGAATTCAGTGTTTTAAAGAGATGATGCCTCAATTTTTGAATGAACGAATAAGTGGAATTAAAAATGGAAAAGGAGAACATTTTTATAAAAGTTCACAATTTCCACATAATGCAGAAATTTGTGAAACGGATGATGGAGAATTGATTTCTAGAATGCTGAGAACATATGATTATGGTGTCTTAGCGTTAATGGGGGTACTTAGATTTCGTTTTGGTGGTAAGATGTATGGAATAAAAAATTATGCGATTTACAAGGATGGGGGTTTTATAGCAGGAAAACAGTTGCATACCTATCAGTGTGAGTTAAATAAAGGTGTATATAAAATACAATTGGTGTTAGAGGATATTTGAAATGCAAAAGGAAAATAAGAAAATCCAAAGTTATGTGTTTTACCCAATTGATTCCTGTATGTACATTTGGCAGGAAGAAGACAGTGTAGTGATTATAGACCCATGTGTTTCAAAGGATGCTCTGTTATACCTAAGGGAAAGAAATATTAACCGTATTCTTGTAATTTTGACACATGAGCATTATGACCACATATCAGGAGTAAATTGGTTGAAAGAAAATTTTGCAAAAGTGAGTGTATTATGCTCCCAATTATGCGCAGGTGCGTTGGATAATCCCTATAGAAATTTATCTGAATTTTGGGAAGTGCTTTTTATTGGAAAAGAAGAGAAAATACAAGAGCATATACGGAATATGGATATTCAGCCGTACTCTTGCGAGGCAGACGAAACATTTGAAGGAGAATATGAGTTTATCTGGCAGGGACATAAGATATTTCTGAAGGAAACGCCCGGACATTCAAAAGGCAGTATTTGTATTTTAGTGGATGAAAAGATTCTCTTTTCCGGTGATACGCTGGTGACAGGCCACGAAACGATTCTTCGCCTGCCGGGTGGCAGTAAAAAAGATTTTGCCGGTATTACACTACCGTATCTGGAGTCACTTGACAGAGAAATTATGGTTTATCCCGGACATGGAGAACCGCAGAAATTAGCAGAGTTTATGAAATAGTAAAAGGGGAGAAGGTACAGTGTCCTACAAACTTGATTTTTTTGATTCTTTTGTCTGTTCTGGTTCAGCGTGCCAAAATACCTGCTGCAGTGGCTGGGATATTGCGTTAGACAAAGAAACCTATGATTTTTACGAGGCTTCTCATGGGGCATTTAGTAAATATGTAAAGAAGAATATCGGGCAGACGGATGGAAATTATTTTATAAAAATGACGGAAAAAAAAGAGTGTCCGTTTTTAGATGAAATGGGGCTTTGTAAGATTTATCAAGAATATGGTCCGGAGCACATGGGAAATACGTGTAAACTTTTTCCGAGGACCTGCCTGAATATTGAAGGAAAGACTGTTTTTTCTATGCTGAATCATTCGTGTGAAGAGGTACTTAAGAGAATTTTTGAGCATGAAGGTCCACTTTATCTGGTTGAGGAAGGAGAGAAAGAAACTCTTCCGTTTGGGGAGAAAATGGCTGAATTTATGAGTGTTAGTATGGATATTTTACAGGAAGAATCCATTCCGCTTGGAATTGGTCTGGGAGTAGTTTTATATCTATACATGGATGCGTTTTCTGAGGAAAAGAAAAAGGCTGGAGGTATTGAAATTCCGAATGAGGGGACGATTTCTTCTCTTTTACAGGAATTTGAATTGGTGAAAAACAGTATGTCAAAGGAAGACTTGGAAAATTCGGCATGGGAAGTGATTTCTTCTGTTGTGGATACGTTCTGTCATATTATCCGTCAGACAAATCTTCGGGTGAAAAATCGTATCCTATGGAATGAGGCGGTGTATGGATTGAGTGATGCCAAGCGGAAAAGGTATGTGCGTCTGCTTTGGGAGAAAAATAAAAATTGTTCGGATCATCAGTTTTCTGCAAAACGAAAGTTGTATGCCAGCTATCTTGCGAAATGTTTGTATTTTTGTAATGAAGCAGATTTTTTGCAGGTTTTGCTTAGCAGTGCATGTAATTATATAATCCTTTCGGAGGTTCTGCCGTGTATTTGGAAAGAGGATGGAAAAGATGATTATTTTCCACTTATGGCTGAGTTAGGGCGAATTTTTGAGCATACCAAGGTTATGGAAAAACATGTGTACCCGGCCATAGAAGAGTCGATTCATCCAGATGTATTGACTTATGCACTTGCGTTTATGGTGCTGTTTTAGATGTATTTTTGTGTTGCAATCTATATTTAGTTGTGTTAAGATATGCACAAGCAGAAAGTCCAAACATTATCAGAAAAAGTCAAATAGTATAGAGTATCGAGAAAAAACTTCACTGCTAAATCATAAAAAACAAAATTGAAAAAGCAGGGAGGTTAGCACATGGGACATCTCCCTGAGAGGGAGGTATTTCACATGAGAAGACACATTGATTTTGACAAAATCGGCATCACCGATGATGTAATGTTTTGCACAGTTTTAAGCAATTCTGAGGATTGCAGGGAATTTTTACAGAGAATTCTTGGAATTGAGATTGAGGAAATTGTCGTCGTGGGAACCCAGGTGAGCATGAAATCGAATTTTCACGCGAAGGGTGTCCGTCTTGATGTTTATGCAAAGGACAAAAAGGGAAACGCCTACGACATTGAGATGCAGACGACGAAGATGAGGGAGCTGCCGCTGCGGAGCCGGTATTACCACAGTGAGATGGACAGTTACCAGATTGCCGCAGGAGAGAAGTATGGAAACCTAAAACATTCAATTGTTATTTTTGTATGTAATTTTGACTTGTTTGCAAAAAATCGGAGTGTATATACATTTGAATCGATTTGCCGTGAGGATACAGAGATTCATTTGCAGGATAAAAGGAAAACGATTTTTATTAACATAAACGGAAGCCGAGAAGATGTACCGGAGGAACTTGCACATCTTCTTGATTACCTGAAAACAAAGACTCCGACGGATGGATTTACCGAGCGATTAGAACAGCGTGTGCTGGAAATCCGCAGAGATACGGAATGGAGGGATGGTTATATGACGCTGGAAATGAAGATGGATGAGAAGTATGAGCAGGGGCGTGAGCAAGGATTGAAAGAAGGGATTACAAAGGGAATCCAGCAAGGGATCGAGCAAGGGATTGAGCAGGGAATCGAGCAAGGGATTGAGCAAGGAATCGAGCAGGGAATCGAGCAGGGAATCGAATTAGGAATTGGTCAGGGTCTGCGTGTACAGATTCAGAAGAAATTAAATAAAGGAAAGTCAATTTCACAAATTGCGGACGAGTGTGAAGAATCAGAAGATACCATTCGCAAAATTATAAGCGAAAAGGGTATTAGTGAATAGAAAATGCTTGACAAAAGGCTTAAAACGAGGTATGATAATCGAGTGAGTGCGAAAAACACTTACTTGTAGGGGCATAGTTCATCGGTAGAATAAGAGTCTCCAAAACTCCAGAGCTGGGTTCGATTCCTAGTGCCCCTGTTATTTATAGAGAAGGCTGCGCAGAGATGCGTGGCCTTTTTTGTGACAAACCTGTCGGCTATAGTGAGTGTCAGACGAAAAGACGACATACAAAAAGTATGAGACTGGCAGAATAGGAGGCAGTACAAAATGAAACGTAGGATAATAGCGCTCATTCTTGTTATGGGATTGCTTGCAGGAATGGGATTGGATGGAAAAATGACTTTGGCGGCGGAGAGTACACCGGCCGGACAAACGAAAGAAATTGCAAAGATAGAAGTTGTCGATACGGAAATTGAACTCCCTTATAAAAGTACATTTACTAAGGAAAATGTTGTTATCAAAGTGACTTATGAGGACGCAACAGAGCAGCTTGTGCATCCGGAGAAGATGACGGCTGTCGATACGACGAAGATTGGTGAGCAGCAATTAGAATTGTCCTATCAGGACAAGACGATAAACTATACGGTTCGTATTGTTCCGAGACAGGTGACCGGGTTGAGGAGGAAAGAGACAACCAAGAAAAAAGCAGTGATTGAGTGGAATGCACTGGCAGAAAGCAAGGAATACGAAATTTTTACCTCATCTAAAGAGACGAGTGGTTTTTCACTCTTGAAAAGCACGACAAAAACCAGTTATGAATTTACAAATTTGAAAGAAGGACAGATTTTATATGTAAAAATTCGTGCCGGTGTGAGTGGGTATTATGGAAAAGAATCCGAAGTCCTGCTTGTAGCTCTGCAGCCTGGTGAAGTGACAAAAATTACTGCAACAAAAAATGTAAAGACAAAGATAACGCTTGCGTGGGAGCCAGTCAGTGGAGCCACCGGTTATCAGATTTATTATCGTAAATCGACTTCAAAAGAAAGTATTTTGGCAGGTAATACGATAGAGACGACATTTGATGTGACAGGACTTTCCGTCGGAAAGGACTATTATTTTACGATTGTTGCGTATGCCGGTGATGTGGATAATCCGGGCGAACCGTCAGAGGAAGTATTGTTTGGTACGGCACCATCGATACCAAGTATTTCAAAAATCAAAGGTGGTGATAAGCGGATTAAGGTCAAATGGAGCAAAGGAACCGGAGCAGATTATTTTAATATTTATTATTCAAAAAAATCGGCTTCCGGTTACAAGGCAGTAGTCAAAGTGCTCGCAGACGAGTCGAAAATCCGTGGTATAGACGGATTAAAGAAGAATACAAAATACTATGTAAAAATCGAAGCAGTGCGAACCGTGTCCGGGATTACGATGAGTTCGGTTTCAACGGTAAAAAGTATCAAAACTGCTTCTAAAAAAGTGAAAGCGACGAGTATATCAGCCAAGTTTTTTAAAACGAAAAAAGCGTTTAAAAAATCAGCGGCTTATAAAAAATATAAAGCCTTCAAAAAACGAGTTTCTTATGCAAAGAGTTATGTGATTCCGGGACTTGTTGGAACAAATGTGGGGGGCTTTTATGCGACACGTATGGTCCCTCAGAGTGTGACATTTGCCGGAAATTATCTGCTGATTTCTGCATATGATTACACGAAAAAACAGGAATCGGTTATTTATGTGATGAACAAAACAACAAGAAAGTATATTACGACCATTGTTCTGCCACATACCGGGCATGTGGGCGGCATCACCTTTGATGGCGAGAATGTCTGGGTGACATACGGTAAAAATTTGCAGAGTTTTAAGTTTAATCAGGTTCAGGCAGCAGTTTTATCCGGCAGGCCGTATTACGAGATTTACCGGTTTGCTTCCGTTGTAAAAATGCCGGAAACGATGTCTTACGTTACCTATTACAATAACCGAATCTGGGCAGCAGCGTACAGCGAATTCTCCTCAAAATATATGTACGGTTATACCATTCAGAATAAATCCGCAGCGCCATCTCTTACTTACACAAACCGGATTCTTATGCCGAACCGGACACAGGGAGTTGTGTTTACTACATCAGGGAAAATGATTGTTTCCCGCTCCTGTCAGACCAAAAAGGGACGCAGAGGTTTTATGTCGCAGTTAGAAACGTATCAGCCGACATGGGATTACGCCAAACTGTCGATTAAGAAAAACAAAAAGAAAAAGACCGTTAAAATGCCTCCGATGAATGAAGGAATTGCGATTGACGGAGCTTACACGTATGTGATTTATGAGTCACCGGCCTTTTATGAATGTCAAGCAAAACTTGACCGGGTGACAGCATTTAAAACAAGTAAAATAAGCTAATAGAGCAAGGGAGCAGAGCATTCGTAATAAAAAGTATATCAAGATTACTTTACTGGATAAGGCAGAACCAATTGTACAAACCGGCATAAGGACACAAAAATAATTTGCAAAGAATGTTTTTAGTGGAGTAACAAAGGAGAAAATAGATATGTGCAAAGAGGTGTTTAATAAGATTTGTGCCAATGCAGATGAATGTTAAAAAAATATAAGGAGTTAATTGAAGAGCAGGAACAACGATAAGCCTCGTATATCAGATATAATGGAGGCAGTATTTGACGCTGGATATTTGCTGTTTGATTTGGCTCCGGGAATTGAAATAATGGGGTTCCCCTTTTGACGATTTTGCGTTATAATAATAACGATTGCCGTGCAAAAGGGGACTTTTGCATTTGAAAATGATTTGAGAAAAAGGAGTTGTAAGAATATGAGAGGACCCGCAGCACCGAAGGATCCGGTTGAAAAAAGACCATGTTTATATGTTGTTTTAGACAAGACGATTTCCGGTTCAAAAGACCCGGAGGGCGTAATTCGCGATTATGTGTACTTAGAGGGAAGATTAAAAGATCAGGTAAAATTTACATCAGGAGATATTGATGAAGAATTGCTGGATATGATCCCAAGGATGGAGACATTCCGCAAACTGGTTCACAGTGTTGGTGTCAGTATCAAGGCGGAAGACCCGGCAGATAAAGAAAAGGAAGTCGAGTTCCAGTTCCAGTGTTATGGAAAAACTGATAAATACACGACAGGAACTGTGATGGAAGCGACAATTCCATGTACGGGAGAAGAAATGGTTCTTCCGGTAGATGCCTACCCGGTAAATGAGGATGATGACTGCTTCGGCTCCTTTAATTTTATTTTCCCGGAAGAAAATAAAAATATGGATTTGACAGTCAAATTTTATGTAAATGATGGCTATGAAGTGCCGGAAATTCAAGTTGACCCACCGGTTAATTTTGATTCGCCGGAGTATCAGGATATGATTGAAAACTCGCTTGTGTCGACAGGAAACAATTATCGTCTGAAAAAGGTAATCGAAAAATGTAAACGCGGCGAGGATGTGACGATTGCTTATATTGGAGGCTCGATTACACAGGGAGCCGGCGGAAAGCCAATCAACACGATGTGTTATGCTTACCGTTCTTATGACGCGTTTTGCAAGTTGTTTTCACCTTGCGATGGAAAAAATATGCACTATGTAAAGGCCGGTGTCGGTGGAACTCCATCCGAACTTGGTATGGTGCGTTATGATTTAGATGTTACGAAAAATGGCGAGATTACGCCGGATTTGGTAGTGGTTGAATTTGCGGTAAATGACGAGGGCGATGAGACGCAGGGCGTTAGTTTTGAGAGTCTTGTGATGAAAATTCTACAAGCTGAAAATGCACCGGCAGTGTTATTGAATTTTGCAGTATTTATGAATGACTGGAATCTGCAAAATCGATTGCAGCCAATTGGTGAGCGCTATGAACTGCCGATGGTTAGTGTAAAAGATGCTGTTGTTCCGCAGTTTGAAAAAAATCATGTAATTACAAAGAGACAGTTCTTCTATGATATTTACCATCCAACGAATGATGGACACCGCATTATGGCAGATTGCATTGCAAATTTGTTTGAAAAGGTAGACAAAGAGGAGATGGCAGAGCAGGATATTTCTCTTGACAAAGAGCCGGTTTATGGCACACAGTTTAAGGATTTGATTCGCTTTGACCGCACAAATGCAGAAGATTTTGCAGTGATTGAACAGAGTGGGTATGATGCAAAAGATACAGATATCCAGTATGTAGAGCGTGATATGGATTTGAATGGTTCACCGGAGTTTGCTGACAACTGGATGAATGACGGTTCTGTAACAGGGGCAGAATTTAGGATGACGATTACTTGTAAAAATTTAGTGGCGGTCATCAAAGATTCCGGTTCGTCCGAATTTGGTACGGCTGATATTTTAGTTGATGGCAATGTGGTAAAACAGATTAACCCACTCGATAATGGATGGGCACACTGTAATCCGCAGATTTTAATTGATGAAAAAGAGAGCAAAAAACACGAAGTCGTATTCCACATGAAAGAAGGCGACGAGGCGAAGAAATTTACAATACTTGGTTTTGGAGTGACACGGTAAATGAAGAAATATGAATTGCTGGCGACTGATGGGCGTGCGCGCAGAGGTCGTTTCACGACACCGCATGGCGTAATTGAGACACCGGTGTTTATGAATGTAGGAACGGTGGCTGCAATTAAAGGAGCAGTTTCTACGATGGATTTACACGATATCCACACGCAGGTTGAATTGTCAAATACGTATCATCTGCATGTGAGACCGGGTGATGACGTGATAAAAAAATTAGGTGGTCTTCATAAGTTTATGAATTGGGACAAGCCGATTTTGACAGATTCAGGCGGATTTCAGGTGTTTTCCTTAGCCGGACTTAGAAAAATCAAAGAAGAGGGCGTGCATTTTAATTCACATATTGATGGACGTAAAATTTTCATGGGACCGGAGGAAAGTATGCAGATTCAGTCGAATCTCGCGTCAACGATTGCGATGGCATTTGATGAGTGTCCACCGCATCCGGCTACGCGTGAATATATGCAGAATTCGGTTGATCGAACGACGCGGTGGCTGCGCCGTTGTAAGGCAGAGATGGAGCGGTTAAATGCCCTTCCGGATACGATTAATAAGGAGCAGATGCTTTTTGGTATTGACCAGGGCGGAACTTTTGAAGATATCCGTATTAATCACGCAAGAGCAATCCGCGAACTGGATTTGGATGGTTATGCGATTGGTGGTTTGGCAGTCGGTGAAACGCATGAGCAGATGTATCACATTTTGGATGTTACGGTGCCGGAACTGCCACAGGATAAACCCATTTATCTGATGGGGGTTGGTACACCACAGAATATTTTAGAAGCTGTAGAGAGGGGTGTTGATTTCTTTGACTGTGTATATCCGGCGAGAAATGGACGACACGGACATGCTTACACAAACCATGGCAAGATGAATCTGCAGAATAAAAAGTATGAACTGGATGACCGTCCAATTGAGGTCGGATGCGGATGTCCTGCCTGCCGACACTACAGCAGGGCGTATATCAGGCATCTTTTGAAGGCAAAGGAAATGCTTGGTCTGCGATTATTAGTCTTGCATAATTTGTATTTTTATAATACAATGATGGAAGAAATTCGGGAAGCTATCGAAACAGGTACTTTCTCTGAATATAAAAAGAACAAGCTGGCACGTATGGAAGCCGGTTTGGATGAATGATTTTAGGAGGTTAACTCATGCAGGGAATTGGAATTATTTTGCTTTATGTGGTAATTATCGGCGCATTCTATTTGATTGCGATTCGTCCGCAGAAAAAGAAAGAAAAACAGCATCAGGCATTGGTAAATGCAGTTGCAGTTGGTGACAGTATTCTTACAACTAGCGGTTTTTACGGTGTTGTCATTGATATGACAGACGAAGTGGTTATCGTTGAGTTTGGAAGTAACAAAAACTGTCGTATTCCGATGCAGAAGTCTGCGATTGTAGAAGTTGATAAAGCAGAAGAAGCCTAGTTGGAACAAGAGAAAGAGCCATGCATTTGAAAGAAATTCGGATGTGTGGTTTTTTTGTTTGCGGATTTCGTAACTATAAAAAAATCCACCATTATCTTATAATAATCCATTGACCGTTTATAGGGAGAGTTTGTTATAATGAAGTTAATGAAAAAGAGGGAGAGAAATGATGAAGGAAAAATTACTGGAGAAATTTCAGGACGTTTACGGTGATACCAATGGTACAAAAGTATATTTTGCACCGGGACGAGTGAATCTGATTGGTGAGCACATTGATTATAGTGGCGGATTGGTGCTGCCGTGTGCGCTGACGCTTGGAACTTATGGTGTTGCGAGAAAACGAGGGGACAAGAAAATAAAGGTTTATTCCATGAACATGGAGGACGAGATTCAGGAGATTGCGATTGGAGATTATCAAGTAGTGAATGAATCCGATTGGACGAACTATATTAAAGGTGTCTTGTGGGCATTTGAAAAGAAAGAAATGGTACTGCCATTTGGCATGGATTTACTGTTGTTTGGCGACTTACCAAGCGGGGCGGGACTTTCTTCCTCAGCATCTTTGGAAGTGTTGATTGGATTTATCATGCGGGACTTGTATGGCTTTGATGTGACCAATGTAGATCTTGCATTAATTGGGCAGCAGGCAGAGCATGAATTTTGTGGTGTAAACTGTGGTATTATGGACCAGTTTGCCGTGGCAATGGGAAAAAAGGATCATGCACTTTTATTAAATACGAAAACTTTGGATTATGAGTATATTCCTATTACACTGTGCGGAGTAAAATTAATTATTGCGAACAGCAATAAAAAGCATAAACTTGGTGAGTCAAAGTATAATGAAAGACGGGAAGAATGTGAAACTGCTTTGGAAGAAATTTCACAGGCAATTGGAATTCATGCCCTTTGCGATTTGGATGAAAAAACATGGAATCTGTATCAGGTGACGGTTAAGGATGACGATAGAAAACGACGTGTGAAACATGCGGTCACGGAAAATGCCAGAACAAAGCAGGCGGCTGCGGCGTTAAAAAACGGTGAACTAAAAACATTCGGCGAGTTAATGAAAGCATCCCATCAGTCGTTATCCGAAGATTATGAAGTCACAGGAGATGAAATGGATGCGCTGGCAGAGGCAGCCTGGCAGCAGGATGGGGTTCTTGGCTCCCGCATGACCGGGGGCGGTTTTGGCGGCTCAACAATTAGTCTTGTAGAAGAGAATTTCGTGGATGAATTTATTCAGGAAACCGGAAGAATCTATACAGAAAAAACAGGGCTTAGCGCAGACTTCTATGTAGTTGAAATTGGTGATGGACCTGTGGTACAATAATAAAGGAAAACGAACGATTTCGAGCCCCTATGATAAAGGAAACAAAGCGTCGTGCTTGCACGTAAGGGATGTTTCCTTTATCATAGCGGAGCCCGAATCGGGCTCCCCACCCCGCATATGAGCATTTTTAGCCTTGGTAAAGGCGAGAAAGAACACGAAGTGTTCAAATGCGAATATGTGGGGCGGGGCTCGAAAGCAGGACTCGAATATGCGGGGTGGAGGCTCGAATCCGATTTTAGTGAAATGAAATGGAGGAAACAGTTTTGAAAATTTTAGTAACAGGCGGAACCGGCTACATTGGTTCCCATACGTGTGTGGAGCTTTTAAACAAGGGATATGAAGTAGTTGTTTTTGATAATTTGTATAACTCAAAAATTGATGTGGTAGATAAGATTGAGAAAATCACAGGAAAGAAAATCACATTCTATAAAGCAGACATGTTAGACAAGGAGAGTATGCGTCCGATTTTTGAGGAGCATAAACTGGATGCTGTGATTCATTTTGCAGGTTTAAAAGCGGTTGGAGAGTCTGTGGCAAAACCGTTGATGTATTATCAGAATAATATCACCGGTACATTAAATCTTTGTGAATTAATGAAGGAATATGGCTGCAAGCGCATTATTTTCAGCTCTTCGGCAACAGTTTATGGTGATCCGGCGCAGATTCCGATTACGGAGGCGTGCCCGAAAGGAACCTGTACAAATCCGTATGGATGGACGAAGTCGATGTTAGAGCAGATTTTATCTGATTTTTATACATCAGATAATGAGTGGAGCGTTGTTCTTTTACGTTACTTTAATCCGATTGGAGCGCATGAGAGCGGTTTGCTTGGGGAAAGTCCGAATGGAATTCCGAATAATCTGATGCCGTACATTATGCAGGTAGCAGTTGGCAAACTTCCGGAACTTGGTGTGTTTGGTGATGATTATGATACACCGGATGGAACAGGTGTCCGCGATTACATTCATGTGGTTGATTTGGCAAAAGGACATGTGAATGCGATTCAGAAGGCTGTATCTGCAGAAGGTGTTAATATTTATAATTTAGGAACTGGAAATGGTTATAGTGTTTTAGATATTGTAAAGGCATTTGAGGCAGCAAATGGAGTGAAAATTCCATATACGATTAAGCCACGTCGTGCCGGCGATATTGCCACTTGTTACGCAGACCCGAAAAAGGCAAAAGAAGAACTTGGCTGGGAAGCACAGTACGATTTGAAACGGATGTGTGAAGATTCCTGGCGTTATGCACAGATGTGCGAGAAATAAACAAAGAAACGGAGGGTATTTAAATGGATACAAAAAAGCAGATTGAAGAGGGAAAAGTGGTACTTGGTATTGAATTTGGTTCAACCAGAATCAAGGCGGTTTTGATTGATGGAAAACATCATCCGATTGCATCTGGAAGCCATGAATGGGAAAATCAGTTAGTGGATGGTGTCTGGACTTACAGCATCGATGCCATTTGGAATGGATTGCAGGACTGCTATCAGGATATGAAAAAAGATGTGCAGGAAAAATACGGTGTGAAAGTAACCAAATTAGCTGCGATTGGATTTAGTGCCATGATGCATGGATATATGGCATTTGATAAGGATGACAAAATTCTTGTTCCGTTCCGCACTTGGCGCAATGCGATTACCGAAGAAGCGTCGGAAAAATTGACAGATTTATTCCGGTATAATATTCCGCAGAGATGGAGTGTTGCCCATTTGTATCAGGCGATTTTAAATGGAGAAGAACACGTAAAAGATATTTGCTTCCAGACAACATTAGCCGGTTATATTCACTGGATGCTGACCGGCAAAAAAGTGCTTGGTGTAGGGGATGCATCCGGTATGTTCCCGATTGATATTGCAACAGGAAAATTTGATGCAAAAATGGTTTCTCAGTTTGATGAAGCGATTGCAGACAAAGGATATCCATGGAAATTAATGGACATTTTCCCGGAAGTATTGTCCGCCGGAGAGGATGCAGGAACACTTACACAAGAAGGCGCAAAACTTCTTGATACAGACGGTGATTTGGAGGCAGGAGTTCCACTTTGCCCGCCGGAGGGAGATGCAGGGACCGGTATGGTGGCAACGAATTCTGTTGCACGGCGCACAGGAAATGTGTCTGCCGGTACATCGGTATTTTCTATGGTAGTTCTCGAAAAAGAACTGAGTAAAGTTTATAAAGAACTGGATTTGGTTACAACACCGTCCGGTGATTTGGTTGCGATGGTGCACTGCAACAACTGTACATCCGATTTGAATGCGTGGGTAAATATTTTCCGCGAATTTGCAGAGAGTTTTGGCATGGATGTCGATATGAATCAGTTGTATGGCACATTGTACAAAAAAGCGATGGAAGGCGATGCAAACGGTGGAAATCTGTTGGCGTACAATTATATTTCCGGTGAAAATATTACAGAAATGGAAGAAGGACGTCCATTGTTTGTCCGTACCCCAAACAGTAAATTTAATTTAGCTAACTTTATGCGCGTGAATCTGTATTCAGCACTTGCTTCTTTGAAAATTGGTATGGATCTTCTTTTGAAAGAGGAAAAAGTAGCGGTAGATAAGCTTTTAGGTCATGGTGGTTTATTTAAAACCAAAGGTGTTGGTCAGCAGATTTTGGCAGACGCTGTAGATACACCAATTTCGGTTATGGAAACGGCCGGTGAAGGTGGTGCCTGGGGCATTGCTGTGTTAGCTGCTTATTTGATTCATAACAATGGAAAAAATCTTGGTGACTATTTGAATGAAGAGGTGTTTGCCGGTCAGGAAGGCAGTGAATTAAATCCGAATCAGGAAGGAGTCAAAGGATTTGATGAATTTATTCGGATTTATAAAGAAGGACTTCCGATTGAGCGGACAGCCGTTAATTCAATGAAATTATAAAATGGAGAACGAGTAGGGAGAAGGCATTTTTTATGATCAGTGTATTTCTTGTCGAAGATGAATTTATTGTCAGAGAGGGAATCAAGAATATAAATTGGGAGGCCCATGGTCTCTCGTTTGTTGGAGAGGCCAGTGATGGAGAACTGGCCTTTCCTCTTATAAAAAAGAAGCATCCGGATATTGTAATTACAGATATATGCATGCCTTTTATGGACGGATTGGAGTTAAGCCGTTTGATAAAAAAAGAGCTGCCACAGACAAAGATTTTGATTTTAAGTGGACATGAAGAATTTGAATATGCAAAGGATGCCATTCAAATTGGTGTGGAAGAATATTTGTTAAAACCGATTAACAGTGATGAATTACTACAGGTTGTCAGACGTGCAGCAGACAAAATTACAGAAGAAAGACAAGCGGGCAGGCGTGACAGAGAGGACGAGGCCGGAGAGAAAGAACGCAGAGAGCATGCTAAGAGCCTCTTTTTTTCCAATCTGATTGAGGGAAGACTTTCTATGGCAGAGCTTCTGGAAAAAGCGCGCAGTATTGGAATTGAATTGGCTGCGTCCTATTATCAGATAATGCTTGTGAAAATCGGACGAAGTACTTTTGATTCATATTCGGCAGCAGTTAATGAAATGAATGACAAATTGCAAAATTATATATCTTCAAAATCGGAACACATGGTGTGTTTTGACAGAGAACCGGAGGGCGAAATTATTCTTTTTATGGAAGAATCAAAAGAGAAGATGGAAGAAGATGTGCAGGATTTGGCAGATTTTTTAGAAAATATGTTATCGGAAAAACCGGAAATTGGCTATTTTGGAAGCGTAGGCAGTCCGGTGAGCCGTATTCGCGAAATCTCACAAGCGTATGAGACGGCAGCACATGCTTTTGCTTATCGTTTTCTGGTAGAAGGAAATCAGATTCTGCGATTTGAGCAGATTGATAGAAAGCCGGTTTTGATGGAAAGAGCCGATGGCGAGTATCATGTTGGAAAAATTAATTTTGGCGGACTTGATAAGACTCGGATTGAAGCTTTTTTGCGTGGAGGTGATTCGGAAGAAATTCCGATTTTTGTAGAGGAATATCTTGAAAATGCAGGGGATGCCTGCCAGAATTCATTGATTTTCCGTCAGTATCTTGTGATGGATATGTATGTTGCGGCGAGCCATTTTTTGGAGCAGCTTGGAGATTCAGAGGAGTTTTCCAGAAAGGAGCCGTTTGAAAGCCCAGCACAGATGGAACAGGTTTTACAGCAGTTAGATACAACTATTTCTTATGTAATTTCTTTGTTCCGTGAGGTGATGGAGATACGAGACTGCCACACGAAAGAGCATAACAGCGATATTGTCGAGCTTGCAAAAAAATATATCGACGAAAATTACAGTGATGAGGATTTGTCACTGAATACCGTTGCGGCAGAGGTGAATGTCAGTCCAAATCATCTCAGTGCGATTTTCAGCCAGAAGACAGGACATACTTTTATCCGTTATTTGACGGACGTACGTATGAATAGAGCCAAAGAACTTTTGAAATGCACAACGATGCGGAGTAGTGAAATAAGTGAAAAAGTTGGTTATAAAGATCCACATTATTTTTCGCACTTATTTAAGAAAAATCAGGGATGTACCCCAACACAGTACCGAGAGGGAGGGGCAAAAGGATGAAAAAATTATTTTTTCGTATTTTTAGGAAGAAAATAGATGAGTATCGTGATTTTTCGATTCAGAAAAAAATTTCAGTGGCATTTGTACTTCTTTTAGTGCCACTGATTTTGTTCGTCCTGATTTGGTTTGTGTGTGCGTTGGATGCAACTAACCGTTATGATAAGGTTGTAAGGAATACGTCCATTATCAGTGAATTTAATTTGGATTTTAAAAAGAATTATGATTATAAAATATATTTGATTACGACAGGAAACCGTACTTATGAGGATCAAAATCCGGAACAAGATATCCGTTATGCAAAAGATATTATCAGACGTGTAAAGGTAACGACGGAAAATAGCGAAAACAAGGAATGTATTGCCCAGATTGAACGTTATTTTCAAGTGCTTGAAAAATATACAAAAACGATTCTGGAAAATATACAGAAAGAAGGGAAATATGATGAAAATCGGGATTTGTGGGAAAATGGCGTGCAATTAGTCACCACAAATATTCAAAATAAGATGCTGCAGCTGCTTTATAATGAAAACAGACAAAGTGCACTTATTTATTCGGATATGCAGCACATCACCCGAAATATGATTATTATAAGTTTGTTCCTTGCTGCTTTTCTTGTTGTGGTTACCACGATGATGATTACAATTATTCCGAGAAGTATTTCTAAACCGGTTCGCTATCTGAGTAGTATTACGAAAGAGGTTGCCGATGGAAATCTTGAGGTGCGGGCACATATGGAACATGGTGTGGATGTAAAATTGTTAGCGGATTCATTAAATGTAATGATTGAAAAAATAAAGACGCTGATTGATAATGTGATGCTGGAACAGATGAGACTTCGAGAAGCTGAATTGGAAATCTTACAGATGCAGATTAATCCTCATTTCTTATACAATACGCTGGATACAATTGTTTGGCTGGCCGAAGCAGGTCAAAAAGAACAGGTTGTTAGTATGGTACAGACGTTGTCTGATTTTTTCCGTGCTTCCTTAAATAGTGGAAAAGACATTGTGTCTTTAGAAGGGGAATGTCGTCATATTACAAGTTATTTGCAGATTCAGCAAGTAAGATATCAGGATATTTTAACATATGATGTGGATATACCGGAGGAGATTGCTAACTGCAAAATACCAAAAATAACGTTACAGCCACTTGTGGAAAATGCACTTTATCATGGAATTAAGAATAAGAGAGGAAAGGGAAGGATAGTAGTTACCGGACGAAGGGAAAAAGACAAATGTGTTATCCGGGTGGAAGATAATGGAATTGGTATGACAAAAGAACGGTTGAATCAGGTTCGTGGCGGCTTGACGACGAAAATTGAAGACAGCAATGATTTTTATGGTTTGTATAATGTGAATGAAAGAATCCGGTTGAAGTTTGGAGAAGAATATGGACTTTCCATCGACAGCGTATTGCAGGAAGGAACATGTGTTGAGGTGTGGCTGCCATGGGAATCGTAAAAAAATCACCCTTGCCGTAATTTTTTCAATCATTTATGAAAAAAAGAATAGAAAAATCAAAAATAACCAAAAGAATATCCATTGGACTTTTGGTTATTTTTTATTATGATGGAGATACAAAAACGAGAACTCATACAGAAAAGGAGGAATTGAGTTATGAGAAAAAATTTCATGAAAAAGGTAGTAGCAGGAATGCTTACTGCAGTAATGGCGTTTTCCCTTACTGCATGTGGAGGTGGTGATGCTTCCACAAATGACACAGCGAAAGAAGAAGGATCTTCCGATGTAATTACGGTTGGATTTTCACAGGTAGGTGCAGAATCTGACTGGCGTACAGCAAACTCAGAATCAATGAAATCAACATTTACCAAAGACAATGGTTATGAATTGATTTTTGATGATGCACAGCAGAAACAGGAGAACCAGATTTCAGCCATCCGTAACTTTATCCAGCAGGATGTTGATTACATCGTACTTGCACCGGTTACTGAGACCGGATGGGATGCCGTTCTTGGTGAGGCAAAACAGGCAGGAATCCCGGTTATCATTGTTGACCGTATGGTAGATGTAAAAGATGACAGTTTGTATACTGCATGGGTAGGTTCTAACTTCGAACTGGAAGGTAAAAAGGCAGCAGCTTACTTGGATGCTTACATGAAAGCAAAGAACATGAAAGATATGAAACTGGTTAATATTCAGGGTACAATCGGTGCATCGGCACAGATTGGCCGTACCAAAGGTTTGGATGATGCTGTAGCTGCAAATGGCTGGAACCTTCTTGACAAAACAACCGGTGAATTTACACAGGCAAAAGGTCAGGAAGTTATGCAGTCCTTCTTGAAGAAGTACAAAAAAGACATCAATGTTGTATACTGTGAGAACGATAACGAAGCATTTGGTGCAATTGATGCAATCAAAGCAGCAGGTTATGAAGTTGGTGCAGACAAAGACATGATGGTATTCTCCTTCGATAGTACAAAAGAAGGTTTGAAGAAAGTTCAGTCTGGTGAAATCACTTTGAATACAGAGTGTAACCCACTTCATGGACCACGTGTAGAAGCAATCATCAAACAGCTTGAGAACAAAGAAACACCAGAGAAGAAAGCTTACGTAGATGAAGAAATGTTTGCTCATGATGATACTGTAAAATCGGTAACTGTTGACGGAAAAGAGTATCCGGTAACGGTTGTGACAGATGAGGTAATGGGTGCTCGTAAGTATTAATTCGAACACAATGTAGCAGAAAATGAAACAAAATCAGTAACAAATTGAGTGAGAGAGGAGGAATGATTTCTTCCTCTCTCAATTAGAAAATATCCTGTTATGCAGGTAGATGGAGGGAAAGATGAGCGAGAATATTGTATTAAAGATGAGTAATATCAGCAAAACTTTTCCCGGAGTGAAGGCATTATCCAATGTAGATTTTACATTACGGGAAGGAGAAATCCATGCCCTGATGGGGGAAAATGGTGCAGGTAAATCCACCTTGATTAAAGTGTTAACCGGTGTTCATGATTTTCAGACAGGTGAGATTTACATGGTGAAAAATGCGGGAGGTAAACCGGAATTAATAGTGAATCATTCACCGCAGGAAGCACAACAAAATGGTATCAGTACCGTATACCAGGAAGTAAATTTATGTCCGAATCTTACGGTTGCAGAAAACTTGTTTATCGGCAGAGAGCCAAGAAGATTTGGTATGATAGACTGGCGTACAATGAATCGGAAGTCAGCAGAGGTTTTAAAGAATCTCGATATCCATGTGGCACCAACTCAGAGTTTGGACGAGTGTTCCTTGGCAATTCAGCAAATGATAGCAATTGCCAGAGCTGTGGATATGAAATGCCGAGTTTTAATTTTGGATGAGCCGACATCCTCTTTGGATGATGACGAGGTTCAAAAATTATTTGTCCTGATGCGGAAATTGAGAGCAGAAGGTGTAGGAATTATTTTTGTAACACACTTTTTGGAACAGGTATATGAAGTGTGTGACCGAATCACTGTACTGAGAAATGGTGAATTGGTTGGTGAGTATGAAGTGGAATCGCTTCCACGTGTAAAATTAGTATCTAAAATGATGGGAAAAGATTTTGATGACTTAGCAGATATCAAGGGTGAATATAAGCATGAAAAACATTTAGAACCGTTGATTGAGGCCAAAGGGTTAGGTCATGCAGGTACAATTCGACCGTTTGATTTGACAATCAACAAAGGAGAAGTAATTGGACTTACAGGACTTCTTGGCTCCGGACGTTCAGAGTTGGTTCGTACCATTTACGGCGCTGACAAAGCCGATTCCGGCGTGCTGAAAGTCAAAGGAAAAGATACTAAAATCTCATCCCCATTGGATGCGATGAAAGCCGGCATGGCATATTTGCCGGAAGATAGAAAAAAGGAAGGAATCATTGCCGATTTGTCTGTTCGCGAAAATATTATATTGGCACTTCAGGCAAAACGTGGAATGTTTAAGTTATTATCCCGCAAACAGATGGAAGAATTTGCGGATAAATACATTGACTTGCTGCAGATTAAAACAGCAAGCCGTGAAACTCCGATTAAGAGCTTATCCGGCGGAAACCAGCAGAAGGTGATTATTGCCAGATGGCTGCTTACGAATCCGGATTACCTGATTTTGGATGAACCGACACGAGGGATTGATATCGGAACAAAGACAGAAATTCAGAAATTAGTACTTCAACTGGCGGATGAGGGAAAAGCAGTCACCTTTATATCCTCCGAGATTGAGGAGATGCTTCGAACCTGCAGCCGTATGGCAGTTCTTCGTGACGGAAAAAAGGTTGGCGAAATTGAAGAAGAGGATTTGTCACAAGAATCCATTATGAAAGCAATTGCGGGAGGTGATGAATAATGGCTGAGAAAATTAAAAAAATAACAGGAATGCGATTATTTATGCCGATTGTGTGTTTGTTTATCGTATTGCTTGTAAATGTGATTCGAACACCGGATTTCTTTAATATAACGTTAAAGGACGGACAATTAAGTGGATGGCTGATTGATGTGATTAACCGAGGTTCTGAACTTGTTATACTTGCCATTGGTATGACATTAGTAACAGCTGCTTCCGGTGGTCAGGATATCAGTGTTGGTGCTGTTATGGCGGTTGCTGCTGCTGTTTGCTGTCAGATTTTGTCCGGCGGTGAAGTAAGTACAAATACACTGGCAGCTCCGATTATCATTGCTGCGATTGCCGGAATTTTAGTTGCTGCTTTGTGCGGTGCGTTTAATGGTTTTTTGGTTGCAAAACTAAATATCCAGCCAATGGTTGCTACATTGATTTTGTTTACTGCAGGGCGCGGTATTGCCCAGTTGGTTACACAAGGACAGATTACATATGTCCGTGTGGAATCTTACAAGGCAATGGGTGGATTTCTCGGACCAATTCCGACACCGGTTATCTTTGCAGTCGCAGCCGTTATTGTTGCCTATTTGGTATTAAATAAGACAGCACTTGGTATGTATATTGAAAGTGTAGGAATTAACAGTCACGCATCCCGCTTGATTGGATTAAATTCTACAAGAATTAAATTCCTCACCTATGTAATTTGCGGAGCCCTGGCAGGGCTTGCAGGAATTGTTGCTTCGAGCCGAATTTATTCCGCAGATGCTAACAACATTGGTCTGAACCTTGAGATGGATGCCATCTTAGCAGTAGCGTTAGGTGGAAACATCTTAAGTGGTGGTAAATTTAGTTTGATGGGGTCAGTAATTGGCGCTTATACGATTCAGGCGTTGACAACAACGCTGTATGCTATGAGTGTACCGTCTGACCAGCTCCCGGTTTATAAAGCAATCGTTGTTATCATTATCGTAGTTCTTCAGAGCCCGGTTTACAAAAAGGCAATGCAGAATTACAAAGCGAAGAGACAGTCGAAAAAGGCAGTAGTACAGGGAGGTGAACAGTAATGGGTGAATTTTTGAAGGCAAAGACAAAAAAATTTAACAGTAATACATTCCTTTTCATTATTACGATTGTGTTGTTTATTGCAATGTATGTAGCAGGAATGATTGTATTTGCAGACAAAGGTTTTGCAAAACCGCAGATGTTTACCAACTTGTTTATTAACAATGCCGGATTGATTGTAATTGGCTGTGGTATGACAATCGTTATGATTACCGGAGGAATTGATATCTCGGTTGGTTCGGTAACCGCATTGGTTTGTATGGCGAGTGCTTATGCTATGGAAAATAAGGGGATGAGTCCTTATGCAGCTCTTGCGATTTCGCTTGGTATTGGATTACTGTTTGGTTTGCTTCAAGGCTATTTAGTTTCCTACCTGGAAATTCAGCCGTTTATCGTTACTCTGGCGGGTTTGTTTCTAGGAAGAGGACTTACGGCTATGATAAGTACAGATATGATTTCCATTAAAAACAGTTTGTTTCAGAAATGGGCAACATATCAGATTGAACTGCCGATTGGAACATATAATAAACATGGGGTATTCCGGCCGGCATATATATATCCATCGGTTGTGATTGCACTAATTGTGGTTGTTTTGATTGCTATTATGCTTCGTTATACAAAATTCGGACGCAAATTATTTGCTATCGGCGGCAGCCAGCAGAGTGCATTGATGATGGGCTTAAATGTAAAAAGAACGAAGTTTGAAGCTTATATTTTAGATGGTCTTTTGGCCGGCTTGGGTGGATTCTTATTCTGCTTGAACAGTTGTGCCGGATTTGTAGAACAGGCAAAAGGTTTGGAAATGGATGCTATTTCGGCAGCAGTAATCGGCGGAACACTTCTTTCGGGAGGTGTCGGAACGGTTGTTGGTACAACATTTGGTGTACTGATTAAAGGAACCATTACCAGTCTGATTACGACACAGGGTACATTGTCAAGCTGGTGGGTACGAATTGTACTTTCCGCACTGCTTTGCTTCTTTATTGTATTACAGGCACTCTTTGCGAAAGCAAAAATCAAAGGGAAAAAAGTAGAGAAAAAGGATGTTAAAAAGCCAGGTGGAGCACCACCGGATGAGATGGCTGCAGAGCCATAAATTAAATAGGAGATTGTCACAACTAATTGTTTCTCTTTTGGGGACCGGTTCTTGCCAGACCGGTCCCTATTTAATTTTTTTAGGGTATTACGTTGACTTTATGAAAAAATAAGAATTGCTTTATGGTGTTGCAGAGGAAATATGTTATAATTAGCATATCCTAAAAATGAGACAATTCAAGGATAGAATTGGAGGTTTGTGTATGCAAAAGAATGGTAAAAAGCTGTTAGCATGGATGTTAGCAGCAAGCATGGTATTTTCTTTTTCTATGCCAACTCAGGCAGCAAAGAAAAAGCCTGCTTTATCAAAGAAAAAAGCGGTAATAACTGTGGGGAAAACCTTAACGCTTAAGGTTAAAAATATAAGCAAGAAGACAAAAGTAACATGGAAGAGCAAAAAAAAGAAAATTGCGACAGTTTCCAAGAAAGGAAAAGTGAAAGCGAAAAAGGCGGGGACAGCGAAGATTACAGCAAGTTTCCGTTATCAGGGCAAGAAGTATGTGAAAACCTGCAAGGTTACGGTGAGAAAGAAAAAGACAGTAGTTGTGACTAATGCACAGACAAAAGTACCAACCAAAGCACCGACGCAGAAACCGGCAGTGACACCGACTGCAACCCCAACGCAGAAACCGGGCACACCGACTGCAACCCCAACGCAGAAACCGGGCACATCGACTGCAACCCCGACGCAGAAGCCGGGGACACCAACTGTAACACCGACGACAGAGCCGGCGGAGCCTACTGCGACTGCAACAAATGAGCCGGCAGGGCCTGCGGTTACACCGACGGCAGACACGGATGAGCCAACTGCAACACCAACAGCAGAACCGACGAAGGTTCCGGGCACCCCGATTCCGGTAACGGATCCGACGAAGGCGTTGCTTTTGGATTTTGAAGACGGTACCAATCAATATGTGACTGGACGTCAGGGCGAAGAAGAGCTGACTGTTGTAGAGGGCGGTTATAATGACAACTATTGTTTGAAAGTTTCCAACCGTGTGAAAAACTGGGCAGGACCGATGATTGATATCACTCACAATGTGACTGATTTTACAACGTATAAGATTGAGGCGTATGTAAAGCAGACAACGGGCAGCAACAAGACGATAAACTGCATGTGGGAGTCGATGGACTATGCGGGAGCGATGGCTTATACAACCGTGCAGAATGTAGTTGCGCCGAATGGTACATGGACAAAAGTGGACGCAACGGTTGTGGCACCGGGTGATGTAAGTAAATTGTCACTTTATTTTGAAATGGCAAATTATTCAAATGATTTTTATGTAGACAATATTTCTATTACGGAGAAGCATTTGGATATGGATGCAGTTCTTGCTGCACCAAGTCTGAAAGAGGCATATGCAAACCGCTTCCCGATGGGATGTGCAGTTTACAGCTATAATTTGCAGAATCCGGAGATTTTATCATTTATTAAACATCATTACAGTACGGTTACATTTGCAGATGAGCTGAAACCGGAGAATCTTTTGAACGAAGAGGCAACAAAAGCATCGGAAGATGGCATGCCGGTTATTAATACAGATGTGATTGATAAATGTTTATCTCTTGCTCAGGAAAATGATTTAAGTGTGCGTTTCCATACGCTTGTCTGGTATTCGCAGACACCGGATTGGTATTTCTGTAAGAATTACACACCGGAGTATGATGGTACGGGAACAGCTAAGAAAAACATTACAAATCTTGTTGACAAAGAGACGATGCTTGCTCGAATTGAAAGTTATGTTAAGCAGGTTATTACCTATGCAGAGACTAATTATCCGGGCGTTGTATATGCTTACGATGTAGTAAATGAGGTGATTGACAGCAATGGCTGTAAATTACGGACAGTAAGTTCAAGTTTGTATGGTGCTATTTTTACAGACGATGACAATACTTATATTACAAAGTCTTTTGAATATGCGAGAGAAGCTGAAAAAGCAGCAAATTCATCGGCAAAATTGTTCTACAATGATTTTGTCGGACTGGCATCGCCGGGACAGATGAAGGCAGTTGTGAAATATCTTGCAGATGCAAAAGATGCCGGAAATATTGATGGTCTTGGCATGCAGGCACATCAGACTAATCTTGGTGTGACAGATGGTGATAATATTAAAAATGCACTGAAATTATTCCAGCAAAATGGCTATGAGGTGCAGATTACTGAGCTTGATTTTGCAAGTAAGGATAATTCAGAGGCGGGTAATGAGACACTGGCAGCAGCATACCAGAAGTTCATGAATATTATATTACAGCGAATGGATGATACAACTGCTCCGGTAAATGTAAGTAATGTTACATTCTGGAATCTGACAGATTTGGATACTTGGCTGAATAGTTTTTACAGTGATGGAAGTACCTATTATCCATCACTATTTGATGAAAATTATCTGCCGAAAAAAGCGTTTACGGCATTGATTAATCTTGTAAATGGAGTTGTAGAGCCAACGGCAACGCCGACTGTGGCACCAACGGCAACTCCAACTGTGACTCCGACGGCAACTCCAACGGCAACACCAACCGTTGACCCAGATGCCACGCCAACACCAACGCCGGTTATCACACCGACTCCGGAGCCAACGGCTGAACCGGAACCGGCAGAGACAAAAGAATTGGATTTGGCGGAAGGAAATATTGTAATCAGTGCGACAGGATATACAATTGGCGATGCAGAAGAAACTGCATTTAACGGAAATTACACGATTTCCAGTACAGCACAATCGGCAACAGCATATTATATTTTAGTAACGGGCGGTACTCACACAATTACGTTAAATGATCTTGTTTGTACATCGAGTGAGTCAAGTCCAATTAAATTAAGTGGTGATGCTAAGGTAAATCTTATCTTAGTTGGAACATCCGCATTGACCGGTTCCGGCTATCATGCAGGAATCGAGGTTCCGTCGGGTTGTGAACTGACGATATCCGGTGATGGCCAATTGACGGCATTAGGCGGTAACGAATCGGCAGGAATTGGTGCTACATCAGATGGTAAGACATCTAGCACATTAGGACGTATTATTATCAGGAGCGGTACGATTATAGCCTGCAATACAGGAAGAAATGCTGCAGGAATCGGTGAATCACGATACGCTAAAGGCGGTGGAGAAATTTACATCTACGGTGGCAATATTTATGCGACATCTTCCGGTAACGGAGCCGGAGTTGGTGGCGGTGGTACGGCAGATGCCTCAGCCAAAACGATGAAGATTGGAATCTATGGCGGTATCATTTCCGCAGGCGGCAGTACTTATGCAATTGGAGATGGAAAGAGCCAGAGCATTTGTGAAGTAACAGTAACCGGTGGTGCCTGCTATAGTACGAACAGTGGTAAGACGATGTTTGGATCAACATGGGAAACCCAAGATACTTATGTTGGTACAGAGATTGACACAACAAAACTTTCCGGTATTCAGTCAGTGACGATTGATGGGGTAGACCAGGGAATCAGCAGTTTCTTTATTACTGCACAAGCTGGTACTGTGAACAAGAGGTTGAAACTGAATTTGTATGTGGAAAAGGGAGCATCTCATACGATTGTGGTAACGGATACAAACGGTGAGGCACATGAGTATATGGTTAACGCTTAATCTATAATAAAAAAAGGAGTTCATTCGTTCGAGACAAGATAATGCTTTGCATTATAGTCTTTTACGGATGAACTTCTTTTTTTGCTCTATTGACAGATGATGTTTCCTAAAAATGAGACAATAAAAATCTTGAATCTTCCCCCTTTTTTTGCTATTCTAAAAACAGTTTAATCCACAAAGGAGAGGGAGGCGAGGCGTTTTATGTTTCTCAAACAGTTTGCAGAATTCAATTCGATTTGTATACAGTGCCATGACAGTCCGGATGCGGATGCGATGGGGGCTGCGTTTGGTTTGTATGCGTATTTTATGAATCTGGGTAAAAAGGTAAATTTGATTTATGCAGGGGAACATCAAATTACAAAGCCATCGCTGAAATTGATGGTGGAGTACCTTGGCATTCCGATTCGATATGTGAATGAAATGCCGGAACATGATATTTTGATTACCGTGGACTGCCAGTATGAGGGTGGTAATATTACATCGATGCCGGTGAAAAAAGTGGCAATGGTTGATCATCATCCAATTTGTGTGAAAACGGATGAATGGTGTTTTATTTTTCCAGAGTTTGGAAGTTGTTGTACCGTGGTCTGGGAACTGCTTTTGGAGGCTGGGTATCCGGTAAATGAGAACTGGCAGGTGGCAACGGCATTGTATTATGGTTTGTATAGTGATACCAGCAGTTTGTCCGAAATTTACTATCCGGCAGACAGACAGATGCGGGATTCTCTGCGGATTAACAGAGAGTGTCTGGATGAAATGATTCATGCGAATTTGCAGCGGGAGGATTTGGAGATAGCAGGAGAAGCGTTGACTCACTATTACTATGATGAGGAAAAGCGTTTTGCACTGCTGCATACAAAACCGTGTGACCCGAATCTTCTGGGTGTTATTAGTGATATGGTAAATTGTGTGGCAACTGTTGACTGCTGTGTGGTATATAATGAAACGCCGATTGGATATAAAATGTCGGTACGAAGTGCAAAAAAAAATCTGCCGGCGAGTGATTTGGCGGAAAAAGTCAGCTGCGGAATTGGTGCTGGCGGCGGTCACACGAATAAAGCGGGCGGCATGTTGATGAAACACATGCTCGCCACACAGTATCCGGGGGAAGATGTAAAAGAAATTCTCATTCAGCGAATCCGCGAGTTTATCCGTGAAGCCGCTTACTGATTTCCATGAGAGGAATCGGCATCAGAGATAAAATACCTACGACAACCCATTCGCGTGGATTAAGTGCCTGCGTATGGAAAATAGGCTGGAGAACGGGCACACAGATGACCAGACATTGCAGGACAATGCAGAACAATACACTAAATAAAAGTTTTTTGTTTCCAAGAATCCCTGTCTCTAACAGCGAGTGCTCGCTTCTCATATTAAACGAGTGAACTAACTGCGATAAAGAAAGCACGGCAAAGCACATGGTGGAATTGCCGCTTGTATAGGCAAAAAGTGCTAAGGAGCCGATGAACATACCTTCTAAAACCATCTGAAAGACGGTATCAAAGTGAAAGATACTTTCATTTTTCGATAATGGCGGGCGGTTCATACTGTCCGGATCCGGTGGCTCAACACCGAGACAAAGCGCCGGAAAAGAATCCGTTACGAGATTAATAAACAATAACTGTACCGGCAAAAGCGGTGCAGACAGCCCGAAAAAGATAGCAACAAAAATCGTCATGATTTCCCCGATGTTACAAGACAAGAGGAAATGTATGGCTTTTTTTATGTTATCGTAAATGCCGCGCCCTTCTCGGACGGCACTTACAATAGTGGAAAAATTATCATCCATTAAGATAATGTCAGATGCATTTTTGGCAACATCGGTTCCGGTGCGTCCCATGGCACAGCCGATATCCGCTGCTTTTAGGGCAGGGGCATCATTGACACCGTCGCCGGTCATGGCAACGACATTTCCCATCGCCTGATACCCTTTTACGAGACGTACTTTGTGGGCTGGAGATACACGGGCAAAGACATGATATTTTTTGAGCGCCGCCGGAAGTGAACGGTCGCTGATGGCATCTAAGTCGGCTCCCGTAATGACCTCATCTTTTGTCTGGCAGATGCCAAGTTCCTTGCCAATCGCCGCAGCGGTATTTTTATGGTCGCCGGTAATCATAATCGGACGAATTCCGGCGTGCTGGCAGCTTTTAACAGCGGCGTAAGCTTCCGGGCGGGGTGGGTCAATCAAACCTGCCATTCCAAGGAAAACCAAATGGGATTCTAAGGAATTGTTGTCCGGGCGGCTTTTGTGCAGACAAAAACCGAGAGCAATGACGCGAAGTGCATTGGCGGTGTAATTTTCAATTTGTTCATTTAATCTATGCCGCATCGTATGTGTCAGTGGCCGTGTGCTGCCATCTTTATCGAGATACGAGTGACAGTTGGCAAGGATAAATTCAGGAGCTCCCTTAGTTATTGCTAAATATCCATTGGGTGTCCGGTGCAGCGTTGTCATCCGCTTGCGGATTGAGTCAAAAGGGATTTCTTCAATAACCGGAAATTCTTTTCGTACTTCCGTATAAATAAGTCCGCTTGATGCACCGTAATGAATCAGTGCATGTTCGAGTGGACCGGATTGGTTGTTGCAAAGCAGAAAATAACGAAGTAATGTTTTTTCATTTTCGGTGCTGTATATATTCCGAACTGTCATGCGGTTCTGGGTAAGCGTGCCGGTTTTGTCAGAACAGATAACAGAAGCACTGCCTAGTGTTTCTACAGCAGGGAGATGGCGGATAATGGCACACTGTTTTGCCATGCGCTCGACGCCAAGGCTTAGCATGATGGTGACAAGAGCAGGCAGGCTTTCCGGAATGGCTGCGACGCCAAGACTGACGGAAGTCATAAACATATCAAAAACCGGCTGGTTTTTCTGCAATCCCAGAAAAAATAGAATGGCACAAATAATCAGGGCCAGGATGCCAAGCACTTTTCCTGTATGATTGAGGCGCCTGGTAAGAGGTGTCTGCGGTGCCTGTTCGTGTGAAAGCATACCGGCGATTTTCCCAATTTGCGTATTCATACCGGTTTCCGTAACACAGAACAGCCCATTTCCGGTCGTAATCATTGTGCCCGAAAATACCATATTGAGCTGGTCGCCGAGTGAAAGATTTTCCATATGCAGCGAGTCGGAAGTTTTTTCGATGCTTCCCGTTTCGCCGGTAAGGGCGGATTCGTTTGCCGACAGATTGTGCGTAAGGAGAAGTCTGCCATCGGCGGGAACAAGACAGCCGGTGTCAAGATAGACTAAATCTCCCGGTACAAGTTCCGGAGAAGATATGGTCTGGCGTTTTCCATCTCTTAGTACCTGACATTGTGGCGTTTGCAGAGAACGAAGGTGAGCCAGCGAATGTTCTGCCTTTTTCTCCTGATAAATGCCAAGCAGAGCATTTAGTATAACGATTGCCAGAATGATTAAAGGGTCGGTCAGATTCATTTCTCCCTGTGCATAAGAAGCAAAAAAAGAAATGCCGGCAGCTGCCAGTAAAGTAAGAATCATAAAATCTTTAAACTGCGCGGTAAACTGACGGAAAAATCCGGGACCTTTTTCGCTTTGCAATTCATTTTTTCCATAATGTCTCTGGCGTTTGATAACTTCTTTTTGGGATAAGCCCCGGTCTTTGAAACGGTTGAGTTTATCCATTACTTCCTGTGATTCCATTTGATACCAGTTCATACTTACCTCCAAAATATTTGACTGTTTTTGTCGAAAGGACTCTCCTCTTTTCCCTTATTTGCATAAAATAGAATAAGGAAGTGGCAGGAGGAGCTTGTGTTTGTTGTTTGCTTATTGGCGTTGTCGGTGAGCCTTGACACGCTGGGGATTGGTATGGCATATGCAATGTCGGGCATTTGCATACCCAAACGAATCCGGTTATTTATTGCGTTATTAAATGGCGTGCTGACAGCGGTTGCACTTTTTGCAGGTTCGACATGCCTTGCGGGGCTGCCGGAACCTTGTTTTCGCCTTATTGGCGGTGGGATTTTGATTTTGCTTGGCGCAAAAACGTGCATCCGTGTGTTGCAAAACAAAGGGGAAGTACAGTATGACAAAGATAATTCCCGAAGCATTGATATAAAAGAAGGCAGTGCGTTGGGAAGTGCCCTTGCGCTTGATTCGGTGAGTGCAGCACTTAGTCTGGTCGGTCAGGGAACCATAATCTGGTTATTTCCTGTATGTACCGCTTTTTTATGTGGAGCCTTTTTGTGGATTGGCGGGCAGAGGATATACCACGTGCGCCGTCTAAACGGAATCAGTGGCATACTTCTTATTCTTCTTGGTTTGTTTCGCGTGCTGCCCGTTTTTTTCTAATAGCATTGAGGGCGAAAATTACTAATAGGACAATACCTGTATAAAAAATAACATGTTTGTATTTATCAAAATAATGAAAGAACAAATCTTTGTATTGATAAAAATAATAACCAAGACCGGTTAATACCGTGTTCCATGTAACAATGCCGATGGCAGAATACAAAAGATAACGGCTGATATTCTGCCCCATGGCACCCGCGACAAAGCCGATATAGGTGCGGCACAGAGGAATCACGCGGCTGACTAGAACGGCACTTTTTTCGTGATTGCCAAAGACACGGTAGGAGGTTAGGATTGGTTTCTCCATAGAAGAAAAACGTTTCATAATGCGTTCCAACAGTGGAGAACCTCCAAACCTGCCAATGCCATACGGAATCAGTGTCCCAATCAGTCCTGCTCCCGTTGCCAAAAGGACAAGATATGGAAAAAACAACCCCTGCCCGGCAGCCATAACACCCGCCAATGGCAGAATAATCTCACTCGAAACAGGAAAACAGGCATATTCCAACATAATCAGCACAAACATAGCCCAAATGCCATAGTTCTGTAAAAACGACTCAATCCAATCCATTCATCATGACCTCAGTATGATTGTTACAGTGTATGAGGTGATAGTCGGAATTATTCTCTAGAATAGGGGGATAACAAAATTCAACCCATTTAGAAAAGTTGATACGAGAGTTTGCGGTCATTGCTGGCGTTTTATCAATATTCCAGTAAATCACCAAGAAAGGATTTGCAGCTCGTGGGTACAAATACGCAAGTATCTGACATGCGTAGTGGGCATGTTGATACTTCTGCGCATTTGTCTGAGCGGGAGCGTCCACGAGATGTAAACCTTTCTTGGTAATTTACGTAAATTAAAAAAACGCCACTAATTAACTGCCGCAAACTCTCCTATCACAGTCCTTGACAAAGGATTTTAGTGTTGGTATTATAAAATAGTATGCTTGCGTACATTTTGACACAAATAGGAGGTAGTTTTGAAGAAGAAAATCAGCTTATTCGTTTTGTTGTTTCTCTTAGTATTGACAGCGAATTTTCAGACAACAAATGCGGCAGCAAAGAAAAACATATATAAGATAAAAGTAAACAAATTAAAGAATACGGTGACGGTATACCGTCATACGAAAAAAGGAAAGTACAAACCATATAAAGCATTTGTCTGTTCATCGGGCAAAGCGACACCGGTCGGCACTTTTTCTTTGAGAGAAAAATATCGGTGGCATGCACTGCTGGGACCGTCTTACGGTCAGTACTGTACAAGAATTTATGGAGGCTTTTTGTTTCATTCGGTATGGTATTATCAGCCAAAGAAAAATACACAGTCCTATGCTCAGTTTAATCGGTTGGGAACGATGGCATCTCATGGATGTATCCGATTGACGGTGGCAGACAGCAAATGGATTTATGATAATTGTCCATCCGGCACAAAAGTAGTAATTTACAATTCGCCAAAGGCAGGACCGCTTGGAAAGCCGAAGGCACAGAAGTTATCCGGGCATATGGGATGGGATCCGACTGATCCAGATATTCATAATCCATATTTGATTAAGGTAAAGAGTATCAAGCTGAGTACTACGAAAAAGACATTGGAAATTGGTGGTAAAAAGAAGGATGCTAAGTTTACGATTCGGGTAAAAAAGATTTTACCGAAAAAAGCGATGATCAAGAAGATGAAATACACTTCTTCCAATAAAAAGATTGCAACTGTCAATCAAAAAGGTGTCGTAAAAGCAAAGAAAAAGGGAACTTGTAAAATTTTTGTGGAGACAACCGATGGCAGTAAAATAAAAAAGGTATGTAAGATTACAGTGAAGCAGGTGGAAAAGAAACCGGTTGTTGTGCCAACACCGACACCGGCAGTTACACCGACGCCAACACCGACCCTTACACCAACGCCGTCACAAACGGCAGAACCAACACCGACATCAACGCCGGAATCGGCATTAAATGAGTGACAATAAGAAAAGAGGTAAAAAAATGAGTCAGAGTTATAATCCAAAAGAAATTGAAAAAAAATGGCAGAAAGTCTGGGAAGACGAAAAAGCTTTTCAGGCAACTAATGATTTCAGCAAGCCCAAATATTATGCCCTTGTTGAATTTCCATATCCATCCGGACAGGGACTTCATGTAGGACATCCGCGTCCGTATACGGCACTTGATATCGTAGCACGTAAAAGAAGAATGCAGGGCTACAACGTACTTTATCCGATGGGATGGGATGCGTTTGGTCTTCCGACAGAAAACTATGCAATTAAAAATAAAGTACATCCAAAGGAAGTAACGAAGAAGAATGTTGCAAGATTTAAAGCACAGCTTCAGGCACTTGGCTATTCCTTTGACTGGGATCGCGAAATTAACACAACAGATCCAAATTACTACAAATGGACCCAGTGGATTTTCCTGAAATTATTCAAAGCAGGACTTGCTTACAAGACAGAGATGCCGATTAACTGGTGTACTTCCTGTAAATGCGGTCTTGCCAATGAGGAAGTTGTAAACGGTGTGTGTGAGCGCTGTGGAAGTCCGGTTATCCGTAAGGTAAAGAGCCAGTGGATGCTTAAAATCACGGCATATGCAGATAAATTGATTGATGATTTGGATGGACTTGACTATATTGAGAGAGTCAAAGTTTCACAGAAAAACTGGATTGGACGTTCTCATGGTGCAGAAGTAGACTTCCAGATTAAAGATAAAGAAGAAAAACTCCGCATTTACACGACACGTCCGGATACTTTGTTTGGTGTAACTTACATGGTAGTATCTCCGGAACATCCATATCTGGATAAGTACAAAGATGAGATTAAAAACTGGGATGAGATTGTAGCCTACCGTGAGATGGCAGCAAGAAAATCCGATTTTGAGAGAACCGAGTTAGCAAAAGATAAAACAGGTGTAGCAATTGACGGACTTTTGGCAATTAATCCGGTAAATGGTGAGGAAATTCCAATCTGGGTATCCGATTATGTATTGATGAGCTACGGAACAGGAGCGATTATGGCGGTACCGGCACATGATACCCGTGACTGGGAATTTGCCAAGAAATTCAATTTGCCGATTCACGAAGTAATTGAAGGCGGTGACGTGGAAAAAGAGGCCTTCACGGATGTTGCTACGGGAACTCTTGTGAATTCCGGATTTTTAACCGGTAAATCTGTAGAAGAGGCAAAGAAAGAAATTATTGCCTGGTTAGAGGATAAGAAAGTGGGAACGGCAAAGAAAAACTTCAAACTGCGTGACTGGGTATTTTCCAGACAGCGTTACTGGGGTGAGCCGATTCCGATTGTAAAATGTGAAAAATGTGGTTATGTACCGATTCCTGAAGAAGAACTTCCGCTTCGTCTGCCGGAGGTAGACAACTATGAACCAACGGATAACGGGGAATCTCCAATCTCCAAAATCCGTTCCTGGGTTGAGACAACTTGTCCATGCTGTGGCGGAAAAGCAGAGCGTGAGACAGATACAATGCCTCAGTGGGCTGGTTCTTCGTGGTACTTCCTGCGTTATATTGACCCAACAAATGATGAGGCACTTGCCAGCAAAGAGGCGTTGAACTACTGGCTGCCGGTTGACTGGTACAATGGTGGTATGGAGCATACGACCCTTCACCTTTTGTATTCCCGTTTCTGGCATAAGTTCTTATATGACCAGGGCGTAGTACCAACCAAAGAGCCATATCAGAAGAGAACATCCCATGGTATGATTCTCGGTGAAAATGGCGAGAAGATGAGTAAATCCCGCGGTAATGTTGTAAACCCGGATGATATTGTAAATGTATACGGTGCTGATACACTCCGCACCTATGAAATGTTTATTGGTACGTTTGATGCCGCTGCTGCCTGGTCAGAAGATGGAGTAAAAGGCTGCCGCCGTTTCTTAGAGCGTGTATGGAAGTTAAAAGATATGGTGACAGATGAAGAAGGCTATTCTGCTGACTTAGAGACAAAAATGCATCAGACGATTAAGAAAGTAAGTAATGATTTTGAGACCTTGAAGTACAACACAGCAATTGCTGCCATGATGGCATTGATTAATGACTTCTACAAAAAAGGTTCCGTTACAAGAGATGAGTTTAAGACGCTTCTTGTACTTTTGAATCCGGTTGCACCACATATTACAGAGGAATTGTGGGCTGAGAAAAATTACGGTGGTTATTTGTTCCAGACAAGCTGGCCGGAATTTGATGAGGCAAAAACGGTAGAGGCTGTACAGGAAATTGGTGTACAGGTCAACGGTAAAGTACGTGCGACCGTTAAAATTGCCATTGATGCAGCGAAAGAAGATGCGTTGGCTGCCGGACGGGAAGCAATTGCTGATAAGCTTGCCGGCAAACAGATTGTAAAAGAAATTTATGTACCGGGACGTATTTTGAATTTCGTTGTAAAATAAGTAATTGCAAATGATTTGGAGGTGCAAAAAATGCCTAAGGTAAGTGTCATAATTCCTTATTTCAAGGGACAGGCATATTTGGAAGAATGTGTTCAGAGTATTGAAGAACAAAAGATAGAAGACTTAGAAATTATTGTTGTCAATGATAAAGACGGTCATGAAGTGCCGGATTCCGTAAAAGAGAATCCGCACGTCAAAGTATTTTTGGCAATGGATGAATTGCCGGAAGACGTCATTCGGGCTAATGAGGAGACGGCAGCAGCGTGGCGCGAGCAGAAAATCCACGAGAGAGTGGAGAAACGCTTAGATAGCGCAGAACGCCGCCGCGAGCAGGCCAGGGAAATGGAGAAAAAAGGAGATTCCATCAGCCTCTACACAGATAAAGAACTGCATCCGAGTGAGGAAGATTTGCTTGATGAGTATGAAGAAAAAATCGGGCAGGTATATCCGTTTGGCGTTTCTTTCTGCCGTAACATCGGTTTAGAGAAAGCGACAGGAGAGTACGTTTATTTCATTGACTGTGACGATTACCTGATGGATGGAGCACTGAAACGGCTGCTTGATTTGGCAGAAGAGAAACAGGCAGTTATGACAACCGGTAATAAATACAGTTCTTGGTTTAAACCGGTGAATTTTGATTTTGAAAAAGCAAAACAGGAAACCTTTATTGAGGGCGTAAAACCGTTGGAAGGACAGACGATCCGCGACCGTTTTGTGGAAATGTATTCGGTGCAGCACTTTTTAATCCGCAGGGATTTTGTGATGGAGCATGAACTTTCGTTTGATACAACGACACGTTTTTACAGTGATATGACGTTTTGCGTGAAATTGTTGAAACTGGCATCAGGTAAAATGTGGGTTGATGGTGACAGTCTGTATATCTGGCGTCACCGCAACGACCAGATTCATCTGCCGGCACTCTGCCAGAAAAAGCGTGGACACCGCAGTGGTGAATTTTTGGATGCCTATGATAAATGTCTGCATATTATTAAACCGGAAGATAAAGACCTTCGTTTTGCACTGGACCATTATTTGATGAATTTCTTCTGGCGTAAGTATCCGGCACGAATTTTGAGAGAAAATGCGCCGAAGTTTGCGAAAGCAATGGCAAATATGCCGGAATGGAAAAACGTAATTAAAGAGTATGGTATATTCCAGCGTTTGCAGTTGTCAATTACCCGCAAGGGAAAATTGCGTATGGCAAAACCGGTTATGAAATTCAATAAGTGGCGCAAAAAGAAAAAAGGTTTGATTGGAAGCCGTATTCAGTGGTATCGTGTGCTGGAACGCCACATTTTCAAGAAAATGCCATTGCGTCATGACTGGGTATTTATCGAGAGTTTCTTCGGAAAGAGTTACTCCGACAGCCCGAAATACCTGTATGAGTATCTGCAAAAGACCAGAGGGGACAAGTACCGTTATATTTGGGTATTAAATAACAAATCCGAAGCACTTGCAAAAACCGGAAAACATACGAGAGTAAAGATGAATAGTCTTCGTTATGTGTATTACGCATCCCGTTGTGGATATCGTATTTTTAACGTGCGTCAGCCTGCTTGGAATAAAAAGCGTCCGGGTGTTGTTTTCCTGGAAACATGGCATGGTACACCGCTTAAGAAACTGGCATTTGATATGGATGATATTACATCTGCAAGCCAGAATCATAAGACACTGTTTTATAAGCACGGCCGCGAGTGGAATTATTTGATTTCTGCCAACCGTTTTTCAACGGATGTGTTTGAGCGTGCATTTGTTTATGACAGAGATAAGATTTTGGAATATGGTTATCCGAGAAATGATATTCTATATGCGGATAACAAAGAAGAAATTGCTGCCGAAGTGAAGAAAGAACTTGGTATTCCGGAAGGAAAACGAGTAATTTTGTATGCGCCAACCTGGCGTGATAACCAGTTCTATGACCGTGGTAAATATAAGTTTACGCTGGCTCTTGATTTAGGCAGACTGCAAAAAGAATTTGGTGAGGACAGTGTTGTACTTTTGCGTACACATTACTACATTGCCGATATTTTGGACTTGACCGAGTACGAAGGATTTGTTTATAACGGAAGCCAGTACGAAGATGTGTCTCGTCTGTATCTGGCATCGGATATTTGTATTACCGATTATTCTTCTGTATTCTTTGACTTTGCAAACTTAAAGCGTCCGATTTTGTTCTACGCATATGATTTTGATGAGTATGCAGATGAAATCCGAGGCATGTATATGGATATGGAGAAAGAACTTCCGGGTCCGATTCTCCGCACCAACGATGCCGTTGTCGATGCTTTGCATCATATGGATGCGATTGAGGAAACTTACAAAGAGCGCTACGAAGAATTTTACGAGAGATTTTGCAGCGTGGATGATGGACATGCTTCTGAGCGCGTGATTGAAAAAGTGTTTGGCGAGCGTGAAAACGGTACATTGGATACGGAGCAGTAAGTAAGCTACAAGGAGGAACAACGTGCGTAAAGGAATTTATCATTTGGTAAAACAGATTGTCGTTTTGTTTTATTACTTAATGTGCAATCTGTGCCCGGTAAAACAAAATCGCATTGTTTTTGACAGCAGCCTTGGAAAAAGTTATTCCGGAAATCCGAAACACATTTACGAATATCTCATGGCAAACGGATATGATTTGAATTGGGATTGTATTTGGTTTTACGAGAATGAAAAGTATAATATTCCGGGGATGAGCAGACAGGTCCGCTATGGGCGTCTGCGCTATCTGTACTACATGGCGACGGCGAAAGTTTGGGTGTTTGATACGAGACAGCCGGAGTTTTTGCTGCGCCGCAAGGGAACCTATTATATTCAGACATGGCACGGAACACCGCTCAAAAAACTGGCACTGGATATGGAAGATGTATTTATGGTGGGTGAGAGCGACATTGATTCCTACAAAGAACATTTTACGAAAAACGTTCATACATGGGATTTTTTGATATCCCAAAATCCGTTTTCCTCGGAGACATTTCGACGGGCATTTGATTTCCACCGAGAAATGTTAGAATACGGATATCCGAGAAATGATATATTGTTCCGGGAGAATACGACAGAGGGAATCCGAAGTTTTAAGAGAAAACTGGGACTTCCGGAGGATAAAAAGATTATTTTGTATGCGCCAACCTGGCGAGATGACGAATTTTCGGAAGATGATAAATACGAGTTCCGTCCACAGATTTCTTTTGAAAAACTGCAAAAAGAACTGGGCGATGAGTACATTATGATTGTCAAATACCATTATCTGATTATGGATGCGATTGACTGGTCGCCGTATGAGGGATTTATTTATCATTTTGACCAGAGCCGCGATATTGCAGAGTTGTTTTTGGTGTCCGATATACTAATTACGGATTATTCTTCCGTAATGTTTGATTATAGTATTTTGAACCGTCCGATGTTTTTCTTTGCTTACGATTTTTATAAATACAAAAATGAACTTCGTGGATTTTATTTCAGTTACAGCAAAGAGATGCCGGGACCGATTTCAACAACGACGGATGAGTTGATTGAGGATATCCACTCGTATGATTATTCGGTTTATGCACAGAGGTATGAAAAGTTCAAGAAAAAATATAATTCCATCGATGATGGCAGGGCGGCAAGCCGTGTTTTACATTTGATGAAGCAGTTGATTCCAAGCAAACGAATAGACGTTTATTATGAGTAATTGCAGCAAAGGAGGCATTTTGCAATGGAAACAATTAAGAGTTTTACCGTGGACCACAAAAGACTTCTGCCGGGAGTTTATGTAAGCAGAAAAGACAGTACCGGACATGATGTGGTAACAACATTTGATATTCGTATGACAAGACCGAATTTTGAGCCGGTGATGAATACGGCTGAGATTCATACGTTAGAGCATCTGGGGGCAACCTTTTTGCGGAATCATGAAGAATGGAGCGATAAGATTATTTATTTTGGTCCGATGGGATGCCGTACCGGTTTTTATCTTTTGCTTGCCGGTGACTATGAATCGGAAGATATTATCTCACTGCTTCGTGAAATGTTTGAGTTTGTCTGTCATTTTGAGGGCGAGATTCCGGGTGCAGCACCGGAGGCGTGTGGCAATTATTTAGACCAGAATCTGCCGATGGCAAAATATCTGGCTGAAAAATATTTAGAACATGTTTTGACTGGAATTACGCCGGATCGTCTGAAATATTAATCAGACCATAGAAAAAAGGAATAGGCTTCGCGTCTTGCGCATAGGATATACAGGAAATGTAGTTCGTTTGTTTGAAGGCGGGGTCTGAGATGATGAAATGGGATAGCCGAATGCATAATACAAGAAGTGTACAGGTATTAAAAGTGGCAATCCCATTTTTTGATGTATCGGAGGGAGAACTCATTGATGTAGAGGGATTGCTTCAGGCAATTCATCCTTTGACCTGCGGCAGAGAGCGGAAGATGATGGATTCTGTGATGTCCTTTTTTCAGATGCGCCATATGATGGATTTGTTTCGCATGATGCGTGAAATGCAGAAAGCAAATGAGGCATCGGGGGCAGAAGGCACGGAAAATCCATTTGAAATGTTAAAGATGCTTATGCCGGAGGAGAGTCAAAAGGATTTTGAAATGATTTCTTCTATGATGGAAATGATGCAGGCAGCTTCTGTGGAACAGCCCGAACAAGCGGAAAATGAGGGAGAGGAAGAAGAAAATGAGCACATCGATGTTTGACGAGTATGACATTTTTAAAACAATGCATCCGGTAAAATTGCAGGTTATGAAGGAACTGGCTGAGAATATGCAGGGTAAAAGCATGAAAGATGCGGCACCGCTTTTGATGGCGGCAACGACAAAGCTGAAAAATCATAATTTATCTTTTTCACCGGAGGAATCGAAAGTTTTGCTTGAAATTCTGACTAGAAACATGAGTCCGCAGGAGAAAGCGAAGGTGGAAATGATGAAAAATGTTGTGGCAAGGCAGAAGAAAAAGTAAGAAAGGAAAGGGCATAAAACAGAACATGAATTGACCTTTTTGGCGCCACATCGTGAAATTGCAACCCGAGGTATGACTTTGGCTTGGTGACCGCTATCTGGTGGCTCCTGTCATGGACGAGACCGGTGAAGTGACGTATTACCTTCCACAGGGACAGTGGAAAAATTATTTCACCGGCGAAACCAGACAGGGCGCACTTTGGATAACGGAAACGGTTGATTATTTTACCATTCCGCTCTGGGAAAGGGTGACTTCGGATTGAAAGAAAATATCTTTTACCGAAGTACCAATCCATAAGGAATAGGTACCTTCGTTTATCACAAAGGTTTGATTTTTACAGTTATAGGTGGCAAAGTCCTTTTTTTCTAGGCAGAGGGAAACATGTTTTGTTTCCTGTGGGGCGAGTGCCACCTTTTTAAATGCCCTCAATTGTTTTTTTGGCTGCCCTTCTTCCGGGATGCCGACATAGAGCTGTATGGTTTGTGCACCTGCTCTGTTTCCGGTGTTCGTAATCCGGCAGTGGCAGCAAACAGTTTCATCGTCGGTTTTCTCAACAGAAAAATCATGCAAATCAAAGGTTGTGTAGCTAAGACCGTATCCAAATGGGAAGAGAACCGGAATTTCCTCGGTTTCATAATAGCGGTAGCCAACCATTAACTTTTCTGTGTATTCCACATGACGTTGACCGGAATTATCCACTGTACCCGGATAGGATTTGAATTTTTCGGTCGGTGTATCACAAAGGCGAACCGGATAGGTTTCCGCCAAGTGTCCGGATGGATTTACCTCGCCAAATAGAATCCGTGCTAAAGCAAGTCCGCCATGCATGCCGCAGTAGCTTGTCTGAATCAGTGAGTTTACTTCTTTTATCCATGGCATTTCAACCGGACCGCCGTTGATCAGTACCACGGTGAGATTTTTACATTTTTCTGTCAAAGCCTCAATCACTTCGTTTTGTCCATATGGAAGTGTCATGTCCGGGCGGTCAAATCCTTCGACGTCATAAGCGTGGTTTAATCCACCGATGAAGATGACTTCATCGTAGGACGAGCAGGCATCCAGTGCCTCTTTCAAATACTTTTCGCGAATCGGACGGATTTCTTTGTCAAACTGTTCTTTTCCGCGGTCTGTTGTATAATCTACATCCAGACTTTCTGCCTGCCAGTCGACTTCACCGGCTACATGTTTTTCGTTATCCACGTAATAACCCGGCAGCCAGTCAATCTGTGCATCACCGCCGAGCACCATACGCATGCCAAGCAGTGGCGAAATATCATAAAGTGCTTTGATTTCCGCACTTCCGCCGCCGGCAGCATGTGTTCTTTTGGCGTTATCGCCGAGGACAAGAATTTTCTTTGTTTCCTTGGAAAGCGGGAGATGTGCCGTGTCATTTTTTAACAGGACAATTCCTTCTTCCGCAATCTGCTGAATGGTTTGCTGATGGTCTTTTGTGTTTGTGCAGCCTTTATTTCTGGTTTTGTCACCGAGCTTAATCCGCTCCATCATTGTTAAAATCCGCTCAATCCGCTTGTCAATTACGGATTCGTCGATTTTTCCGGATTTTACTTTTTCAAGAAGTGGATTTGCTAACTTATAATCGTCAAAATCCGGTGTGACGGACATTTCCATATCAACCCCGTTTAGAGCGGTTTTTTCCGTGTTGTGTACGCCGCCCCAGTCAGAAATTGTAACCCCATCATAGTGCCATAAATCACGCAGAATCTTTTTTAAAAGCGTTGCATTTTCACAGCAAAATTCGCCGTCATATTTATTGTAGGCACCCATCACACTATACGAGCCACCTTCCATTAATGCATCATAAAATGCCGGCAGATATAATTCAAAAAGTGTTTTGTCATCGACTTTGGTATCGACACTTAATCGGTCACACTCCTGATTATTCAGGGCAAAATGTTTCACACAAGCAGCTACATCCTGTGACTGGATTCCCTGCACCAAAGGAACTGCCATACGTCCGGTAAGGTGTGGATCCTCGCTCATATATTCAAAGTTTCTTCCACACAGAGGAGTCCGTTTGATGTTGATGCCGGGTGCTAAAATGACATCTTTTCCTCGTCCGCGTGCCTCATCCCCTAACACTTCGCCAAATTTACGGGCAAGGTTAGGATTCCACGTGGTGCAAAGACACGTATTACTCGGCAGCCAGCTTACGAAATCCGTTGTATCATCAATTGGTGTCCAACTGTCATTTTCAAATTCCTGACGAACTCCGCTTGGTCCATCTGACATAACAAGCGAAGGAATATTAAGTCGTTTTACTGCACCGGAACGAAAAAGTCCGGCGGCATGAATCATCGCTATTTTTTCTTCCAGAGTGAGTTTGGAAATGATGTTTTTCTGGTTCATGAAATACCTCCTTTTTACTTGTAAAATCGTCCAAAACATCTTGAGATTAGTATAGCATAGGTGGTGGTTTTTTGGAAGTTCCGTAAAATGTCTCAAATAAATTTGCACCTCTTGTGCCGCTTTCGCTTATCAAACACGCAGGGGTATCGGCATGTAAACTACAATTTGCCGAAAGCGTTGCAATTGTTACTTTCATGAGGTTTGATGTTGTGGTAAAATGAGGGGGAATCAGGTGTAGTTTAGTTATACAGAAGGAGAGGGTATTTATGATTGAAAAATGGGATGCATACGATAAATATTTTAATAAGATTGCCGATGGTTCGCTTATAAGAGGAGAAGTTATTCCAGATGGGGTGTATCATTTGGTAGGGGAAATTATTGTGAAACATACGGATGGTACATATTTACTCATGCAGAGGGATTATAAGAAACAATTTGGTGGGAAATGGGAATTGACAGCGGGTGGCTCGGCATTACAGGGAGAATCGCCGTTAGAATGTGCAATTAGAGAGTTAAGAGAAGAGACAGGAATTGTTTGTTCAGACTTAAAAGAGTTAAAAAGGGTTGTTCATGATGGGCACCATTCGCTTTTTGTGGAATACTTATGTGTTACCAAATGTGATAAAAATTCTATTGTCTTGCAAGAAGGAGAAACTGTTGATTATAAGTGGGTAAATCGAGAGGATATTTTAAAAATGGGAGAAGATACATTAGCTTCATCAAGGGCGTTAGAATGCATGATGCATGATGAGGTGTAACTATGGCAGAATATAGATATAAAAATTCGGAGGATTTAGACGATGAATAGTAAAGAAAAAGACGAATATGTGAATCAGACAATGGAGAGAATGACATCGATGGAGCCATATTATTGTAATCCATTTGATAATCCAAAGGAATTGAAGGAGAGAGCAAGTGATTTGTTGAAGCAATTGAATTCTTTGGGGGATAATGCTCAGGAAGAAAAAGAAAGTATTATGCGGCAGTTGTTTGGAACTTACAATAAGCTTGCATTTCCGGGTGATGGTTTTAAGTGCGATTATGGATTTAATATTCATTTTCATGGACTTGCAGTTATCAATTACAACGTGGTGATGTTAGATACTTCACCAATCAACATAGGAGCGGGTGCGTTTATTGCTCCCGGTGTATGTCTGGCGTGTTCCGGACATGCGATTCATCCATCGCAGAGAAACCGCATGTTGACAAGTGCGCCGATAACGCTTGGAGAAAATGTTTGGCTCGGTGCTAATGTGACGGTTGTAGGCGGTGTTTCAATTGGTGATGGAAGTGTTATTGGAGCTGGCAGTGTAGTGACAAAAGATATTCCGGCAGGAGTAATTGCGGCAGGTTCCCCTTGTAAAGTGATACGTGAGATTACCGAAGATGACTTACTTGAGGAAATACAATAGCGAAAATGCCAAAACGCCGAAAAATAAAATGCCAAAACGCCGAAAAATAAATTGCCAAAACGCCGAAAAATGATATAATTTTATTGGAGGTGGCTAATTATGAGAGAATATAGACCACGTATTGTGGATGAAATATTAAAAGATAAGCTTGAGGCAAAAGGAGCAGTTGTTATTGAAGGACCCAAATGGTGCGGAAAAACGACGACGGCAATGCAGATTGCTCGTAGTGTCTTAAGAATGGATGAGCCGAGCAAACGAGAAACGAATATTCAGATGTCTGAGATTGCTCCAGAAAGGTTATTAAAAGGTGACACTCCAAGATTGATTGATGAATGGCAAATTGCTCCAAAACTGTGGGACGCTACAAGGTACGAGGTGGATACAAGAGGTGAGGAGGGGCAATTTATTCTGACTGGCTCAGCAGTGCCGGTAGATTCAAAGGATATAACACATTCGGGGACGGGACGTTTTACATGGCTGACAATGAGACCGATGTCATTATACGAATCAGCCGATTCCACGGGACAAGTGAGTTTGAAAGATTTATTTGATAAACCAGACAGCCTAGAAGGAGAAAATAATTTAAATATAGATAAATTGGCATTTTTGATTTGCAGAGGGGGATGGCCTCATGCTGTTGGAATGAGAGAAAAGATTGCATTAGCACAAGCAGAGGATTATTATGAGGCTGTTATAAAATCAGATATTAATAGGGCAGATGGCGTGAGCAAAAATCCTGAAAGAGTAAAGAGATTGTTGAGGTCTTTGGCAAGAAATCAAGGTGCACAAATTGCAAATACAATGTTGAAAAATGATATTGTATCAAATGATACAGAATCATTAAATGAGGATACTATTGCGTCATATTTAAATGCATTGAAAAAGATTTTTGTGATTGAAGATATGCCAGCTTGGAATCCCAATTTAAGATCCAAAACATCCATTCGTTCATCGGATACAAGATATTTTGTGGATCCCTCAATTGCAGTATCTGCGTTGGGGGCTGGACCGCAGGACTTAATAAATGATTTAAATACCATGGGATTGTTATTTGAAACATTGTGTGTTAGGGATCTTCGCGTTTATGCAGAAAAAATAGGTGGCAGTGTCTTGCATTATAGAGACAAATCAGGATTGGAATGTGACACGGTAATTCATCTTAAAAATGGTCGATATGGATTGGCTGAAATAAAATTAGGTGGTCAAAAACTTATTGAGGAGGGAGCAGCTAATTTAAAGGCGTTATCTAACAAAATTGACACTTCCAAAATGCTGGCACCGTCATTTTTAATGATAATTATAGGTGTAGGCGAGTTTGCATACAAAAGAGAAGATGGTATCTTTATAGTACCAATCGGATGTTTAAAGGATTGATGCCTTATGCGAAAGGAGAGGTTATGAATATTACCGTATATCTTGGAGCCAGCAAAGGGAACGATAATACACTTGCTAATGCAGTGAGAGAACTTGGTACATGGATTGGAGAAAGTGGAAATTCGCTTGTTTACGGAGGCTCTAAATCCGGGCTGATGGGTGAGATTGCAGAAAGTGTGCTGCGTGCAGGGGGAAAGGTTACCGGTGTGGAACCACAGTTTTTTATTGATGCAGGTTTTTTGTACGAAGATGTTACAAATCTAATTGTGACAAATGACATGTCGGAACGAAAAGCGAAGATGATTGAACTGGGGGATGCTTTTATCGCATTTCCTGGTGGTACCGGTACATTGGAAGAAATCGCGGAAATTATGTCGAAAGTGTCGTTAGGACATTTGGATGCTCCGTGTATTCTTTATAATCTTAACGGTTATTATGACAGTTTAAGGGATTTACTTCGGCATATGATTGAGAAAGATTTATCAACCGAGGAGAGGCAGCAGGGAATTTATTTTGCTGAAAATCTTGAGCAGATTAAGGAGATTCTTTTGAAGGAATAATCAGTAAAAAACATTTGACAATTAAAAAAATTACAAATATAATACTTTATTGAACGAGTAGCAAAATTGCGTAAATCCAGTTTTGCTGCTCTATTTTTTTGCAGAAAAAAGGAGGATTGACATGACTGAAAATAACAAAATGAGGGAAATGCCGGTTTATAAACTTATGATTCAAATGGGGATTCCAATGATTTTATCGATGGCATTGCAGGCGGTTTATAATATCGTGGACAGTGCTTTTGTTGGCAATATGAAGGAGGGGAGCGAGGCTGCGCTGAATGCGCTTACACTTGTGTTTCCGGTGCAGATGCTTATGGTTGCAATTGCAATTGGAACCGGAGTGGGAACGAATGCGCTTCTTGCAAGAACGCTTGGACAAGGCGATTCTAAAAAGGCGGCAATGGTTGCAGGAAACAGTTTGTTTCTGGGTGTGATTATTTATGTGATTTGTTTTTTGTTTGGAATTGTTGGGGTGAATGCATATATTTCATCACAGACAGCGAATCCGGAAGTGCTTTCTATGGGAACCAGTTACCTTAAAATCTGCTGCGTGCTTTCTTTTGGAATTGTTTTCTTTTCCTTGTTTGAAAAATTACTGCAGGCGACGGGGCGCTCACTGTATTCTACGATTGGTCAGGTGGCAGGTGCGGTAATCAATATCATTCTTGACCCGATTATGATTTATGGCATTGGGCCGGTTCCGAAAATGGATGTGGAGGGAGCCGCTTATGCAACGGTAATTGGACAGATTGCTTCGGCTGTACTGCTGTTTGTTTTTCATATCAAATTAAATAAAGAATTTGAACATGGATTCAAGTATATGAAGCCGGATGGTAAAATTATAAAAGAAATTTATGCAATTGGTCTCCCGGCGATTATTGCACAGGCACTTATGTCCATTATGGTATATGTGATGAATCTGATATTGAAATTTGATGCTTCTGCACAGACTGCATATGGGCTTTTCTATAAAGTGCAGCAATTTGTTTTGTTCCTTGCTTTTGGCTTGAGGGATGCTATTACGCCGATTCTTGCATTTGCTTATGGAATGCGAAGTAAAAAAAGAATTCAGGACGGAATGAAATATGGTATTATTTTTATGATTGGCTTGATGATTTTAGGGATTTTTATTACAGAAGTTTTTCCGGGACAATTTGCTGCCTTGTTTAATGCCGGTTCATCCAGAGAGTATTTTGTCGGAGCCATGAGAATTATTTCCATCAGTTTTCTTTTTGCGGGAATTAATGTTGCATATCAGGGAATTTATCAGGCGTTAGATGGGGGAATGGAATCGCTTGTTATTTCACTTCTCAGGCAGATGATTATTATTTTACCGTTAGCAGAAATTTTTTCTATTTTAGTAAAAAATGGGCAGGCTGGGGTGTCACTTATTTGGTGGGCATTTCCGATTACAGAATTTGCAGCATGTTTGTTAGGTTGCGTATTTTTAAGGAGAATCCGAAAAAACAAAGTGGAATCTTTGCAGTGAGGTTAGCGTAAAAAAACTTTCGGAAAAATAAATATTGAAAAAGGCAGCTCCTTTGTATAAAGTTTTAAGTGCCGAAACAAAAAACGCAAAATAGCACGTGCGATTGAACGCTTGACGATGGATGTGCAGTCGGAAGACGATGACTACCTTGATTATTTGATTACCGTTGATATTTTTTCGGAAGGAACCGATATTGTTGAAGTAAATCAAGTAATTATGCTTCGCCCAACTCAATCGCCGATCGTATTTATTCAGCAGTTGGGGCGTGGCCTCCGAAAAGCAGAGGGGAAGGAATATGTTGTAATTCTCGATTTTATTGGAAATTATAAAAATAATTTCATGATTCCAATTGCACTATTCGGAGACAGAAGTTACAATAAAGATAATATCTGAAGATATTTGAGGGAAGGCAGCCGCGTTATTCCCGGTGCAAGTACGATTCATTTTGATTCAATACGCAGGAAATTATTATCATTTTTTGAAAATGATTGATAAGGAGTATAGCGGAGAAATGACGGACAGGGAAGAAATTCGAAGATATAGTGAAGTATCACAAAAAAGAAGATATTGCAAAGAGTACAATGTATGATGACAAAGGAAGATTTCTTCCCATTATGAATTTTCAACTTCAAATGAGTCATCCGGTGAGAGAAGATATTTATCAGTATTTTGTGAATGAATAGAGGTACGAAATGAAGACGATACATGTAGTGGCGGTGGTTATAGAAGCTGTCGATGAACAAGGAAAAGAAATACTTTTTGCTACCCAAAGAGGGTACGGAGATATGAAAGGCAGCTGGGAATTCCCCGGTGGAAAAATTGAGCCGGGAGAAACGCCGCAAGAGGCACTCAAACGAGAAATACAGGAAGAACTTGATACCAAAATCAAGGTGGGAAGTCTTATTGATACATTGAAGCAAAGTAAACTTATAACCCCAGAAAAGGAAGTGTGATATGAGAAAAAAATTAAGTGTATTATTATTGATTTTAGCGTTAATTATGAACCAAGCTGCTCCAATGGGTATTAAGGCGGCGGATGCAGCAGATGAAGTTAAGGTTTATGTGGAAAATGGAGAAGGCAGTCTTACGGAAGGTGACGGAACCGCCCAAAGACCGTATCAAAATATACGTACGGCCTTGAAGCAGATTCAGACGGGACAGACACTTGTACTTGTGGGTGAAGTCTCCTACACCAAATACGAGACGTGCGAAGACGGATCTCCGAAACCATTATTTGTTGATAAAGATATCACGATTGTTGGTTCAGATACGTCAGCAGGTTTGAAAATACGCAGTATGATTCAGCTGGGAGCGGATGTTACGTTTCGTGATATGTGGCTGCAAATGGTGCCGCAGGCAGGGAATGCACGTGGGACAACAATTTATGCGGCGGGACATACGCTGGTGTTGGATGCGGTAGATACGAGAGTAGGAACCAGTACATTGCAGGACGATGTGAGGCCATTGATCAGCGGTGGCGCGTACCAGGGAGAGGAAGGAAAGATGGGAAGCCACACAACGATTAAAGTGGTCAATCCCATATCCCAGACTAAGATAGCTGCAATTTATGCAGGAGATTATTATCGCGATTCCGAACAAGACAAAGTGGATATAGAACTGGATTCCAAATTGGTAGACACGGAGATTCATGCAGCGGGTGCCGATGGTCATACATTGACAGGAAATGTAAATGTTACACTGGGAAAAGATAGTAATGTAACGGATTTTGACAAGACGGATCTGATAGGTGAGTTGAATGTCAATGTGAAAGCGGGGGCTCATATTGATACCTTGTCATTTTCCGGTATCAATAATCTTACGATGGCAGAAAAGTCGCGGATCACGCTCCCTAAGGAGGCGGATTTTAACGTAAATAACGTCTTTTGCGAGAAAAATGCGGTGCTTGATCTCAGACAAATGTCAACGAATCCGAGTGTTGCAAACAATTTTACCGGTGTAACGGTATCCGGCGAGGATCAAACATGTGGCTCCGTTTTGGTTGGAAATGATACTACACTTGAGATAAAAGGAGAAGTCTATGGTCTAACAAAATTAAACGTAAATGGCTCAGAATATATGGCGAGATTTGTGGAGAATCATTGTTACATACAGGCAAAGGCCTCTTCGAGTGGGAATTTTACAATTGAGGGCACGCAGTATACAAATTTTCAATTAAATAAAAAGAAAACCGAAGAAATATATTCCTGGATTATTGGAAAACTGGAAAATGAGGACGCAGATGACTTTTATTGGATTGGAGATGCAGATAAAAAATCTGTGATCAGTCAGCAGGGAAAAGAATATTATTATCCGGTTGAATTTAAAAAGGCAGATGGTACAGTTTATAAGCCAACGTTTGAGGAACTTTTTTATGATTACGATTTGGCATTGACGAAGGAAAACGGGGAAGCGGTTGATTTAGAGGAAGCGGCTTTCTGCAGTTGGGATGAGGAGTGTATTAACGAGGGGCAAAGCCAATATAATCAGGTGATTGTATGTATATACGACTGGGAGAACTGTAAGGGTGAACTGACATTGACGCTGACCCATTCGAAAACCGGCAAGAGTATATCGCGAGTGCTTTTGGTGGGCGCGCAACAGCCGATTCCGACAGTAACCCCAACCGTAGCGCCGACAACAACACCAACGCAGGTGCCGACGCCGACGGTTCCAACTCCGGCTGCGACAGAAGTACCAAATTCAACACCCGATGCCACACCTGTAATACTTCCAACGCCACCAACGGTAACACCATTGCCGCCAACTAGTGAACCGCGGGCATTTACATTGAACAAGACATCTGTCACATTGTATACAAAAGGGAAAAAAATCATACAGCTTAGTGCTGATACAGAAAGTGTAGTGAAATATACATCTGACAATGAAAAAGTGGCAGTTGTAGATGAAAATGGCCGGGTAACAGCAAAAAAAGCAGGAACTGCTTTGATTACTGCGAGTGCAGATGGTTATCAGAGCACGTGCAGGATTGTTGTAAAGAAACCAACATTTAAAGTGGCGAAAAAGATGATAAAGGTCAAAAAAGGGAAAAAGGCTCGTATTATTGTTAAAGTCCGTCCAACAACGAAAGTTGTGTTTGCTTCCGCGAATAAAAAGATTGCAGCAGTTACCAAAAAGGGAATGCTAAAAGGCATGAAGAAGGGGCGGACAAAAATAAAAGTAAAGTGTTATGGAATAACGAAGACAGTTATTGTTATCGTGAAATAATCCGATATAGGAGGTAGGTATGAACATCCAAATCTTTGGCAGCAAAAAAAGACAACGACACAAAAAAAGCACAGCGTTTTTTCAAGGAACGGGGAATCCTCTATGTGACGGAGTATTCGGATTGGAAGGCAAGGATTCAGAAAAACTATGAGCAGCAGAAAGAAAACGAGGATTTCTGTCATTTTCTGGTTCAAAAGAAGAGAGACATTGAAAATCTGAAAAAACAAGTAGAAATAATTTCCATACCGCTTGGTTGCTGGCGTGACCAGACAGAGTTTTTAGAAGACATCATGCAGGTGCTGGGGGACAAGGAACAGAACTAGTACATATGAATGGAGTGATGAAAATGAAAAAGAAAATAATTAAGAAGAGGATTCTTGCCGGATTGCTGGCATTTGCACTTATTGTGCCGGCAAATGTGGCAGGAGCAAAAACGCAGACGGTATTGGAAACAAATGTGACAGAGGCATCGGAAGGCTGTACAATGCTTGGTGTATATGGTTCCTATTTTGCACAGGCGAAGGAAGCCCTTGCTAAGATCAATGAAATTCGAAAAGAAGCATGTGAAGCAGGAAATATACGAGATCCGAGAAATTCCGGCAGATATCTTCAGCCATCGGATTATGTTCCCTTGAAATGGTCGAGTGATTTAGAGTATATTGCACGTATCCGTGCGGCAGAAGCGGGAATTGCATTCCGGTTTATGGATTCCGGACATGACCGTTTGAATGAAAAGGGTACTTTTTCCATTGGCAGTAATGGGATAACTTCTTCTTCTGAAGATCTTGCTTATTATTATGTAAAGGATATGCTTGAAGGAGTTTTGCTTTGGTACAGTGAAAAACAATATTGGGTAAAACAGGATTTCAGTGAGGAAACCCGTCATTATACAAGTATGATCAACCCGAAGTATACCTATGTTGGTTTTGGCGGTTTTTATTCAGAGGCTGCTCCGTATCCGGCAACAATGGCAGGAGAGTTTTCCGCAAAATCGGATTTGGATGAGACAATGATGGAAGCACCGGAAGATGTGATGCAGAAGATCGAAGTATCAAATGACTATATACAGGAAACGTATCTGGACGGGGATGACCAGATTTTTACAAATGGAACGACGACGGTGACGCCGCGTGTGAAACTTCGAAGAAACAATGCAATTCGTAATGTGTGGTCAATGGAAGATGTTACCTATACTTCATCGGATCCGGCGGTGGCGACGGTGACGCAGGATGGTCAGGTGACAGGAATTACCAATGGAACGGTTACCATTACGGCAAAATCCGGGGACACGATCGTAGCGCAAAAAGAAATCACAGTAAAATGTAATCATCCGAGAAAAATGACATCGTATACGGAATCTACATGTACGAAAGAAGGAAAAAAACAATATTATTGTGCCATTTGCCAGAATACGATAGAAGAAGTCGTGGCGAAAAAAGCACATGATTATGTTTATGGAGAGGCAGATTCCGAGGGAAAAAGCACCGGAAAATGTTCCGTGTGCGGCGATACGATACGTATTACTCCGCCGACAAATATGAAATTGTATTGGCAAAACAGCACAAGTTCTATCTCCAGTTATTCGCCGGTTTTTCCGACGAGCAACCCGGTAGGATCCTTGTTATACTGTTGGATTCAGGCGAGTGATGGAGACCCGGATTATCAGGATATGGTAATGGAATCCACAAATGAAGAAGTGGCAGCAGCACCGGAAAAGGCGAGCAATAATGCACCATACGACCATTTTGAGATTTTGGCAGGAGGAATCACGAAATTGAGTGTATATCCGAAGTACAATCCACGCATTAAGCAGACTTTTATGCTGCGTGTCGGTGGCAAAGGAAGTCGGGACATTTCGGATATGGATGTCAGCTTGTCAAAAGACACCTTTATCTATGATGGAAATGCCTGTAAGCCGGAAGTTACGGTATCTTACCGAAAAGACACGGTGCTGGAGCAGGGTATTGATTATACGATTTCCTATGAAAAGAATGTCAATGCCGGAACGGCGACAGCTGTTATTTCCGGAAAAGGACTGTTCTATGGAAAAATCCGAAAAGATTTTACGATTCAGAAAACAGGAGAAGAATCCCACATCCATGAGGTGGTTATTGATGAAGCAGTTGCAGCTACTTGTACCAGAGACGGTGTGACAGAGGGAAGTCATTGCTCGAAGTGTGGTGAGGTACTGGAGGAACAGACAGTCATTCCGGCGATGGGACATCAGTATGCCGGAGGAACGTGCGAAAGGTGCGGAGACATTCTTTATATCGAAATAGATGGAGTGCGTTATACAAAGGAAGAAGACCTTTCCGGTAATGTGACGATACATGTTTGTGCGAAACCGGGGGAGAAGATTTCCGGTAAAGTGAACATTCCGGCAAAGGTTGCGATGGGAGATATGGCTTATACAGTTACGGTTATTGATGCCAATGCATTTGCTGATCAGACAGAACTTATCTATGTGACATTGCCAAAAACAATTACCAATATTGGAAACAAAGCATTTGCCGGCTGTACCGCCCTGGAAGGAATGAAATTTAAGGCAAAGATAGCACCAGAGGCAGCAGAGGACGCTTGGGAAGGAGCTGGAACCGAAGATTTCACGATACTAACTCCGAAAAATGCGAGGGATTATTACAACATTAAAAAAATATCCGGAGCGACAGTTCGTCCGGAAACGGATGCAGAACATGAACACGATATGCAGAAATTTGAAGCAAAGGCACCGACATGTACTCAGCCGGGAACTATCGAATATTACATTTGCCGGGACTGTGACAAGATGTATGCAGATGAGGATGGCAAAGAATGCATTTTGCTCACAGAAACTTATTTGCAGCCACTGGGACATGAATGGGAGTCGGATTTCACGATTGATATCCCGGCGACGGCGACGACGCAGGGCGAAAAGTCCATTCACTGCCGTCGGTGTGGAGAACGTTCCCGCATCGTAAAATATTCGCTGGAAGATGAAAAGAATAGTTCCAATGACAATGAGGACACAGAATATGGTAGAAAGATAACGTATTCGTATCTGTTAAAAGGTTCTTTATTTAAGGCAAAAGGACTTCGTTACCGGGTCAATGCCGTCAATGCGAAAAAGGGCATCTTTGATGTCACCTGCATGGGCAGCAACTCAAAGAAGATCAAAAAAATAACAGTGCCAAATTATGTAAAATACAAAGGAATCCATTATCGTGTCACGGGAATCGGCAAGAACGCGTTTGCCGGCTGCCGCAAAGTAAAAACGGTAAAGATTCAGAGTATGTATCTCAAGAAAAAGAATATTGGGAAGAATGCTTTTCGTGGAATTCCGAGAAAAGCATCGGTTTATGTGCCGCCCGGAAAAATGAAAAGCTATCGAAAATGGCTGAAAAAAGCAGGATTGAAATGCCAAGGAGGAAAAAAATGGAAAAGATAAGATGGGGAGTTTTAGGAACAGCAGGAATTGCCAGAGATTGCAGCATACCGGGAATGCAGAAGGCAGAAAATTGTGAACGGTATGGAATTGCAGGGCGCAGCTTGAAAAAAGCAGAAGATTATAAAGATATGTTTGGGTTTGAAAAAGCATACGAAGGGTATGAAGCACTTTTGTCAGACCCCAAAGTGCAGGCAGTTTATATTCCGCTTCCAAATAATCTTCATTATGAATGGGTAAAAAAGGCTATTGCAGCAGGAAAGCATGTGCTGTGCGAAAAACCATTGGCGCCGACACCCAAACAAACAGTAGAACTTTTTGAGGCAGCAAAAGAGAAGGGGGTATTTTTAATGGAAGCATATGCCTACCTTCACAGTCCTTTTGTTACAGCACTTAAAAAAGAAATTGAAGAAGGAACAATTGGAGAAATCCGTTATATTGAATCTCAGTTTTTGACTTCATATTATGATAAGAGCAACATTCGTCTGCACAAAGAAAATTATGGGGGTGCAGTTTATGATCTTGGCTGTTATAATACAAGTATGCTGTTAAAACTTTTGGAAGATATGCCATCCCGGGTAAAAGCAATGGCACAGTATGATGAAAATGGCGTTGATATATATACAGCTGCATTGTTAAATTATGAAAATGATGTACGTGCATCGATAACATGCGGGATGATTTTTGAAAAAGATAAGCCGCATCGTTATGATAGATTGTATATTCACGGAACAAAAGGCGACATCAAATCCGATACGAAATTTAACCAAGAGGGAAATGCTTCCTATACGTTGATTATTGAAGGAAAAGAGCAGATTCGAAATGTATACTGCCCACATAATTATCAATTAGAAATAGAGCAGCTGGGAAGATGCATAATCGAAGGCGAGACCCCTGTTGTGACAGCTGATTTTTCGATTAAAAATGCAAAAATACTAGATGCTATATTGCAAGAGATCGGTTACTTTGAAAGTAATGTAATGTGAGCACAACGAAATTTCGGCATTTATAAGAGGACACAAAAAAAACACAAAAAAATTAGCACTCATCTATTGACAGTGCTAACAATTAGCGGTATAACATAGTTAACGATAAGGAAAGGGGTTACGAAAAGGAACCCGGATCCGAATCGAAATTTAACAATCGACACTTCAGATTTCTCTGATGGTGCTAATAATACAAAAGTCTAAGTGCCTATGGTGTTTTGCAGGAACCCATATTTCCGACACTTGTTACAAGAAGGAAAGGAGAAATGACTTATGTTAAGACCTAGTATTTTTGGAGAGAGTTTGTTTGATGATTGGATGGATGATTTTCCATTTGGTAAGGAATTTGAGAAGGCTATGTTTCCGGCGAAAGATCCTCTTTATGGAAAACATGCAAAGAACATGATGAAGACAGATGTCCGCGAGACAGATGATGCGTATGAGGTTGACATTGATCTGCCTGGCTTCAAGAAAGATGAAGTAACCGCTGAACTGAATGATGGTTATATTACCATTTCGGCAGCAAAAGGTTTGGACAAAGATGAAAAAGATAAAAAGACCGGTAAGTACATTCGTAAAGAACGTTATGCCGGCAGCATGAGCCGAAGTTTTTACATCGGTGAGGGAATTACCCAGGATGAGATTTCGGCGAAGTATGAAAATGGTATCTTGCAATTGAAGATTCCGAAAAAGACAGACAAAGCAGTTGCTGGTAAAAATTATATCGCAATTGAAGGATAATCATTCAACAAGTCCCCTTCAGAGATTGAGCCCTCTGAAGGGGACTTGTTTTTTAGCAAAAACCATTGTAAGATTTGAAACGTACTTTATATTCTTTCATTTGCTGCCCTTCACGGCTTTCTATTTTCGTTGAATTTCCCGTAGGAATCTCATAGTATACTTAAATAAAATTACAATAATTTACTGGAAATAAATAGATGCCGCAGTGAGAAAAAACTGGTTTGAAAGGATATCCTATGTTACAATGTGGATATAAAAAATGGAGGTTAGCAGGAATGAATATTAGAAGGGCAAAAGAAAAAGATATCGAACGAGTGATGGAATTATTAGGACAGGTACTTCAAATCCATGCGGACATACGCCCTGATATTTTTATTCCGGGGACAACAAAATATACAAAAGATGAGCTGGCAGAAATGATAAAGGACGATACAAAGCCAATTTATGTGGCGGTGGATGAAAAGGATGATTGCCTTGGCTATGCATTTTGTCAATTGAGGAAACAGCCGTTTTCAGAGAATATGATACCGTTTACGGCGCTTTTTATTGATGATTTGTGCGTGGATGCGAAAACCAGAGGCCAGCATATCGGAGAGCTTTTATTTGAATATGTGAAAGAGGAGGCAAAGCGCCTTGGCTGTTATGAGGTAACGCTCAATGTGTGGGCCGGAAATACATCGGCAGAAAAATTTTATGAGAAAATGGGACTGAAAACAAAAGAGAGACAAATGGAATATATTTTGTAAGAAGATGGGTACATGGAAATTGATCTTTGTTTTCCGTTGAAGTGACGAAGAACACCATTTTAAGAGAGAGGAGACATCATGGCATTAGAGGAGACGGTTTTGGATGGGGAAGAATGTGACTGGTGTAATTTGACAGAAAAGAAAAAGGAGTATTTACTGTTTACCACTGATTTTTGGTCTGCTTATTTAGCAGATGAACAAGATTATGTTGGGCGATGCGTTTTGGTTTTAAAAAGACATTGTGGTTCTCTATCAGAGCTTACGGATAAGGAATGGCTTGATTTGAGATGTGTTGTAAAGTGCATGGAAAGTTGTTTTAAATCAGTTCTTGGCGCAACGATGTGCAATTGGAGTTGTTTGATGAACAGTTTTTACAAAGAATCTCCAGCAAACCCTCATTTGCATTTACATGTCAGACCAAGATTTAAAAATCCAATTGTAATTAATGGTAATCAATATGTGGATGAGGAATTTGGACATCATTATGACAGAAACAAAAACTCAAAAATAACACTTAAAGACAGGCAGACAATATATGAGTGGATGAAAAATAATTTGAAGGGATACGGCTGAGTATTTATTAGAGGATGGAGTTACATGGAAGAAAAATATTTTAATCGTTACCGTTCATTTTGCAGAAGTCTAAGAAATTTAGAGAAGAGTAAGTTTGCAGACCCGACAGCGGAGTTTGTTTTAGAGGGGACTATTCGGAATTATATACTGACATTTGACTTGGCTTGGAAAGTTATGAAGGATATTTTGGTTAAACAGCTGGAAATAACAGATTTTGCTATTGGTTCTCCAAGAGAAGTTTTGCAATCAGCATTTACAAATGGATTAATTAGTGATGATATATGGCTAAAAATGCTAAAAACAAGAAATTTATTAGCACATGATTATGATGGTATTATAGCAAAGAAAAACTTTCGGGCAATTATTTCAAATTATTATGATGCTTTTGATGGGCTTAAGGATGCAATTACTAAGTTTTATGATGGAAGTTTGCTATCAATTGATGGTTTTGACTAGTAGTTGAATTCATATAATATTTTCTAGTTTTTATTTACATTATATTTTGGATATGATATGTTGGAAACATAAAAATAATACAAATGATGGAGGAACTCCCAAATGAGAAATTTACAAAAACCTACGATGATTTTACTTATGATATGCCTTGTGATGACAATGCTTATCAGTCCGGCAAGTAACGTACAGGCGGCAAAAAAGAAGATAAAAATTAGCAAAAAGTCAGTAACGTTAGTAGTTGGAAAAAAAGTAACCATAAAAGTAAAGAATGCGCCAAAAGGTAAAAAAGTCACATGGAGCAGTAACAAGAAAAAAGTTGCAACAGTCAATAAAAAGGGAGTTGTAACTGCGAAAAAAGCAGGAAAAGCAAATATCACAGCGAAAGTAGCAGGTAAGAAATATATCTGCAAAATTACGGTAAAGAAAAAATCAGCAAAAAATTCTACCGCGACACCGAAGACAACTGTTTTGAAGGCAACATCAAAACCAGCAACATCAAAGCCGGCAACACCAACAAATGACACAAAGGCTCCAACACCAACGCCGACGATAAAGGTGGAAAAGAATGCGGATGATGTAACAGCCTTGAAAAAGATAATTAATGAACAAAAGGAAAGTGGCGCAAAAGTTTCAACCAATTTGGATGACAGTTCCTACGGATGGGATGAAAAAGGCAGATTGAGCCGTATTAATTGGTGGTATTGCGATTTGTCAGGCGTGCTTCATTTTGAGGAATTACCGGCATTGACTTCTTTGACCTGTGGAGGAAGTGAACTGGATAGAATTGATGTGAGTGGGAATGATGCCTTGACAGAGTTAGATTGCCAGGGGTGTAAATTAACGTACCTGGATATCAGCAATAATGCGGAACTACAGGTGCTCAAATGCAATAACAATCAATTAAGCAGTTTAAATGTCAGCCATAATCCAAAGTTGGATACGTTGTATTGTTACGATAACAAATTAAGTGATTTAAATGTAACAAACAATAGAAATCTAACGACTTTAGACTGTCAAAATAATAAGCTGAACAGTTTAGATGTAAGCAAAAATACGAAGTTGTTGAATTTATTCTGCGATAGAAATGAAATAGAAAGTTTGGATGTGAGTAGTAATACCGGGTTAATAACCTTAAGTTGTATTTTTAATAAAATTAGCGAATTGGATGCCAGCAAAAATGCGGACTTGGAATCATTGGCGTGTTCATCAAATAATATGAACACCTTAGTTATGGGCGTAAATCCCAAATTGACAGTTTTGCAATGTGACAAAAACAAGTTATCAAGTTTGGATATTGCTGGCGATACAGGTTTGCAACGCTTGAAGTGCGATGGCAATAACCTAAGTACACTGGATGTAAGCAAAAATACTGCATTGACGTATTTGGAGTGTTATGATAATAGCATTAGCAGTTTGGATTTAAGTAACAATAAGATGCTTGAATATTTGGACTGTGATTATAGTGTTAAGGTGACAGGGTACACACGAAGGTAAGAAGTGAGAGGGGGATGATTATGGGAAGGATTGTAGCAATATCCGGTGGAAATTTATTAACAACCAGACCATTAAATAAGTATGCAATTAAATTATCGAAGAAACAAAATCCGAGAGTCCTTTTTGTTGGAACAGCGAGCCATGATGCACAGGAACATATTCACACATTTACAAATGAGTATGAAAAACTTGGCTGTGAGGTGAATGCCAATGCGTTTGTTCTTGAATATAAAAATCAAATGCTTAAAAAAACAAAGGTGGAGTTTAGTGTATTATAATTTTATGGGGAGGACGACAATATGAACTATACATTTAAAGAAAATCAACTTGATTATGAAACATATTACATATTAAGAAAGTCAGTTAAGTGGAATAATTGGAGCAAGGAACAGGCTGAAATTGCTTTGAAAAATTCATATTATACAGTTACCGTTTTTGATAACACAGTTGCCATTGGAATGGGGAGAGTTGTCGGTGATGGTATTTATTTTATGATTATGGATATTGTTGTTAAGCCTGAATATCAAAGAATGGGAATTGGAAGTACAATTATACATATGCTTTTGGAACATATTGAGAAAAATATGTGTGTTGGAAGTCGTGTTAGTGTACAACTTATATCTGAGCCAGACAAAGAACAGTTTTATATAAAACAAGGATTTAAGCTTATTCCACATGAGTATTGCGGACCGGCGTTGCGGAAGGTTATTTATAAAAAAGGATAGGTTTATGCGAATAGGAAAGCAAGAAAAGTCATTGACATATATATTTGCACTCAATAAAATATAAACAAATAATACCAGACAAGAGAGGACAAAAAGGTGCAGGAAACCAGATATAAAATCATTCGTATTGACGAAGAAGATTATGGATGTGAGGAACGACCGGATGACTATGTTCCTATGGTAAGTGTTTTGGTAAAAGCAATCGAGCCGGATGACTTTGGCGATTTTCCGGAAAGAATTATAATGATGGAAGATGAAATTATGTATCGCAGAAACCTTGATGAGGGGGACGAAGCGGTAATTGGGCTCGATGGAGGATTGTTTCCGCCGGGGATGTTTTGCAATGAAGTCGATGACGGTGAAAACGATACCAAGGCCGATTTGCAGGGAGAATGGTTAGAAGATTACTTAGACGCTTTGGAGGAAATGGAAGAGTAAGATGAAAATATATCAGCCGGATTATTATGACAAATTTCAGTGTACGGCATCCAAATGTCCAATGACGTGCTGTATGCAGTGGCGTATTGCGGTGGATGACGAAACATTCCATAAGTGGGATGACGAATGGAAAGAGAAAGTAAAGGAAGTTGAAGAAGGGCGCATAATCGAATTGAAAAATGATGGTATGTGTCCATTTCTGAATGAGAAGAAATTGTGCAAAATTGTATTGCGGGATGGTGAGGGGGCAATTTCTGAAACATGCCATACTTTTCCGCGGGAAGAACATGAGTATATTGGGAGAGTTGAGCGTGCATTGACGCCCGGATGCCCGGCTGTACTGGATTTGTTATGGAAGCAGGAGTGTTTTCAGATTCAGAAAAAAGAGGAACAAATGGAAGGAATAGCAGAAGAAATTTATGAGATAAATCCGGTGTTGTTTGAAATCCGGGATTGGTTTCTGGATATTGTAAATACGCGGGAAATTAAATTAAATACCACGCTGGAAATCTGTTTTTTAATTGCGCTGGATTTATACGAATTGGAACAAAAGGGCGTTCTTGAAGATGAATTCCAAAGTTACAAAAACACCATAGATATTTGGAAAATTCAAGATGCAATTGGAGAAAATGGAACAATAACAGAAGAACGTCTGGAAGAATATAATTTGCTGTTTTTGGATGTTTCACAGATTTATCGGGAACAAAATATTTATGGAGATTTTCTGGTGCCGCTGGCAGAGGAGGCAGAGAAGATTAACGGTAAAGAAACCGAGTGTTTTAAGACATATCAGCACAAGATAAAGAAATGGGAAAAAGAACTTCGGAATCTTTTTGCGGAAGAAATTTCATCAGCCATTATTACGCCGGGAACCGGTCAGGTTTTGGATATTCTTGTGAAATTGGAATGGATGGCAATGGAATATGCTGTGTTGTCACAGGCATTATTTTTGCAGCAGCGAAAAGGAGAATTAACGGATAAAAAAATACAGAAAAGCGTATGTGTTGTATTTCGTATGATGGGTTATGCAGATGACGATATTTGGGAATATATGGATAATTGTTTCGACAGTGTGATTTGGCCATGGGAGTATTATTCTTTGTTGGTATGATGTTGTATGGATTCACGATTTTGAATTGCATTTATTATTTATCGTGGTAAAATAGAAACAGGTTCCTTGTTCGAGGAGGGACTAATTTTATATGGATTGGAGAAAAAAGTATGAAAAGATTATTAGTAGCCCTGATTATGTTGGCTGCATTTTTCTGCTTGCCGGTTAAAGCGGAAGCTGCTGGGAAAGCGCTCCGTATTCCGGGACCGGCGTGCCAAAAAGGAAATGATATTTATTATTGTTATACCATGGGCGGTCTGCGCATGAATTTGATGAAGATAAATAAGAAAACAAATAAGGTTACAAAAATTGTTTCCTACAAAAACAAAGGGAAAGATACGAATGCTTTTGAAAATTTGAATGTGAAGGGCAATGCCATTTATGCAGCATATGATTTAGTATGTGGAACAGGAGCATCCGATAGTTATATATGCCGGATTGACAGCAAGAAAAAAACGAAAAAATTACTTACCAAGGGAAGAAATCCGGTTGTGATTGGTAAAAAAATATATTTTATCAAGACTGCTTATAATAAAGAATATGACAGCGATAAAGATATGGGTATTTATGTTATGAACCTTTCCGGTAAAAAAATAAAGAAGGTCTGTAAAATGCCGGTTTCCGGGCTTTATGAGCTGGGAACCGATGGCAAAAATTTTGTCTATAGTTATTATAACAAAAAAGGAAAATTATCGCTTCGCTATATGACGAAAAAGGGCAAAAAACTGGGTGCTTATAAAAAAACGGAGTCATCTTTTTGCAGTCCGTCTTACAACTTAAGAAGTACAGTAGGAAACAAGCAATATTATATTGCAGGAAATCGCGTAGTGTGTGTGGACAAAACGACAAACGAGACAACGGTTTTGGCTGATTTTGGAGCGGGCATTAGTTCCTATGTGGACAATTTTCAGGTGTTTCATGATGTGATTTTGGTTCGCGGAGTTAAGGAAGAATATATTCCTGCGTACAAAGAAATGGCAGGAAAAGGATATATCTATATGATTCATTTAAATGATTTGTCCAAGGTCTTGCTGAAAAAATACAATAGTGGCGAATAAAGGAGAAATGATATGATTTTTAGAGGTCGCTTATTTAAGGAGGCAAAGTCATTTTATGTATTATAATGATGTACTTGATTTAATTGGAAACACACCGCTTATGTGCCTGCAGGAGAGCACAGGTTACAATATATTTGCAAAGGCAGAGTTTTTGAATCCCGGCGGAAGTATTAAAGACCGCATCGCAAAAAATATGATTGAGACGGCAGAGGCGGAAGGAAAATTAAAACCGGGGATGACAATTATTGAACCTACGAGTGGAAACACAGGAATTGGTCTGGCTCTTGTTGGAGTGAGAAAAGGGTACGAGGTTATTATTGTGATGCCGGAAAATATGAGTGAGGAGCGAAAAAAGGTAATTCAGGCATTTGGTGCCAAGCTTGTCCTCACAGAGCCGAAACTTAGTATTGGCGGTGCAGTGGATAAGGCAAATGAGATAGCAAGTACAAATCCTGAGAAATATTATATGCCACAGCAGTTTGTGAATCCGGCAAATCCGGAAGCACATTATCGGAAAACGGCAGTCGAACTTAGTGAGCAGCTGGGAAAGAAAATTGATATTTATGTTTCCGGTGTGGGAAGCGGAGGCACCTTACAGGGGATTGCCAAGTATTTGCTTGAGCAAAATCCAGATACGAAAATTGTGGCGGTAGAGCCAAAAGGAGTTTCGGCACTTCACGGAGATGGACCGGGAATCCACCAGATACAAGGAATTGGAGATGGATTTATTCCGGATGTATTAGATACTGGTTTGATTACCGATGTTGTTGAGGTATCGGACGAGGATGCGATAAATACAGCGAGAAAACTTGCAAAAGAGCAGGGGCTTTTGGTAGGAACTTCGTCCGGGGCAAATGTGTTTGCGGCAATGCAGATGGCAGAAAAATACGGAAAAGATAAAGTGATTGCAACGGTTCTTGCAGACCGTGCGGAGAGGTATTTTAGCACGGGATTAATCTAACGTGTCAAGATGAGCAAGTAAAAAACTGAGGATTTTTATAGGATGAAAGTACAGGTGATTCGTTCCAATCGAAAAACAATCGGACTTGAGGTGCGCGCGGATGAAAGTGTGATTCTGCGGGCGCCTGCCGTTGATGAAATTTCGGATGTAGAGTGGAAAAGTATCTTGGGAGAATTTACAGAGAGAGTAAACCATTTTTGCAAAATTATGGAGGTCACCGTTGGCAGAATCACTATCCGCAATCAGAAGACAAGGTGGGGGAGCTGCAGCTCAAAAGGCAATGTGAATTTTAATTATCAGTTGTATTATATGCCACGAGAACTTATGGATTATGTAATTATTCATGAACTTTCGCACAGACGTCATATGAACCATTCGGCAGAATTTTGGCAGGAAGTAGAGAAATATTGCAAGACATATCGGGAATGCAGGAAAAAGTTGAGGGATTATGAAATAGCCCCTTGAATTTTCTGGAAAACTTAGTATAATATACACTATAAAACGAATTGAATTTGTTTATTTTTTGTTCAAATTCAACAAAAAAACAAAGGGGGACTTAATCTATGGCAAACAGATTTGTATTGAATGAGACATCGTATCATGGTGCAGGAGCAATTGCGGAAATTGCGACGGAGACGAGAAGCCGCGGCTTCAAGAAAGCGTTTGTATGTTCAGATCCGGATTTGGTAAAATTCGGTGTAACACAGAAGGTGCTTGATGTGCTGGATAAAAATGGTATGGCGTATGAGTTATATTCAAATATTAAGCCAAATCCAACCATTGAGAATGTACAGACTGGTGTGCAGGCATTCAAGGATGCAAAAACGGATTATTTGATTGCGATAGGCGGTGGTTCTTCGATGGATACAGCAAAAGCAATTGGTATAATTATTAATAATCCGGAGCATGAAGATGTGATAAGTCTTGAAGGTGCAGTCGATACAAAGAATAAGAGTGTACCGATTTTCGCAGTACCTACGACAGCGGGAACGGCTGCCGAGGTTACGATTAACTATGTAATTACCGATGCGGCGAAAAATCGTAAAATGGTTTGTGTAGACCCGCATGATATTCCGGTTGTTGCATTTATTGATCCGGATATGATGTCGTCTATGCCAAAGGGCTTGACGGCTGCAACAGGAATGGATGCATTGACACATGCGATTGAAGGATATATTACAGCAGGAGCATGGGAATTGTCCGATATGTTCCATTTGAAAGCAATCGAAATTATTTCACGTTCTCTGCGTGGCGCAGTGGAAAATACACCGGAGGGCAGAGAAGGTATGGCACTTGGACAGTATGTTGCCGGCATGGGCTTTTCTAATGTTGGACTTGGTATTGTTCACTCAATGGCACATCCTCTTGGTGCTTTATATGATACACCACACGGAATTGCAAATGCAATTATTCTGCCTACTGTTATGGAATACAATGCAGAAGCAACCGGTGAAAAATATCGTGATATTGCAAAAGCAATGGGCGTTGAGGGCACGGAAAATATGTCACAGGAAGAATATCGCAAAGCGGCTGTTGATGCCGTAAGAAAACTTTCACAGGATGTTGGAATTCCGGCAGATTTGAAAGAAATCGTGAAGAAAGAAGACATTCCGTTCCTCGCACAATCGGCTTATGATGATGCGTGCCGTCCGGGAAATCCGAAAGAAACAAGTGTAGAAGATATTACAAAATTATATGAAAGTCTTCTGTAAAATGGAGTAATAAAAAAACTGTCGTCCATATGGATGGCATTTTTTTTGTTTTCGTTATTTAATTTTTCCTTCTTTATGACGTTTGAAGAAATCCCTTGTTTCTTTTGCCACGATACCACTTAGGGCAAAAATAGCAATCATATTTGGAATTGCCATCAAACCGTTAAAGATATCGGCAATTGTCCACACGGCACTGACGGTCATATATGGACCGATAAATACGGCAAGAATGTAAATCCAGCGGAATATTTTTACATGTTTCATATTGCCGCCACTCAAATATTCCAAACAGCGCTCGCTGTAATAATCCCAGCCAAGAATTGTTGTAAAGGCAAAGAATACAAGGCAGAGCATTAAGACAAATGCGGAAATTTCAGGAGGGAACGGAAGTCCTTTCTGAAAAGCATAGGTCGTAACGCCGACACCCTCAAGTCCTTTTACCTGCCATGCACCGGTTAATACAATGGATAAGCCGGTAAGTGTACAAATAACAATGGTATCAATAAAGGTTCCTGTCATGCTTACAAGCCCCTGACGGACAGGTTCTTTTGTCTGTGCGGCAGCTGCGGCAATTGGTGCACTACCAAGACCGGCTTCATTTGAGAAGATACCACGTGCAACACCTTTTTGCATAGCGACAAACATACTTCCGACGACACCACCGGTAATTGCTTTTGGCGAGAAAGCCGCTTCTACAATTACAGCAATGGCACTTGGCACAGCAGTGATATTGGTTACAATTAAAATGCCTGCAAACAGGAAATAAATAATTGCCATAAATGGTACGATAACCTGGCTAACGTTAGCAATTCGCTTGATTCCACCAATCAAAACGGAAGCGACGCAGAACGCCAAAACTAATGATGAAATCACAACGGACCAGGAATACTCGCCTAAGAATGGCAGATTTACACAGTGTGCATTGGCTGAATCAAAAAAGCCGTGAACAGCACTGGAAATACCATTTACCTGACTGAAAGTTCCAATTCCGAAAAGTCCGACACATACGCCAAAGAAAGCAAATATTTTGGCAAGCCATTTCCATTTTTTTCCCATACCTTGTTCTATGTAATAAAACGGACCGCCAAGGCTGTGACCGTCTTTTGCGACAACACGGTATTTTACAGCGAGGAGACCTTCGGCAAATTTGGTCGCCATGCCGAAAAAGGCAGCGACAATCATCCAAAAAAGAGCACCCGGTCCACCTGCACCAACAGCAGTTGCAACGCCGACGATATTACCGGTTCCAATCGTCGCGCTTAGGGCTGTACAAAGGGCAGAAAAACTTGAAATTTCTCCCTCGCCGCCTTCTTCGTTTTTTACCATCCATTTTAGGGCAAGCGGCAGTTTTCGAAACTGCATTACGCCAAGACGCACGGTTAATAAAATACCGCCGGCAAGAATTAGTACCATAAGGGGAATACCCCAGACTAAATTGTCAATATTAACTAGAATATCATTGATTGTTTTCCACATTCGTTTTATCCTTCCTCTTTTTGTTAAAATAGCATTACTTTTATACTATATCGTATCTTTTAGGTTCTAGTCAAGCATCATACCTAAGTTGTTTGTGTCAAATGTTCGCTCTCACTCGTTGAGTGCGTAATGGTATGGGCACTGAAAATACCAGCCGCAAATTCTTGATACATGGCAGCTCTTTTAATGTAAGTAAGTGCCTTATGCAACCTTAACCTTTATAAAAAGTGAAAAGCGTTGCATGAATTTTGAAAAGATGTGTCTGAAAACAACCAAAAGCAGAAATTTCTCTCGAAAGAGTTGCATTTGCCCTGTGATTTTCTCTAATAAGGGCTGATAATCGGGTAAATATGCAACCCTATAAGGCAAATCAAGTAAAAAGCGTTGTTTTGGCTCGATATTGCGCTTAAGTCACCCCGATTGTGCCAAATATTTGATACAAACCATACCGGATTCGTTTTGGTAATTTCGCAAAAGTTATGGTAAAATGGAGAGCAGAGAAGAGGAGGTGCGTGCATGATAAACAGTTACCGTTTTTTTCAAAATAAAGAGTGTGAATATTTTCCCTGTCACAAGACGGAAAACGAGGAGGAGTTTAATTGTTTGTTCTGTTATTGCCCGTTGTATCGTGAAAAAAAGTGCATTGGAAATCCGGTTTGGTTTTTGAATGCGAAGGGGCAGAAAATGAAAGACTGCAGTCAGTGTGAGGTGATACATCGTTCGGAAGCTTATGACAAGGTAATGCAGCAATTACAGAGACAGGATGAGATAATTTCTCTGAATATCGGAAACCTTCGGGAAGATATTTGGGAGCGTATGGCACAGATTGCTTCATGGGAGCAGATGGATAAGAGAACACACAGACAGCATAAAGGAATGGCAGTCAGCAGTATTGGAGAAATTTTGGAAAGAAATAAATATTTGTACCGTGTTTCTATTCTTTTACAGCCGTTTTCCGGGCAATGTGTAGAAGACGGTTATTTTTCTTTTGGAAATGATAAGATGCAGTGCCAGGTGCTGTCACGCATTGACAGGAGACAGGTTGAAACCGGTTATTTGTATGCATTTCATGCACCGGAATATGAAGTAGAAGAAAGTAAGGCACTTTTAACACAGTATTACTGGGAGATTTTTCAAATCGCTTGTTTGGATGTGGTAAGAGAGTGGCTGCGGGAGTATTTGCAGCGGAAGCACAGCATGTATGAAAAACGGTTTTGCAGCCCTGCTTTTGGCGCAGGTTTTTATGGAATGGAGTTATCTGCATCAGAGAAAATGCTGCAATTAATGGATGCTGAAAAAATTGGAGTTTCATGGGATGGTGGAAAAATGAAACCACAAATGAGTGTGGCAGGTGTGTACCTGATTAGCAGAAAAGATATTTTGTCAGACTGCAGGGATTGTGCAAACTGTATCGGGCAGCAGACAGGCTGTGCATTTTGCTGTAACAATCCGAAAAAATGAGTTGATACATGTGGCGAAAAATGATAAACTATAAAATAGTTTTTATGTGGTTAAAAAGGGTGGAAAATTGCATAACAAAGAAGAAGGACGATTGATTTGAATATTTTATCACTGGAACATTTGACACATTCATATACGGAAAGGAAACTTTTTGATGACGCCGATTTTTATCTTCATGAAGGGGATAAGGTAGGTGTAATCGGAATCAATGGAACCGGCAAGTCGACTTTGCTAAAAATTATGGCAGGGCTGGAGACTCCGGATGAAGGACAGGTTATACAGGCATCGAATCTGATGATTCATTATCTGCCTCAGAATCCGGAATTTTCGGAGGAGGACACGGTTTTACAGAGTGTTCAGAATATGGTGCATCACCATGCCAATGAAAATGAATTGATAGCGGCTAAGGCAATGCTTACAAGGCTTGGTATTACAGACTTTGAACAGAAGACAAGAGAGCTTTCCGGTGGACAGAGAAAGCGTCTTGCACTTGTTTCCGTGTTGATTACTCCATGTGATGTGCTCATATTGGATGAGCCGACAAACCATTTGGACAGTGAGATGGCGGATTGGCTGGAAAATAAGCTGCAAGCGTTCCGTGGGGCCTTGGTTATGGTGACGCATGACAGGTATTTTCTGGATTCCGTGACAAATAAAATCATAGAGCTTGACAAAGGGAAAATATACAGTTACGACGAAAAATATTCGGGGTTTCTGCAGCGAAAGGCAGAGCGGGAAGAAAGTGTGCGTGCCAGTGAGAGAAAACGTCAGAGTATTTTGCGCAAGGAGATTGAGTGGATTTCGCGTGGTGCCAGAGCTCGTTCGACGAAACAGAAGGCACACATCCAGCGATACGAAGCACTGAAAAATCAAAAGGCACCGGAAGTTGATGAAAAACTCCAGTTAAGCAGTATTTCATCCCGTATGGGAAAAACGACAATCGAAATTGAAAATGTATCAAAAGCTTATGGTGAGAATACATTGATACGTGATTTTTCTTATATATTTCTCAAACATGACCGGATTGGTTTTGTTGGGAAAAACGGCTGCGGCAAGACGACATTAGTGAAAATGATTGCCGGCCGGATTGAGCCGGATGCCGGCAGTATTAAAGTTGGACAGACGATTCGGATTGGTTATTATACACAGGAAATCGAAAAGGAAGAATCCGCGGGAATTGCTTATATGGATGCGGATGAAAAGGTGATTGATTATATTAAAAACACGGCAGAATTTGTGCGCACCAGTGATGGGCTGGTCTCGGCATCTGCCATGCTGGAGCGCTTTTTGTTTCCGCCTTCGCAACAGTATAGTGCCATTGGTAAATTATCCGGTGGTGAAAAAAGAAGGTTAAATCTTCTCCGCGTGCTGATGGAGGCGCCAAACGTACTTATTCTTGACGAGCCGACAAATGATTTGGATATCGAAACGATGACAATTTTAGAGGATTATTTGGATGACTTTGACGGAATTGTTATCACAGTTTCACATGACCGGTATTTTTTGGACCGTATTGTAACCCGCATTTTTGCTTTTGAAGAGAATGGTGCAATTCGCCAGTACGAAGGCGGTTACACAGATTATGTGAAAAAGCGTTCGGCGAGTACGGAAAATTCTTTTGACGGAAAAACGAAGAGCCATACCGGTAACAAAGAGGCGCGGATGGTGTATAAAAACCGTGAAAAGAAACTTAAATTTTCTTATCAGGAACAGCGTGAATATGAAACAATCGAAGAGGATATTTCTGTATTAGAGACGACCATTGAAACACTTGATCAAGAAATGGCGGAGAATGGGACAGACTATGTCAAACTTCGTGAGTTATCTGAGAAAAAAGATGAAGCAGAGGAACAGTTGATGGAGAAAATGGAACGCTGGGAGTATTTGGAGGAACTGGCGGAAAAGATAGCAAATCAGTAGAAGGTAACATTAAGGACACTGTGTATTCAAGTTGTGTAACATATTTTCACATGTATTACTTATAAAAAGACATTCTCTATTTTTGTATTTATGATAGCATTATATATAGCATTAATCAAATAAAAAAATGGAGGTATGGTTATGAGGAGACAGATAAAGAGAGTTGTGGCGACATTGCTGACGGCATCGTTGATTGCTCCTATGTGTTATGGAAACAAAGTTTCTAATGCTGAAATGGTGAAAAAGAATGTTACGGCAACTGCAGTTGATGAGGATGGTTCAGATGGGCTGACAGAAATCACAGAATTGCATGCAGCATCGGTAGATAATAAAATAGAAGTTCGCATATGGAAGAATGAGGAGGGAAAAATTTTTTATTCTGCATACCGGAATGGACATGTTACGTTGAAATGCGTACCACTTGGCATTGTGGCGAAAAGTGTTGATTTATCTACTGGTCTGCAGGTGGATGAGGAGTCATATGAACTTAAAAAGGGAAAAGAAGAGTATGATTGGTACCAGGGAAGTAAAAAACATGTAAATAAAGAATATCAGGAAATGTCATTTGTGGTAACAAAAGAAAATGCAAAAATGCAGGTGATTTTCCGTATTTTTGAAGATGGTATTGGATTCCGTTATGTTGTGGATGGAGACACGACAACACAAAATGAGAAAACAGTGATTACCAGTGAAGTAAGTTCTTTTGAATTTCCTATGGATGGAAGAGTATGGAATGCCGACTGGTACAGTTCAACTTACGAGCCGGGCTCTTATTCGACAAGGACAATGACCCAGGTAAAGAATGCAAATGGAGATGTTCCACCTGCAATTCTCTCTCAAGTGGCGAATGGGAATGGTTCCTGCTATATGCTTTTAACTGAGGCAAATGTGTATAACGAGGAAAAACCTTATTGTGCAACTATTTTTCATACAAATCAGGGAAGTGCTGCCTATAAAGTTCAGTTTAGTAAATATTTAAAGCAGGAGCAGGACCCAGAGTATGTTGGTAAGACTTTTAAGGCGGAATACCTGCCAATTGAGAGTGTTACAATGGAGAATGAATTTCATACACCATGGCGTGTATGCATTATGACGGATACATTAAATGATTTGACGAACAGTTCGTTGGTTTCTGACCTCAATCCGGCAGCAGAGGGAGACTTTAGCTGGGTAGAACCAGGTACAGCATCTTGGTCCTGGTGGTCAACAGGAGATCCGATTGAATATCAGTCTTTGTATGATTATATTGACTATGCGGAAGAAACAGGACAGAAGTATTGTCTTGTTGATTTTGGGTGGGAAAACTGGAAGGACAGTTCCGGAAAATTGGATTATGAAGAAAAGTTAAAGAAATTATGTAAGTATGCCAATGAAAGAAACGTAGGAATACTTGTCTGGTATGGAGTAAAGAAACGAGACGGTGCACATCGGGTAGACCTTGATAATCCTGAAACTATTGAAAAAGAATTTGCATGGTGCGAAAGTCTTGGCGTTAAAGGTGTTAAAGTTGATTATCTTGAGAGCGACAGTCAGTGGGCGATGAAAGATATGTATGATATTGCATCCATTGCGGCGAAACATAAATTAGTTGTAAATTATCATGGTTGCACAGATCCAAATGGCGAGAACAGAACATTCCCGAACATTTTATCGAGTGAGGCTGTACAAGGAAGTGAGTACTTCAAGTGGGGAAGTGGTTCGCCTATAGAGACTCTTCTTACTTTGCCTTATACGCGTAATGTAATCGGTTCCATGGAATTTACACCGGTTGGAATGAGTGTGAAAAATTGTAAGGCGACGAATGGTTTCATGCTTGGAATGACAGTTGTCTATGAATCGGCAATGCAGACGCTGGCACATTCCTGCCACGTATATCCGGGGTATGGTGGTTTGTCATTCCTTACAGATATTCCATCATCCTGGGATGAGTCTGTTTTGTTGGAGGGGTCTGAACCACGCAAAGCAGCAATTCGTGCAAGAAGGAGTGGTGAGCGTTGGTACCTCGGTGCTATGACAGCTAAAGAAGATAATTATGAAGCAGACCTTTCTTTCTTGGATGCAGGTGCAAAATATTATGCGTATGTTTATACGGATAATTCTGATAGTTCCAACATTCAGATGGAGAAAAAAGAAGTAACTTCCAAGGATAAACTCACACTGCCACTTAAAGAAAACGGTGGTGCAGCTGTCATTTTCAGCAAGAAAGATGATTTGAGATTAACATCTTATGATAATTACAACTATTTTGAGGCAGAGAATGCAAATCTTGGTCTTGGCAACAAAACACCGACAACTGCTCAGTATGTTTCCAATAAAGCTTATATCGGAAAAATACGTGGAGTGCAAAACCGTGTTAAATTTGAAAATATCGAAGCTCCGGAAGCTGGTATGTATGACCTGAAGCTCTACGTGGTAAGTGGAAGCAAAAAGAAACTTAGTATTCGTATAAACCAATATGAATCAGTACAAGTAACTGATATTGTGGGTATTTCCGGTAATAGTTCTGCAGTAGGGTGTGTGTCCACCCAGGTTTATTTAGACAAAGGAAAGAATACAATTTATGTATATAATCCGACAGCTCTTGGTCCGGGACTTGATCGTATTGCTATATCAAAGACAAAAACAGCAGATGCTGCAGTTCCTAAGATAGCTACAGATTATCCGGAATTATATGCGGATTATCCAGGAACTACATCTACTCCGGAACCTGCTGCAACACCTGTGCCTACGACAGCGCCTGTTGTAACTCAAACTCCTGCACCGACAGCAGTTCCAACACAGGTACCAGTTCAGAAATCAACTCAGAAAGTAACTCAGAAAGTAACAAAACCTGGCAAAGTAAAAGGTCTGTCAGTGAAGAGCACTTCTAAAAGGAAGATGTTTGTAAAATTTGCGAAGATTAAAAATGTAAAGGGGTATCAGATATCATATAGCACAAATAAAACATTTAAGAAGGCTAAGAAGGTTACAGTTTCTTCTAATTCAAAGACAATTAAAAAACTGAAATCGAAAAAAATGTACTATGTACGCGTTCGTGCTATACGCAAAAACAAACAGAAAACATTGTATGGAGCATGGAGTGCTAAGAAAAAGGTAAAAATAAAATAATCTTTAATAAACAATATACCATTTCAAGAGTTGACAATGATACTTTTGAAATGGTATTGTTATTTTAGGAAGAGGAGATGATACTTATGGAGATGCCAGAAGATGGCGTTTGGTGGTTGAATTACAGCCAATATGAAGACTTACGTCTTTATGAAGTAGGAATTCAGAGATGTGCTCCTTCATATTCATTTGGACCGATCATACGCGATCGGTATATATTGCATTATGTATTTGAAGGAGAAGGGGTGCTCCGAATTGATGATAAAGAGTTTAAGGTAAAAAGTAACAGCTTTTTTTTGCTACCGCCGGATGTGCTTGTTCAGTATCAGGCGGATGAAAAAAAACCATGGCAGTATGCATGGATTCATTTTCATGGATTTAAGTCAACAGAAATTGTGAGAAGTATTGGGATGACAAGAAAAGAACCAGTTTATGTACCGATAGAAGAGAACAGCCAATTAAAGGATGCTGTTATAAATTTAATTATGTATAAAGAAAATGAATATGCATGTATAGGGTATATGTATATCTTGTTTGATAAAATGAATCGGTGGACGCGGCATGTTGAGAAGAAAGCAGGAACGAATCTGCGGACAATGAATTATATGAGAGAAGCAATTCAATATATAAATACGAAGTATTGTGAATCGATCATGGTGCAGCAGATAGCGGATCATTGCGGTGTGGATCGGGCATACTTAAGTAAAATTTTTAAATATGCGACCGGTAAAACGTTGCAGGAATACCTGATACAATTTCGGATAAAACGGGCAAAACAGTTGTTAAAAGATACCGATTTGTCGGTAAAATATGTCTCTTACTCTGTTGGGTATAATGACCCCTTCACTTTCTCAAAAGTGTTTAAAAAACAAGAGGGAGTTTCACCGTCAGTGTGGAGAAAAAATCATAATAATTTTGCATAAGTTATACATTGTCAGATCTTGATTATGATACAGAAGATGTTGTTGACCGACTGAAAGAATTAAAAGTTGAAGAGCACTCAGAAACTAAAATTGATAAAAAATCTTCCGATAGACAAAAGTTACAGAATAAAGACTACGGAAGGAGTAGCGTCATCCAACGCAGAGGCAACAGGTCTTATACTTCCGAATTATGGCTCAAACACTTCTTCTTATGTGGAAGAAATAGAAGAAGGCGGCTTTTTTCGAATTGAGGCGTTAAAAGGAAAAGTTTACATTGAGACTTATAGTGCAGATTATAAGCTGCTTTCTACAAAAAAATTAAGTATGAACTGCCTAAATTTGGAGGATATTTTAAAGGTAAAGATGCACGGTATATCGTGTTTGGACAGAATAACCATGAATCGGATAATACAAAAGAAGTTGTCCGGGTTGTCAAATATGATGATGACTGGAATAAACTTGGACAGTGCAGTATAACAAGCAAAAATGTATATGAGCCTTTCGCAAAAGGTCCTTTGCGTATGACAGAAAATGACGGAATCCTTTATATCCATACATCAAGGTATATTTACTGGGATGCTGCAGCGGAGCCGGAAGAGATTCATCATGAAGTAAATCTAACTTATGCGGTGGATGAAGACAGTATGGAATGTGTCATGAATGAAGCTCCGGGTGACTGGGTTTCCCACTCTTTTGCCCAGTTTATTCTTTCAGATGGAGAGTCTGTATACCGTTTAGATCTTGGAGATGCGAATCCCCGTGCTGTTAATCTGGCAAAATCGGTTGTTTACAAGGAGCCGGACGATGTATGGACATGGTATGGGAAGACAGAGACCCGTTCCCTCTTAGATATTATAGGAAGCTATGGCGATAATGTAACCGGTGTATCGCTGGGAGGTTTTGAACTTATGAACGATGGCGATACACTTATTACTGCCGGTTCTTCTATTGTTCAGGATTCCTCTGTCACAAAAACGTCGATGGAAAAAGCACACAGAAACATCTTTGTAATTACCATGAATAAAAAATTTAATGAGTCACCTAAATTAAATTGGATTACCGATTATAAACAAGAAGATGGAATTACCATTTTGAATCCACAGTTAGTAAAGGTAGAAGATGGATATTATATGTTCTGGCAGGAATATTATGTAGAACGGGAGACAGATCTCTGGGTGACAAGAGTTGCAAAACTCAACGAGGATGGAAGTCTCGATGGAAAAATTCACAAGATTCGTGCATATTTGTCAGACTGTAAACCGATTGTAACATCGGATAATCATTTGTTCTGGTATACAACGATGAATGAAAATGCACCGACATTTTATTCTCTTGATATGAACAGGCTGGATGACTATGATTTTAACGGACGTATATTTGCAGACGCGTTTGAAATAAAACTTTCGCAGTATACATATACAGAAATTAATGATCCATCAAGAATGCATGCATATAAGCCGGACGTGACGGTATATTTTAAAGGAAAAAAGTTAGTAAATGGACAGGATTACACTTATAGGTATGAAGATAATTATACACAGGGAACTGCCTATGTGGATGTTACGGGAAAAGATTTCTTTGTAGGAACGCAGAGAGTTTCGTTTGAGATACTGCCGCCGGAAGAAGACCCGCCATATCAGGAACCATCGTGGTGGGGAAATGGCGGTCAGGCGACAAGCAAGCCGACCGCAACCAAGAAACCAACGGCAACGAAGAAACCAACAGCAACAAGGAAACCGAGTACAAAGACAGTGAGAACCGGTACAGGTGCGGTTATAATCAAGGGTACAGGAACTTCTGCAGCAACCCCTAAAAAGGTAAAGGGTGTAAAGGTTTCAAATTTAAAAGGTAAAAAAGTTGTAGTATCATGGTCCAAACAGCAGGGAATGTCCGGATATCAGATACAGTATGCAAAAAATAAGAAATTTACGAAAGGGAAAAAGAAGTTATCTGCATCCAGAACTTCGGCTTTCCGGATAATAACAAAATTTAAGGAAAAAACATATTATTTCCGTGTGAGAACTTATAAAAACTCGGGCAGACGGAAAGTTTATGGTAAATGGAGTAAAACGGTCAAAGTAAAAATAAGAATATAAATGCACGTGGGGGAGAATTAGGACCGGTTTTTGCTGGTCCTTTTTCAATTGCATTATTGCTATGCTTAATTATATCATGGTTGTGTGAATTCGCCAATAATATAAAAAATCGCCATTTTAACTTTTTGCAGACCATTATAAATTAAGATTTTTGTAGATGCCTGGGAGTTTGTTTGGTATAATTATGGTGCAGGGGACAAGGAATTGTTCCCTGCAAATCAGAATTTTACGCACTATTAACTTTTGGATATAAAGTGCCGATATTACAGATATAGAAACGGATTTCTGTATCAATTTTCAAGGAGGATGATACCATGATTAGAGCAGCTAATTTAACACAGGTAACAGATTATTATAAGAGCAATACTGTTAGTAAGCAAAATAACACAGAGAAAGCAAAAGATGTGCAGCCCAATGCACAGAAAATAAAATCCAGCGAAGATAAGTTATCTTCTAAGGCACAGAAATATCTGGAAACATTGCGTAAGGATAATGCGGATTTCGATTTTATTATTGCTGATAAAGGCGATGATTTCAGAGGATTAGTAGACCAAAGCGATAAGGAATTTACAGTTGTTTTTTCAAGTGCTGAACTTGAAAGAATGGCATCCGATGAGAAATATGCACGGGAAAAATTGTCTACGGTAAAAACTGCAGTTGAGATGTCAGATAAAATCAATGAACAGTTTGGGTTTGAACGTGCTTGGGGAACGACAGACAATAGTGGAACTGTATTAAATAAGTTAACTATGTCCTTTGATGATGATGGAAAGATGACACTTTTTGCTGATTTGGAGAAGATTACAGAAAAGCAGAAAGAACGGCTTGAAGAATTAAAGGAAAAACGTGCAGAGGAGAAAAAGCAGGAAAAGAAGGATGTAACTGTTAAGCGGACTACAATTCAGGCAAATTCAAAAGAAGAATTACTTGAAAAGATTTCTGAACTGGATTGGAGTAAGATAACAGAAGAAAAGGCAACACAGGGTATGAAGTTTGATATCACTATTTAATCGTAGCATTAACCGGGAATTGGAGGTGTGCTATGATTGCAGGTACAATACGAAACGCTGTGAATCAGATGCAGTTAGTAAATGATTGGGAGCAAAAGAAGGCTACCGGGGATGTTGTAAAGAAGCAAGAGGGTATGACTGTAACAAGTCAGGAAGAAAGCATGATTCAGCATTTCCGAGAGCAACTTGAGCGAGACAAAGAAAGTTCTGCATATAGTCAGATTTATAACAAGATTGCAAGCGGTCAAGAATTAACAGCTTCAGAAGAAGATGCTATTCGTCAGAAAGACCCTAAAGCCTATATGGAATATAAAGCGGCAAGAATGGAACAAGAAGCTTATGAGCGTAGGTTGGAGAGATGTAAGACAAAAGAAGAGGCTCAAAGGCTTCAAGTAAATGAGATGAATGGAAATTTGGCAGAACTAAAAAGTATCGTGAATAATCCAAATATTCCAAAGAGTGAAAAGCTTAAGGAAGCTCAACGTATCATGGGAAATACTTTTAGAGCTGTAGAGTCATTCACAAGATTTGTAAAAAGTACAGAATATAGGGATTTGCCAACAGAAGAGGAAATTGTAGAGACATCTATAGAAAAGGGGCAGGTTGCAGAGGATTCAAACGATACTGAAATGTCTGAACAGTTAACATCAGATACAACTGTTTCAGTAGATGAGGCAGCAAAAATAGTAAATGATTCGAAGCGAGATTTACAATTAAGTGATGTTCACCAAATTGAAAAAGATGTTATAGAGGAAATGAAGGATATCGAAATAAAGCATTTTGGTGAGAAGAAATCATCGGTCAGAATAGACATTACGGTATAGGAATAGTCTGCGTGAAATTTCAGTTTGTAACGCTCAAATACTATGAAGTGGTGTACATACTCTTTCATACGGGAATTAGAATATCAGAATTTTGTGGCTTGACGCTGAAGGACATTGATCTTGAGAATAGAATTGTGAACATCGACCATCAGTTGCAGAGAACATCGGATATGCGATATATCATAGAA
>ERZ857922.48-NODE-48-length-153991-cov-7.590421_pt1 | contig 153991 bp, 160 predicted proteins | sample MGYA00519579_ERZ857922 | MGnify/ENA primary metagenome ERZ857922 (study PRJEB31778, sample SAMEA3449375) | human gut metagenome | biome: human gut; feature: human-associated habitat; material: faeces | place: United Kingdom | collected 2010/2012 ... | reverse complement strand
GAACCGGCGACCTACGCATTACGAGTGCGTCGCTCTGCCAACTGAGCTATGCCAGCATTTTTTCTTTGGGAGAATGGCTGAGATGGCTGGATTCGAACCAGCGAGTCAGGGAGTCAAAGTCCCATGCCTTACCACTTGGCTACACCTCAATATTTCGCGGGCAGACTTTGGGACCGTCTGCCGGGGTCGTAATCTCGACGAGTGCGCCAGCAACGGGATTCGAACCCGTGAACTCTACATCCTTTTGGATTAAGAAGCTGAATCCGCCCAGACTTCTGCCGGCATAAACAGTTTTTAGAGGAGAAAGCAGACTACAATGCCGCCTGCCAGGGCGCTTCATGAATGGAGAAAGTTGAAAAAATGGCGGGTGGCCGGATTTGAACCGGCGAGTGCGCTCTCCTACCAAAGCGCCCGCATATATTGCTTTAAGGGGGGATTGGCAGACTATAACGCCGCCTGCCGGGGCAGATGTATGGGTAAAAAAAGGAGAAGAAAAAAATGGCGGGCGGTCGGATTCGAACCGACGAGCGTTTGCCCCTGCCGGAGCACCCGCATATATACTGAAGGAGAAAGGCAGACTACGACGCCGCCTGCCAGGGCAGATGTATTTGAATGAAAAGGGAGAAAGAAAAAATGGCGGGCGGTCGGATTCGAACCGACGGGCATTTGCTCCTGCCGAAGCACCCGCGTGTTTTGCCTCCTTCAATTTATGTTTGTATTATACCACATAACATCTTGATTGTCAATAAAATGATGAAAAAAGGCCCCCAGAATTGTGGGGGCCTTTCAATTAGTTCTGGCCAGCCAACTCGTCTGCCCAGAGCGAAAGCCAGCTGTAGATTTCGTTGCCTACGGCTGCATCGAACTCAGGATGCTCGTCGAAGCTCAGCGGAGCGTCGATTTGAGAACACTCCCCCGATTCGGGTTCGTAAACGTCGATTTCAACATGGTCGTTATCCATACGGATGGTCAACTCAAGATTTCTTTCCATAGTACATTCTCCTCCTTTTTAACTCCGGTTCTTCCATTTTAGTGGTGAGATTGGCTGGGCTGACAAGGAGTCAGGCCCAGCGTAATCCACAGTTTTGTTGTAGGAATTTACACCTTTTGCATTGCTTTATGTCAGCCCTGCCCCGGAAACGGGCCGCGAGGCATTTCCTGCTTTGCGGGCGTTTCTGCATCAGGCTTAGGTGCATCCGCCATGGCGGGCTGAGCCTGCTCAGGGGCTTTGACCGGCCGCGCAAATGCCTTAACGGTATCCCAGAATATATCCATCTGGTCGGTACACTCACGCTCCTCCAGATAGGTCGCAGCAAGGTCCGCCATGTGGAGCATGGCAGCGAGCGGGTAGCGATTATAGACCTCGCTGGTCTCGCGCTCATTCGCAAAGTCTCCCATGTGATAGCGGATAGCCATGCGCTCCTCTGTGGTAAGCCCCAGTACGCCGAGAAATTTCTCGATAATGGCAACGGAGGACTCTCCGTGGCCGAACTTGTGTGTATCGGTCACAGTGTAGCTCATGACAGTCTCCCAGATGAAGTCTCCGAGGCTGTCGTGCTTCACGTCCTTCTGGAGAGCGTTTTTCACCTTCTCCGCGTCATACGTCTTCCGGTTCTTCGGCTCCATCGAATAGAACCCGACCTTGCAGATGTCATGGAGAAGCGCGACGATGGCAACAGACGTCATCATGGCATTGCTTTCCTCAGTTTGAAGTTGCGCGTCGGCGTCCTTCATAGAGTTGGCGTTGCCTACGATGATAGTCAGCCATACATAAACATTCCAGGAATGCTCCATCAAACCGCCAGGATAGTTCCCGTGGTACTTCGTAGATGCGGGCGCATTGACATAGTTCATCACGCCGTTTCCACAGTCCGACTGCATCCAGTTCAGGAGTCGCTTGATGCCTGGACGACCAGTCTCAATAAGGGCTGAAGAAATGTTCTTCCAAAGAGTTGCCTTCTCTTCCGTGGTCAGGCTTTCCTTGTGTGGGACATTGGCCGCAGTCAGTTTCACATTGCTCAACATTGCTTATCCTCTCTTTCAAAGTTCAAAATTATCAAGGCTGCTTTTGCGCTCCGCAACATTCTGCACCTTTTGGAGTAGTTCCTGCTTGATAGCAGGCCACGAATGAATCAGCTCAAGGCCAGCATCCGAACGAGTGCAGAAGTCAGAACAGTCGAATTTCTGCGTGCCGGTTGGCAGCAGGTTCATGCACAGATTCCCTGCACCTCCGCAAACACTGCGTCCGTCTACATAGAGACGATACTGCTTCCCGGTGGTGCCGTTGGCAAAGTGTACCACATTGCCAAAATAGACAGTAATCGCTTCACCACAGAGCTTCGGGCTGATTTCGGCTTCGATGTATGCCTTGATTTTCTCAATATTGGATTTCAGCTTTGCCTTTTCTTCTGTTGTCAGTTTCATTTTTTCATTTCTCCTTTACAATATTTGTGGAATCGTTCATATTTGATGTTTGATATAAGCAGTGCCAATATAGATGAGTTGAAATAACTGGAATTATTCCAGATACGGCTTGAGAAGCTGCTGACAGTTACGGATTGTCAGGCTCGACAAGATTGCGGAAGACAGCTCGTAGGGGTCATCTTCGACAGTCTCGCTGTCCCATTGCTCGTTGTCTTTGAGACGCCGACGCATCATCATCTTCACATAGCCCGCTTCATCCTCACTCGGCTCGATTTTCAGGCCATCGACTTCGCCGTTGCGTACTGCATCAACCAAATCTACGCCCATAATGTGCTCGGCAACCAAATTCTGCCAAAATTCCTTTTCTTCCCATGCTGGATGTTCTACCGTGCGGACTTTCGTTGCGGATGCGGATATCTCGACCTGTGTAGTATTATCCGGCAGGCCCAGCGTATCGCAAACCTCAGACCAAGCATCGCTATTCCGGAAATCCTGTTTTGCAAGTACCAGTTTCATTTTTTATTTCTCCTTTATAAAATAGTCTTGTTTATATAAAAGTCAGCGGTCTATAACCGCTGGCTGAACTTTCTTTTTGTTTGTGATACTTCCTTGGTATGTTCTTAGCATAGCGATAAATATGAGAAATGGCCCATTCTTGCACAAGGAACCCAAGAACCCAAGAATTCTTGCAAATTGGAATGGTTTTCTTGGAATCCTCAAAATTGGATTGACTTTTTAATGCAAATTTGGTATAATATACTTGCAACGATGGATAACACGTTTGCATCATTTTTTTCATTTCTCCCCTTCAATAATATGGTGGATGGACAGTTCTTTGTGAAACTGTGTCCATTCACCATATTTCTTTTTTGTGGAGGTTTTTATGAACAAGAAGTCTTTTTCCGGCCACGATATACCGGAGACTGCCAATCTGCCAGTTGCTCCCCTCACACCTGATGACAACGAGTTCTACGCCCTGTGCGGGTTCATCGACGATATCTTTTTACTGCCTGAGCGCCGAGAACGCATCGTGAAACTCGCACAGGACAACCACCTACCCATCTTCATGGTTGTGAATATGGTTGAACCTTACTTTGCGCTCAATCATATTACAGAGTATGACCACTCGCCTGATTCGTTTGAGACGGTGTTTAAGTATCTAAAGACACTCGCTGACGAGGAGGGGGAGCTGTTCGAATAATCTTTTTTCATCAACACGCAAAAAAACAGGGTAGCTATGCTACCCTGTTGATGTGTCTTGTTGTGTGATTCTTTCTGCTGTGGCAACTCAATCTTCGCAAGGCAGGCAGGACGCATCCATAACCTGCTCGTACAGTTTCTTGAATGCCCGGATGCGCAAGTCGTAATCATAATAGACAACTTTTGATTCCACGACATCCTCCCGCTCAACAGCTGGAAGAATCTTTATGACAACGGTATTTCTTTTTTTATTGATGGCCTCTCTGTCCTGTGTGAGGACTGTGATGGCGTAGATTTCCTTCGTTCTCGGATACAATTCCAGGATAAAAGAAACCTTGTTCACCATGTCCAGAATCTGAAAACGCTGCCGCTTCTCAACATAGTCGTAAGACTGGCGGCGAGAAGCACGGGACAGCACGATATCCTCGGAGACCTTATCGGCGAAGATGGCGTCTTCGAAAATGGTGCCAAGGATAATTCCAGCTTTCTCAACGGAGCATTTTCTTTCGGCGGAACGGTCCTCGAAATGTACGCTGTAAAACAAGTCCCACTCCCCGTCCTGTCCGTTTGCATGGCCCATATAGATGGTCGTAGCATTCCGAAATGAGGCAATTTTGGGTTCTTTCTCCTTCATGTTGCATCTCCCTAAAAAGTTTTTACAACAAAGGAGACACCGAGAAATCGGTGTCTCCTTGCATTGTATGTGCCGAATCAGAACGGCAGCTCACCGTCATCATCAGAGATGTCGATAAAGCCGTCATCGTTCATAGCGGGCGCTGCGGAAGCGTATGCGGCAGGACTACCGCCGGACGCCTGCGCGTTGCCGCCGCTCTCCAGCATGACGTTTGCGTTCTCCTTTTCCACCTTATCGGCTCCCACATGGTCCTTGGCAAACAGGGACACGCGGCCGAAAGCGGCACGCTTCTTCCCTTCCTTATCCGTATAGACGGACAGTTCGCCGGAGAGAACGATGTTCTGCTTGAAGGTCAAATTGGGGTCGCCCATGACCTGATACAGGCCCATCGTGCTGCGGTCCATGAACACGCCGGCATACAGCTTGCCCTTGATAAGTTCGACGCCGGTGGTTTCCAGGAACTCCTTGAAGGTCAGGTACTTCCCATCGTAATAGACAGAAGAGAAAGGATTGCCGTTGTTGTTCTTGCGGTCATCCGGGGAGATAACAACAGTACAGGCAATCTGCTTGTACTGCTTGTTGTTCTTGGATGTGCGCTCGATGACCTTGAACGGCTTTGCCCCACTCTTGGGGAAGTGAATGCCGCACTGGAACGTGCCGGTGATGCTGACGCTCTTTTCGCCCTTGTAGGTGGAGACGACGTTCAGGTTGTTGGTGTACTCAGACATGATTTTTTCTCCTTTTCGAAATAATTTTTGTGGTTGTAGCTTGCACATTAAAAAAATGGGACAAGCGATTCTTCCCTGCGGACAGTTCCGAATGCGCTTGTCCCAGCGAAGTATCAAGTCAATTTCATGAGAGATACTTCTTTAATGTAACGCCATCATACCCTACGATTTTCAATTTTCAAAACCTGTCTGTTCGGAACCTGAGAACTCAAGAACCCCAGCGGTTCACTGGCCGAACATGGTGCAGAAGCGATAGAGCATGACAATGGTTTCAGCTCTCGTCATGTGGTACTGCGGACCAAGCGTTTGGTTCGACTGCCCCACGACAATGCCATTGGTCGCTGCCCAGCTCAGCGGGCGAACGGCGTAAGAAGAAACCGCGTAGAAATCAGCGTAAGCGTTCAGCACGCCAGTCTCCTGATAGTAAGCGAAGCCACGGTAGGTAGCGTAGCGGTACAGGATAGCGGCTGCCTGCTCACGAGTAACGGCGGCATACGGCTTAAAGGAGTTATCACCGTAGCCGGTGACAATGCCGTTCTCCGCAGCCCAGTAGATTGCATGAGCAAAGGGAGAGGAAGCAGCGACATCGTTGAAGTAGGTGTGACGTCCGGGATTTGGGCTTCCGCAGATACGGTACAGGAGCAGAACCAGCTCACCGCGAGAAACGGGCGTGTTCGGGGAGAATACGTCATTGGACACACCGTTGACGATGCCGCGAGAAGTCATGTAGCACAGCTCATTGTAGTACCATGCAGAGTTGCTCACGTCATAGTACGGATTCTTCCAGCCCGGAGTCCAGTCATGGTTCGGTCCACCGGGATACCAGTTGCCGGCATTGCCCCAGTACCCGTTGATTCTGGTGAACTCCACGTCGAGGCGGTGGTCATCTCTGACGTTGGTGAAGGTGTACTGATTGTTGCGGGTGGAAACCAGAGAACCGTCCACATAAACGGCAGAAATCCGATAGCCTGCATCGGGTTCAAAGTAGAACGTGCGGCTATTTCCTCTGGCAACGGTGACACTGCCGCTGTCATTGGGCGTTACCGTACCGCCATAGCTGGAGCGAATGGTGATGTCATATCTGGAGTTAGAGGAATTACGCTTTGCGAACTCAACGTAAATCTCGTGGTCCTCGCTGACATCGCGGAAGGTGTAGCTGCTCTTGGTTCCGACATACTCGTTATCGACATAGACGCCGATAATCTCATAGCCACTGTTCGCATAGAAGTTGAAAGTCTTATCCGCACCATCCCGCACGGTATTCGTGCCAGACGGAGAAATGCGGCCGCCATCGGAAGCGGAAGCGTCGATGGTATACCGGTCATTCGTCGGTTTGGAGTGATTGGAAAGAATTTCGAAATGCTCCGTGGCATACGAGCCTCGGTAACTATTGATGCCGGTAACAAAGACAGTTGCCGTGCCAACCTGTCTGTTGTTGGAGAAGCTCAGAGTGTAGTCCTCGCCTTCCGTCAGACGGTTGTTATAGCGGTCATAGACCTTTACCGTCGGCTCCTGGTAGGTGCCGTCATAGTAGACATCATTGACAACCACGCGGAAGTCCGTGCTAATGACGTCATCATCGACCTTGACATCATAGTAGGTCATTGTTCCTTCACGAACCGTAATAGCATAATTCGGGTTCACGGGGAATTCCGCACGGATGCCAAAGTACGGGCCATAAGAGTAGCCCGTCTTGGAATAGACGGAATAACGAGGCGAACCGAGGCTGTCGCCGGGGGCGAGGCTGCCGCTGGTGATGTCATAGCGGAAGGTCGGGTCGGTATCTCGGATGCTGCAACGCACGTCGCGGATGCGCACCGTGATGGGAGCTGCCTGGATGGTGAACTCACGCACCTCGCTGACCTTGCTGTAGCTGCCGATTCCGTTGATGGTGACGCTGGCCTTGCCAGCATTGACGTTGTTGCGGTAAACGAGATTGTAGTCTCGTCCCTCTGTCAGCGTCTTTCCGGTGGAAGCGTCCTGAACGGTGGGCTTCGGCGTCTGAGCACTGCCGTTGTAGAAGACATTGGACGGGCCGCTGATAACGACGGTGCCGAGCGTTTGGACAATCGTCAGAGTACCGGGCAGAACCGTGATTTCGTAATCGGCGTTGTCCTGGAAGGTCGCGCTGACCGTCTTGGTGCTGTTCCCGTTATCCTTCACGGAATACTGCGGCTGTCCAAGCGAATCTCCGGAAGCAAGTGTTCCCTGAAGAATCGTGTAGGTGTAGGAGGCCGGGTCCTTGACATCCTGCACATCGTCCACCTTCACGACTAACTGAGCGGGGTGAATGGTGAACTCACAGCTGTCAACATACCCTGCATACTTCCCCATTCCGAGAATGTACGCAATTCCCGTGCCGGCGTGAACATTGTTGCTGTATTCCATCCGGAAGTCAGTACCAGCAACCAGTTCCGTGCCGCCCACTGTGATTTTTGGCGTCGGCGTCTGTGCTTTTCCGTTGTAGATGATGCCGCTGCTGTCGATTTCGCCGATACTGGGGCCGGACACGGCCTGCATTACGGCATAGTCTCCTTCTGTCCTCTCCGCCCCAGCAGTGCCGAGAGCTTGTGCCGGTGCTGTGACCAGCGTAAGCGTCAGAACTGCCGAGAGTGCGGCGGAACACACACGGTTTTTCCTATTCATGCAAAATTTCTCCTTTCAAAATTTTTGGGGTTCCGCTCTATATATTATCCCACATATACACCTATTAGTCAATTTATTTCTGACTGAATATCCAAAAAGGCCGAAAATATACAAAAAAACTGCGCGTCCTCCTTTTCCAGGAAGACGCGCAGCTTTTCAACTTTTCACCGTGAACGCAGCGTGAAGCCGGTCGCCCAAAAGGGTGTGCCGAACATCTGTCTGGTTGTTCAGTATGGCGGTGTTGAGCGCCTCTGTCTGACCAATCAACGCGACGTTCTGCTTGGCTCTCGTCACGCCCGTATAGATGATATTGCGCTTGAGCATAACTTTGTGTTCCTCGGATACCACCATGATGACGGTTTGGTACTCTGACCCTTGGCTTTTATGCACGGTTGTGCAGTAAGCAAGGTCAAGGTCCTGCATCATCTCAGGCGTATAGTCATGGCGTTTGCCGTCCCCGTTGAATTCGATAGACGCGATGTAAGTCCATCTGTTCATATCGTCCGGGTCCGGCATTTTGCTGATTTCATGGATAACGCCGATATCGCCGTTCATAGCGATTTCCGTGTTTTTCGTCTGCATGACCAAATCACGCGGACGAAACTCCAGCTTTCGAATCTTGATGCTCTCCTCCCCTTCTATGGGCGGATTGATAAGATTCTGGAGCTGGCGGTTGAACTCGTTGACGGAGAGCAGGCCCTTGTTCCGGAACGGATTCAGCAGAATCACATTCTCCAGACCAAATTTCTTCACCGCTTTCACATAGAACGCGCAGGCGGTGCGGAGAATTTCTTCCGGTGCAGACCGCTCAATGAAACAGAATGTGTTAGTAAAAGTGAGGTTTGTGCAGCCCTGGTTGATTTTCAGGCTATTCCCAACAATGGGGTTATCCTGTGCCTGACGGAAAATGACGCTCAGTCTGGTTGTTGGAACAGCCTTGCTGCGAATCATTTCACGAAGCACATTACCAGCACCGACAGATGGCAGCTGGTCAGGGTCGCCGACAAAGACGACCTTTGCTCCATCAGGAATCATGGACAGAAGTTTCGCAGCGATGAATTGGTCCATCATGGAGGACTCGTCAATAATAAACAAGTTTCCCTCCAGGAAGCCCTCGTTGCGGTTGTCCAGCTCCGGTACTCCGGTGTAACCGATAGCAGAATGAATGGTCTGTGCCGGAAAGCCGGTCGCCTCAGACATTCTTCTTGCGGCTCTTCCCGTCGGAGCCAGAAGCACAGCATTGGAATCTCCACCGAACACTTGCTGATGGACATAGAGAACAGCCTTTGTGACTGTTGTTTTGCCTGTGCCGGGTCCGCCGGTGATGATTTCGACCTGATGCTCAAAAACACCGTGTACGGCGTCTCGCTGGCTGTCGGCCAGCTTGAAGTTCGCATCTTCGTACTCTTCGATAAAGGTATCAATTTCTGTGATTTTAGAATCGGAAGCGCTCATAATGCGGCGAATATCTTTGACAATCCCCGTCTCCTCCTCAAAGGATTTGGTGGAATAGACCATGTTGGCTGTGACCTTGATGGTCTTCATCTTATACGCTAAGTTCAGCGCCTCTTTGCAGTTGTCCTCGGACACCGCGTTATGGAAGCCAGCATTAAGCACCCTGGTCATCTCACCGAGCAGTTCGTCCTTTGGAACGCACACATGGCCTTCCATAGATTTTTGCTCGAAAATATAAGCAAGGGATGCGATAAGGCGTGCCGACCTTGCGGGGTCAAAATCCGGCAGCGCACGCGCCAGCCTATCCACGGTCTCGAAGCCGAAGCCTCGCACCAGCATCAGGGAATAAGTATGATGCTCAACGGTATCCAGCGGGTCAAGCTCATTCTTGTTGCAGTAGCGTACCAGGTCGTTGAGCATCTTTGGCGTAATCGCCGCCGCTGCATCGCCGAGCTTTGCAATGATTTGCCGCTGAAACTCCGTCTCTTTCAGTCTGGTCATCAGCTTTGTTACTGTTTTATCAGTAACGCCATTGACAGCCTTGAGTTGAGACGGGTCAGACTCCAGTACATTCCAGACGCCATCGCCCCATTTGGCGTAGATACGCCCGGAAACGACTTTCCCGATACCGCATTTCAAGCTGCAAAAATAAGAGACAATGGCCGCCTTACCTTTTGGCTGCTCCATATCGAAGTAGCTTACTTCGAATTGGCGTCCATACTTCCCATTCTTGCTCATTCCCCACTTTCCGTGAAGGGTGTAGATGATGTCGCTTGCCGTCGGAAGGTTGCTTCCGCACGCGACGAGATACTCACCGGTATCCGCATCCTTATAGCGGACGACCATGAAGCCGTCCGCCGAATGGATGGTGAAGGAGTGTTTGCAGCGCACCTCCTCCTTCAGCGTCTGGTTGATATCGTTACACAAAGGCTGTCACCTCCTTCCGGAGGCACAGCGTCTGTGGCTGATGTGTCTCATTTTTTCATTTCTCCTCTCAATGAAGAAGCATCACTTTTTGCGAGTACGCACCTTTTTCCGTTTGATGCTGAAGACCCGTGAACTTTCCGGATTTACTGACACACACTGATTGTACGCATCAGGGAAGCGGATTTTCAGAGTTTCCATATCCACGTTCGTTCTCGAACGCGGACTCCATTTGACTTCCATAAACTCATTGTCGGGAAGATTGATACGTCCCTCTACGGCGTCGTTCAGCTTGAGCATGAACAATTCAGAGATAGCATCCTGGCGCTCCTTGATGGCATCGACTTCCTTCTGCTTCGCGGCGCGGTTTTCACCAAGCGTGAGCCACTCATTTGCGGCGGCCAGCATATCCAAGTCGTGCGTCATATCGACAGCATCGGCGCTGGGGTCTGCATAGCCGCTGTGATAGGTTCGGATGACTTCGATATCCTTCTTCGGGATACCGGAAGCCTCCGGCTCCACATTCGGCTCCACATAGGTGTTCCACCACTCTTCTCCGTTTGCCAGCTGGTCGTCTTCCGCCAGCTTATCGCGCTCAACGCAGCGGGCGACGAACTGCTCGCCGCTGTACGCACTACCGACGTAAAGTCCGCCAACGATAAGGTCAACGATGAACAGGCAGCCAATGTATGTTCCCTGCACGCGGTCATCATCCAGCACAGCCGGATACTGGCGCGTCTGCGGGACATAAGAGCGGGGAATCTTGCCGTCTTTCCATGCGTCCCAGTTTTCCGCGACGGTCGTTTTCGCCTCAAAGACAAAGATGCGGCCATCCGGCGAGATGACAATGCCATCAATGTTCGCCGTCTGATGCGGGTACTTCCGGGAACGGAACATCCGTGTTTCGGGAATCCGCTTGAAGCCAGTCAGCTTCAGAAAGGCGTCAATGACTCTATCCTCCATGATGTGTCCACGCTCGAAGACGGCCTGGGCATCATTAGACGGAATGAGTTCAGGGGTGCCCACCTTGTCGTGGTAGGTCTCCTGCGCCGTTTTGTACCGGCTCTCGCCACGGATGGCGGCGGCGTCAGAGCCGCCGATGCCGAAGTGACGAAGGGCCTCCCACTCTTTCGTCTGCACGAAAGCGCAGTCAACGACGACCTCAGCATTCGGCCACTCGAAGCGATGCTCGACAGGCTTCCCGTCGTAGCTGTTCTGCACCCACATGGCAAGTTCCACGCTGTCCATCCGCTCGAACAGGTCAAAGCTGTTGTCAAACAGGATTTTGGCCGTCTTCGCGAACGCCGCGCCGTCCATGCCGGACTTTGCGAGCGCGTCATCGAGTTTTGCCATACGGGCCTTAATGACCTTCACCGTGTCCTCGAAGTAGGACCGTTTTCCCGCACAGATGTGCGGGCAGGAATCAGGCAGATTGCATTCAAAATAACTCATTTCTTATTCTCCTTTTTTGAAATTCGGATTGAACGTGCTGTTGTATGCAGCGGTTCCGTTCCAGTCATCGTAGAGGACGGTTTCCGTCTGCGTCCCATTCCGAAACGTGACGTTCGGGCGGATGCAGTTCCCGTCCATCCACGAGGCACCGCATTCGTGGCAGGTCAGCCAACGAGCGAACGGTTCGTTGCAAAGTTTCCGCATGAGGTAGCCGCCGGTGTCGAGTCTGCGCCAGATTTCTGTGCATTCGCCATCCATGTCGCAAACGAACTCGACATCAATGGTCTTCGGCGGATTGCGTGTCTGGTCGTTCTTGTATGCGTTCCACGACACGCTCGGAAACCACTCTTTGCAAACCTCGCTATACTCCATCTTTGAATTTTCTGCAATGTACTGTTCACCGAGCAGCTCTACATCTTCTTCTTTCATATAGAGCTTTCCGGTGTTGCCCGCGTCATCAGTGAACACAACCGCTTTTCGTTCTGCCAGAACGATGTCCGCGTTATCGCTATACGGAACAGCTTCTTCCTTTGTGATGTCTCTGATTTCAACTTTCATTTCTCATTCTCCTTTTTGTACTTTTTCTTCGCGCATTCCGGGCAGAGGACGTTTTCGCCGCTCTGCATCATGGTCATGTAGATTTCCTGTCCAAACGCGCTGATGAAGCACTTGGAGCAGAAAACCTTTCCGCATCCTTCCGCCTCACACGACCACAGTTCCCCGTGGACGTCATCGGAGGCGTCCCACTTCGCGTTGTGGCCGCAGAAATCGCAGGTGTAGGTATCTGTCTTTTCGACATACATAAGCAGTTCTCCTTTCATGGGCGGCGGTGTGGGATTGCTCCGCACACCGCCGTAATCACTTACTTCCAAGCAACTGTTCCACCGATGTCATAATCGGACCAGTTGAGGTTCAGCGTCTTTCCGATAAGCTCTTCCAGCTCCAGAACCTTCGCATCGCTCGCACCTGCGTGCTTGGCGTAGGTGGGAATTTGTGCCATGCTCAGGTAGATGTCCAGCGCAGACATACGCGGGGAGTTGATAGCAAAGGTATCAACTTCTTCACGCGCAGGGTCAGCATACTTTCTGGGGATTTTCAGGTAGGAGCAGATGCCAACGAGACAGTTGACGGGATTGGAAATTTCCATGCTTCCCATCTTCTGCATCATTGCTGCGCCATCCTCAAACAGCGCATACAGTCCGCCCGCTTCGTCCTCAAATTTCTCCAGGCCGTACTTCCCTGCCGCCTGCTTCTTGTGCTCGACACGGATTCCCTTTCCAATGGCAAAGGAGAAGGAACCGCCGGGGGACATCAGCTTCGGCATCAGAATCGCCGAACTGGTCGCCGTGTCGCTGGTAGACAGACGGACAACAGGAACCCAGTTGATGGCGTGATTCCGAGAGACTGCGTTCGACAGCGCCTTCTGGTACTTATCAATGAGTTCGTCTCGGACGTCGGGCAACTCCCACACAGCGCTGGTATAGCTATGGGAATTGAACCCTTCCTTGAACTTCGGGACGCCGAATCGGTTGTTCAGCTTCTCCTTCGTGATACGGACCAACTCGCTGATGCGCATAATGGCGTAACCGTCGGATGCGCCGCTGTGCAGCGCGGACAGTTTGCCATAACGCAGCAGGAGAAGCCCGTTTCCCTTGGCATACCGCAGAGCGATATTCAAGCACTGCGCAAGGTCGGCAAACCCTTCCGCTTTCACCATGTTCGCATTGGCGGGGCCAATCAAACCGGCGGTGGTGTAGAGTGTCGCACGACCGGTATCACGCAGGCACCAGGTTGTGCCCTGATACTGAACCATGAGGTTCGTACCGTAACCACCATGCAAATCGTTGACGGCGGTATCATGTGCCGTATCATGGTCAACGCCATACTTTGCCACAGCGTCCGCTACGAACATCGGCCCATCCAGAGGAATGACCTGAAGCTCTTTGCGAGGGATTTCGGGGAGCCACTCGCTGTTGTTTTCCATGTCCCGGATAGAGTCGATAAATTCCGACTCGTCATGGAACATTTCTTGGAAATCGTCAAAAATCTTGCTGCTCATTTTTTCATTTCTCCTTTTCGTGAATTATTAGGTGATATATAAAAGCCAGTATCCGCAAGGGATACTGACTGAACTTTCTTTATGTATGTGATACTTCCTTTGTATGGTCTCAGCATACCGGCGGATGAAGAAAACGCCTTATTCTCCTTTCAAGAACCCAAGAACCGAGGAACTTTGCGGCCCAGTAAGGCAACGAAGCCTTTCCTCCCGGAAAAACAGTGCAAATATGCCCTCTCATGGTGCATTTCTGCTCTTGCATGGACCTTTGGAATCCGGACAAAAAAGCGAGCAGGCATTAAGCCTGCTCGCAGTTTGCGGTTCGCTGAATGCGGATTCAGTTTTAGCCCCGAAGGGTGGCAAAAACTATTTTTCGCATTGGCTCTCAAGATAATCCACATCATCCACATATCCGGATACGCGGATATGCAGAAAGTTTTCGTCAGGCTCCACACCAACGACATCGTAGCTGATTTCCGATAGGCAGCAATTCAGTCCGACAAGACGCTCGGTAAGAATATCATCGAATCCTTCCATGTCATTTCCAATGATGTCATCCAGCGAGATGCCAACGACACCGGAAATTTGGCCGTCATCATCGAGATTTTTCAGAATTTCTGCGGCGGTGTAAGGCTGTTCCATAACCGTGTAGTTTAAGAGTCCCATTTTTGCTTCTCCTTTTGTGTTTTATTGATAATATATAAAAAGCAAGTATCTGCAAAGAATACTGGCTGTTTTTTCTTTGTGTTTGCGATACTTCTTTTATATAGTCTTAGCATACCAGCAGATGGAAAAACGCTCTATTCTATTTCAAGGAACCTGAGAACCAATGAACCACAAAGAAAAGCGCCGCCCGTGATGGGCGACGCTTCTGTTCCGGAAAGATGATTCAGGGGTTTGCGGCAAAAAGCAGGTTACTGATTTCTCCGCACACAGCGTAGATGCCGGCGGTATCTTTCTTTCCGCTGGCTCCGGAGGTAAGTACGACCACGCCGCAGCCCGTGTCAGGATTGTAGCACATGAGGTTGTACGCACCGTATGCGCTGCCGGTGTGATAGAACAATCTGCTCTGCCCATAGGTATTGGCTCGCAGACGCAGAGGCTGGCACTGGTAGAATCCGCCGGACACAGCCTTATCGCCGTGTGACTCCAATGTGGAGACGATGGACGGAGAAAGGTACTGTGCGCCCTCGTATTTGCCATCACCGGCAAGCAACGCCACAATTTTTCCAAGGTCGTAGGCGCTGATGGTGAGTCCGCCTGCGAATCCACTGCCGTCCGTACCGGGCAGTTCGTCATCAATAGCCTTGAGCATTTCCTGATAGGACAGGCCTGTGCTGCCATCGGCACGGTAGAGCACCGCCAGTTTTTTCGTATCGGATACACTCCCTGTTCGGAATGCCGCGTCGATGGATAGTGGACGGTAGAGGTAATGTCCAAGCAGCTCGTCCATCGTGCAGTTGTTTGCTCGCTCGACCGCAAGCCCCAGTGCAGAGAAGGCGTAGTTGTTATACAGCCAGTTTTCCAAGTTGCCGGAACAGACCTCGCGTGTCGCAGACGAAGACATGAGTCGCGTCTTCATCCCCTCATAGCTTCTTGATACATCCTCCGGTGCCCTGAGAGAAGATGTATGTGTGAGAACGGAACGGACTGTAATGTGGTCTCCTTCCTGTGCTTTGTGGATGGGAAAACCGAGGTAGGTGTCCAGCTCTGTATCGAGAGTCATCGTTCCTTCTTCTGCGGAAAGGCTCGCTGCCATACCAACAAGCACTTTTGAGATGGACGCAGCCCGAACTTTCGTATCTGCTGTCATGGCTGATACTCCGCGAACCGCCTCTCCATACGCAAAGGTATCTGATACATGGCCGTCCTTAATGTACGCAATCGACAGACCGACCGCACCGTACTTTTTTGCAATCGCATTGATTCTGTTTTGCAACGCTGCGTGCTGTTCTGTGGCCTGCACCACGGCTGACGCCGGGATTGTCCGGACAACAGGTCCGTTATTCTGGAGCCAGCAGCCGAGTGCGAGAATCATATCGACAGCTTCTTTATGATTCATCGTGCCTTTCGGCTCGAATCCTTTTTCTGAAGCGGTCAGGATGCCGTTCTCCATGCACCATTTCACAGCTCTTCTCGCGTAAAGCGGGACCTGCGCGGCGTCAGCGCACGCAAGCAGCGTGCGGGATGAAAGCGGAGCGGCGTCACAGCCCATCGCCTTTGCCAGACGGGCAGCCATCACAGCGGCCTCATTCCGTGTCAGCGGTGTGTCCGGCTCCAGTACGCCGGCCGCCGTGCCATTTATGATTCCGTTTGCCTTTGCCCAGCTCACCTGAAGCGCGTAGTATGCGTTCTCCGGAACATCGGGGAACGATGTGCTCTGAACCGTATCAAGCTCCGGGTTTGCGAGGTTCACCAGCATGGTCAGGAACTGCGCCCGTGTGGTCTCACCTTCTGTCTCAAGCATTTCTTCCGGGATACCGTCCGGCACGCCGGCTTCAAGACTCTGAGTCGGCTCAGTGTTATACGTTGCGTCTCGCACCTCCGTATCGGTCTCAAATTCTAATGCTGCGGAGCTTGGCGTCGCGAAAAGCAGCAGCAAAAAAGCCGCAGCAAATGCGGTAAATTTTCTTTTCACGTTCATAAAAAATATTGGCCGCTCCTCCCCCCACGCCTTTCGGCGCGTGGGGGAGAAACGGCATTCTCCTTTCCGATAAAATTATTGCCATCTCACGGCATGGTAGATTCCCGCTCCCTGTTCCGGGTCATTTTTGCTTGCTGGAAGGTCTTCATAGTGGACGCCCCGCATCTTCCGGGTAATCTTGATGGGATACGGAAGAGCTGCGTTGTCCTCGTTGTAGCAGGCAATGTCGATGCCGACGCCGCGAAGCTCGGCACTATAGGGCCGGTATAAGCTGACGGTTTCCCTCAGATGCTTGTCGAGCGCGTCACGCAACTGCTCAAACGGGATGGACAGGTCTGCAATGACCGGATACCATCTGAAATCCTTCAGACGGCACTGCTTTACGCTCCCGTTGTAGAAGCGGTGGATATGCGGAAGCAGGAAGTCCGGATTCTCCGCGATGAATGCGCGGTTCCACCGAACGACCAGTTCGTACACATCCTGCCCGTTGAACTCGCCGTAGCCTTCATAGCATGGCTCGTGGATAAAGGTCCCGTCCGGGCAGGCAATATAGCCTGCCCGGTCAATACGCAGATTCTGTGTGTTGTCAGTATCGGCAAAAAGCCAGGAAAAGAATCCCATATCTCCGCCTCCCCTCTCACGCCGCGTTGGAACGAATGTCCGTGAGGATGCGCTCCAGCGCCTTGTATACGCCGGACGGCGTAAGCGCGTGCTGTTCCTCCGACAGGTCATTCCCTCTCCCGTGGTTCCACAGGAGAAGTGTGAAGATTTCAGGGTGCTCCGCAAACACGCGGCCATATACGGCCTTCGTATCGGCGTTCAGGATGGACACGGTAGCATTCATCCCCCGGTTCTTGAGCGCACGGCAGATGCGCCGCGCCTCCAGACGGAGCGCCTGCTTGGATTCATCCAGCAACTTCCCATCCTCACTCATGTCGAAGTAAATGGTCAGGTTGCCGTTGAACGCGCCATGCACAGCGCCGCCATCCACGATATCGAACAGCTTCACATTCTCAATGTCATACTCAAAACGCACCAGTGTTCTCATTGTCATTTCTCTCCTTTACCTTCTTCAAAAATGATTTTGGCTGCCTTGCGAAGCTCCGCGACCTTTTTTGCTTTATTTCCCGTGTCATCCAGGTCGAAAGTAAGGGCAGCATCCTTGAACCGCGTACAGCCATTCAGAGCGTCATCCCAGAGCGCACCGCGTTCCTCCTGTGCCTTGCTGAGCAGCGCCGCCTTATCCGAAGACGCGGCGAGTTGCTTCTTCAACGCGGGGAAATCGCGTTCGTCCATTTCGCAGGCGTCCGTATACTCGAAACGCTCATAGAGCGAATCAAGGTACTGGGTGGCTTTTTTTGTTAAGCCAAAACCCCTTACATAGACGTCTTTCCCGGCAGAATCGCTCAGGAAGCAGAGGCTCGGATTGGACTGCGCGGAGAATTCGTAGACCGCCTCGCAGACAACCTGCAAATTTTCCATGCTTTCTTTACGATTGGGGACATCTTTCCCTTCCAGATGTTTGGTCAGGAACTCCTCCAAGCCTTTGCGCTCCTCAGACGGGAATAACCATGTGGCTCGCCACGAATTCCGCAGTAAGACGGGGTAGACCGCGCCGCCGACGAGAATGGCGAATTCATCCGCCGCGTCATCTCCGAAGAACTCAAGAGCGCTTCTGAGCCACGGCAGCAAGGCAGAAGAAACTACATCTTCGGCGATATCCGCCGCTCGTGTTTCTTCCTGAATACCCTGTACGCAACGCGCCATAATCGTGAGGTCGTAGATACTCTGCGGCTTTCCGATGTGCCACGCATCGAAGATTGTCATGCTCATTTTACGCCTCCCTTTCCGCCTGCTGCATCAGCTGGGCAAGGATATCGTAGGCGTCTGTACCCTTTACCTTGTTGAGCAGTGCCATTGTGTCCGCATAACGTTCTCTGATGACAGGCATACCGCAGAGCGCGGAACGAACCTGAAAATATCCCGGCGTCCGCTTGGCGGCAGCCAGCAGATGTGCTACGTTGCAGACACTCAACTCTTCTGCGCATCCGGCCCACTCGAAGGAGTCTCGGCCGATGGGTGCGCCGTTGCGGGGTGGAGTATTCCGCTCAATGGCGTCCAGGTACTCCTGCGTGTAACGCTCGGTGGAGGTGTCTTGAAGCGCCTCATAGGCCATCTTGAACGCGGCCAGCCACAGCCAAATGCGGTGTGCGATGGTTCGTCCCATATACGGGACGGTCTCCACGCCGTCCACGTCCATCTCCAGCCATGCGGAGAAGGCAACGGGATTTGCCGCGAAGCCCTCCTCAGAGTTGAAGCTGCCCAGCAGGTCCGTTTCTCTCTCGTCGAGGTCGTCCTGATACTCTGTTTCTCCGTTTGCGAGCATATCGGGATGATTGTCCCTATACTCTTCCAGCAACATGGTCTTGCGCTCACGAAGCTCACCCTTGGCCGTTTCGTAATCAAAGAAGTAGTCGTCCGTTGTGCAGACAAACTTCTCCATGAAATAGCCGGGTTTCTTCCAGTAGCCGGAAAGAGCCTTCAAAGTGGCAGTCTCTGTCAGGCAAATGACCGCAGAGCCAAGGTCTCCGGTGATATACACATGATAGCCGTCCATCACCGCACGAATCGCGTACGCCTGCGTCCCTGGCTGTCTCCAGTTCAGAACGCGCACGTTTTCGTCCAGAATGTCGAGGCGTGCCTTGTGGTTTGCGAATCGCTTTTCAGCTTTTACCATTTCCTGATTCATTTTTTACTTCTCCTTTCCGCGTTCAGCAGTAGCTGCGTGCAAAATCCCGGTAAGCGTTGATACTCATTTCACAGTCATCGACCAGTCGATTGATGACGGAGATTTCGTCCTCGGCAACACCGGAATCCTGAAGCTGCTTGAGCTTCTCGTTCACTTCCTCTACGGTCTCACAGGTAGTGAACCGGTGAGAATGGAAATCCAAAACATAAAACATAGAAATCTTCTCCTTTCGGTTTTCAAATGGTTGTGTTGTAATCCTTCGTCTTCACTTGGATGATAATTTGCGTACATTTGACAGTCACGAATGTCACTTTTGCTTCCAGGATACCCGGCATAGCGACTGCCGGAATCTGGTATAGGCTGCGAAAATGCCCAATCTCCTGCAAGCCGACGCGAACTACGACAGGGATTTCATCGCTGGCGGCACCGATTTGGCTGCAAAAGTCGAAAACAGTCAGTTTCTTCATAGGGTTATCCCCCACTCAGTTCCAGCAGAGATTCCTGATTTCGCGGTCAGACAGACCAATCGTTCCATCCAGCATCTCCGTCAAGAACTCATACTGCTCGTCGCCAGTCATGCGGTCGGCATACTCCAAAACATTGTGGATAATGCGACCCGCCGTGCCGTCGATGTCGAAGTTGTTCAGAAGCCACTCGTAAGCGCCTTCGAGGCCGCAGGCTTCAGTCTCCTCGTCATCTGTGTTGGCGTCGCCATTTTCAAGAGCGTCAGCAAGGTCGTTGAGCATCTCTTGGATGGCGTCAGCGTCTTCCACCAACGTCTTGATGTCTGGCACACCACTCACGCTGCCCTGCGCATCGACCCACATCTTGACGTGTTCCTCGGTATCGAAGCTGTCCGCGTAAGAACGGACTTCGGCTGCAAGACTCTCGGCGTCAGATGCGTCCTTCGTCAGAACCGTGAAGGAGAAATCTTCCCCCGCCGGACTGCTCTGGTTAAATTCGATGCTATCGCTGTCCATATTGACTGCCCATCCGTAGCTTTCTGCAATTTGAATCATTTTTTCCATTTTTTTATTCTCCTTTTTTGAAATTTTTTTGATATATAAAAGCCAGCATCCGTATGGACGCTGACTGAATTTTCTTTGTGTTTGTGATACTTCTTTTGTATGGTCTCAGCATACCGGCAGGCACGGAAAACTCCGCATTTTGCAAATTGGAACCTAAGAACCGAGGAACCTCAAATCTGGAGTGTGAAAAGACAAAAAGAAAAAGCGCCGCCCACAAAGGGGCGGCGCTCAGGTTTAAGACTTGGGAATGGCCTCCAGAAAGGGTTCGACCTTCCGGAACACCTTCTCAGAGCAGAGAACATTATTTCCGTTGCCAAGGTGCAGTTCCACGCGGTCGCCGATTCTGTTCCAGACCTTCTCCCCGTGCAGTGTATAGACGGGTAGGCTGCCGTATCTGCCGGCTTCCACGGTATGCAGCAGAGACGTCAGGTTCTTGATTTTATACAAGGGCCGTCACCTCTGTCATTTCCCCGTCGCAACGGAGAATCTTGAAGACCGCCATATCCACATTGGGATATGCCTCGGCAATCTTCTGGGCAACCTCGACCTTGGAGGCTGCGTATACGTCCATGACGAGCATGGGACCACCGCAGTCCGCCCAGTTGCCCTCCTGGGATTCATCCATCGGGTCAGCATCCTCGGACAGCTGCTGGGGGAAGTAGCCCTGCGCGTCGCGCACATACGAGCTATTCAGGAACACAAGATAGCGGCATTCCGCAACCTTGTCCCTGACTCGCTCAAAGAAGGCGCTGGCATCGAAGAGCTTTACCGCTTCCTCAAAGTGACTCGCACACTCCTCCGCAGGGACAAACAGGGCAATTTCGTCACCCTCCGGGTCGGTATCCTCGCCGAACAGAACGGTCCCCCACGGCTTGCACTGTCTGGTCAGTTCCGTTGCAATGCTGCGGAGCGCTTTCCTCGCCTTCTGTTTGGCGTCCTTGACAGCAGGGACATCCATCCAGTTACTGTTGAACATCGTCGTGAGGAGCATCCCATCCTCGCCGCTGTAAGTGACCGTATAGAGATTTGCGTCGTAGCCGGTGCTGAGCTGATAGTGTTCGTACAGTTCCTTCACCGCAGCGGGAAGCCGCTCAGAGTCACCTGTCGAAAACCCAGAACCGGGATAGTTTACCTCGCCCTCGGCGTTACACCAGTAATACATGGAATCGGTCTGATATGCTTTGTTCAAACTTTTAATCATTTTTCATTTCTCCTTTGTTCCGTATTTTTCTTATTCATTGCCCGCCCGGATAACCGCAGCGACGGCCTCTGGCGTCGCGCCGATGGCATCCGTATAGTTGATGAACTCGTCCTCGGCATAGTCGCGTCCGCCCACGATGTAGGCAGAAACTACCATAGTCCAGAGGTGTTTGAAATCCTCAACGGACATATCGGCTGGCCGCTTAGCCAGCAGCCTTGGATGGGTCTTGGCAACAATGTCCAGCAGGGCATCTTCGTCGATGGTCTTGCTGTACGCATAGGTCTCCTTGTCGTTCAGGAGTCGTTCGACCTGTGCGGCCAGGATTTCGACGCGCTCATAAGCGGTCAGCGCCCCGGCACCGTCGTCAGGACCGCAGCCGTTGTCCAGCTGGGCTTGGAATGCGGCCAAGTCCTCGTCCCAACAGGCGGTGTGTGCCAAGTAATAATAGGCGTTCTCGGCAGCCACATTGACGTCGAACCTGGAGTCATACTCCAGCTCGTCCAGTGCCCTGTCGATGACCTCCCGAACCCGTTTAAGGGTGAGAGAGGAGGATTCGTAGTCTTTCAGCAATTTCATGCTTCTGTCTCCTTTCGAGTCAAGAAAATCAGTTGTTGGGCTTCAGAATATCGGGTATCCAGTTTTCAGCAGATGGCCTGCGGAGACTCTCCGGCACGCAATCATAGAACGCTGAATTTTCCGCCACAGCCATGTCGATAATCCAGAAATCGTCACCATTCTGCATCACGTCGATGCTCCACTGGCCTTGCAGGTCAAGCGCCGGCAGGAATTCCCGAATGTGTTCCACCACGGAATCGACATTCTCATGGTAGCGCCGCATCAAGGTCGCTTCGTGACTTTTGAAAATCACATAATCGTGCATCTGATGCGGACTGTTTGCGTCCGAGCATGAACCAAAGCGATTGAGCATAGTCTTCGGCTCCCAATAGGGAGAGACACCGATGACAGCATCGCTGTCACAGTCAACAAATACGCGATATTCCGTATGAAGCGGCAAACCATGATAGATACAGGGATTTCCCTCTTTATCTGGAATGAATTCCCGCACGACCCACTCATTTGTCGTTGAGACCCCATAAATGCAGGGAAAGCTAAGGGGACCGGCCATCTGTAACGCCTGATGGTGGATGTAGAGCAAATACTCGCCAAGCTCTCGAACCTCTTTTTCTCCGTGTACCAGACAATTCCGGAAGTCGAACTTCGATGAATAGGTGCCGGTTTTCACGAAGTAATCCCGCTCGTCATTCAGGCGAAATACAGCGTGCGCCCAGTTATCGACGATTTGGATGGTCGAAGGCGTTAGGCTGTGATAGTCCAGACGAGTCAGCTGTAAGAGCGTCAGGGGGACCTTGGCTATCGTCGTTGCCGGAATCCGGAAGAATCCAGAATCCCGGTAGGCACGCACAAGCTCCGGGAACCAATGTCCGATGGAGTTGCGATTCTGCCCGATGATGCGGTAGGCCAGCGCATCAAGGTCAAGGATGTCCAGTCCCTGCCGAAAGCGGTTATACGCATCCCGACGCTCCTTCGGCGTCTTCCCGTTCTGCATCTTGTCGTAGTAGAACAGGAGCGCAGCTGAGGCAGTGATGTCAAGGTCTCGCTTCATCAGTTCCCCACTCAGCTGCGGTCGCAGCGAAGCGGGAATTCGCAGCAGGTCCTGATTGGTGACAGGAGCATTTTTCTCCGGTGCGTTGGAAAGCGATTTTTCAATTTTGTCTGTTTTTCCATCATAAGTGTAGGTCAGCGTCTGCCCGATAAGCTCCTTCACGATGCGTTCCGTAAGAGCTTTCAGCTCTTCCGGGCTGTCGTCGCCGAGCCGCTCGTTTTTCGCCGCTGCCTGCCTGGAATTGACCTCGAAAATGCTTTCTGGCTCAGTCTGCAACGCAGCTTTGGAATAAGCCTTCTCGAAGGCGTCCAGTGCATCAGGACTGACGCGCAGGATTTCCGCGATTCGGTCTCTGCTAATGTAGAATTTCTGTGCGGATGTCTGAGCAAACAGATTGTCTAAACCAAACATCTTCAGCCCTCCTTATGAGATTTGAGAATCGGCGTTCTTCACATAGTCTTTCACTTTCTTCTGAAGCTGGTTGACCTTGCAAATCACGTTCTCCTCGTCGTCGATATCCTCGTAACTGCTGTCACAGCCGTCTACCACATTACCGTTTGCGGCAATGTAGAGCGTATCGAAGGCAATGCTGTTGTACTCTGTGGAGTAATCCGTTACCAGCTCGTCCATGTCGGTCCTGAGCACCTCCGGTGCTCTTACGCCGATGCCGTTCTTGTTGGCACGTCCGGTATTTAACAGCCAATTCAAATCGTCATCCTTGACCGAATGCTGTTTACCCTGGCCGAAGAAGGACAAGCCGCTCAGAATTTTCGCGTTGTCATTGTCGCGGAACGCCTCGTGGAACATATCCACAGAGACATCGACCTCGCACATATCCTGCTCTTCCATCTTAGCATACGATTCCAGCAGCGTCAGCGCGAGGTCGCGCATCTGCTCCTTCGACGTCGCTCCGTTGGTGGCGACATAGAAAGCAGCCGGCATCGTGTCATAACGCTCCGCAAGCTCAAAGTACCGCTTGATGGCCGGAACATTCAAAGACGGCTCGCCGCCCGTGAAAATGACGGAAGCAGGGTGGATATGCTTAGCGATGCCCGACAGAACTGCGGTTGAGACGTCAAGATTTTGCGCATCTCCGCGCAGGCAGTGTTCGCATTTCATGTTGCAGCGACGAGTGACCTCAATGGCGAGGTAATTTACATAAATCTCCATTTTCATTTCTCCTTTTTTGTGATGGTTATGTGATATATAAAAGCCAGCACCCACGCGGGCGCTGACTGAACTTTCTTTTTTGTTTGTGATACTTCTTTGGTATGGTCTCAGCATACCGGCGGAAGTGGAAATTGCCGCATTCACCTTCCAGGAACCTGAGAACTGAAGAACCGGAGAACTGCAAAGAAAAAGCGCCGTCCATTACGGGCGGCGCTTTTTTATCAAATTTTGTGGGTGCAGTACGGGCAGCGCTCGTCTGTCGCGTAGCAGATGCACTCGGTATCATCCTGCCAGGGGTGGCAGGTATTGATGCGGAACCGTGCGGAAAGCGCGGTTTCCAGATAGTCGGCCACAGGACCAATGGCGGCCATATCCCAGCGAAGCGGAAGCCCGTCGTCGGCATCCTCCTGTAAGGAGTGTTCGCCGGCGGCTTCCTTCGCCTCGTCCGTAGCGTCAGACAGGAGGCCCTCCGGAAGCGCGTTGACGTGTTCCACGGAAAGCTCATTCACAGCTGCAAGAAGAGCCTCTTTCGGCGCTTCCCCGTTTACGCTGTGGCCTGTGACAACCGCGCAGATGAAGTCGAACACTGCGTTGTCGATGCGGTCGCCGGCCTCGGCGAGGAGGTCGTTGTCCTTGACAGGCTCCCTGCGGATGGTGCCATGCGTCCACGGCCCCGTGTAGGTGCCGATGCTTGGCAGGCGCTCCAGCAGGGCTGCTTTCATGCCGTCAAGGTACGCCTTGTAGTGCTTCCTCTGGAAACCCTCCGAACAGGGGTTATCCTTCTGAAGCAGTTCCACGGCATAGGCCCAGTCGCTGTCCTCAATGCCGATGTAAAACAGGCTGCTTTCGAGGATGACGCGCACATTGCGGCCAAGCCACTTGTCCTGCTTGACACGCGCAAAGCTGGGATACCTGTGCGTGAAGTTCTCCACAAAGCACTCCAGCACATCCTCCAGCTCGTTCGCACTGCCTTCGTCATCGAAGAGCCAGTCATCACTGGACAAAGCCTCGGTGCTGAGGTCCTTCTGGAGAACGGTGTCCTCGCAGTTATCTTCGTGCCGAAACACATTTGTGTAGTCGTTGTCGATGTAGAACAGGCCCTCATACGGACCATTCACACAAGCATTACCTTTTCCCATTTTTTCATTTCTCCTTATTGTCAAAAAACCGTAGATTCTCAGATGTCGTCATCACCGACATCGAACCCCAAATGACAGAATCCAAACTCGTCGGACAGCCAGTTGGAAATCGTGTCGAGCCATTCTTCCCTACTTGCGAAATGGGACTGGTCGAATTTACTCGGCAGCTCGACTTCCTTCGGCAGGGAGGCAAGAGCCTCCCCGTCGCCGTCGGTGTCCCAAAGGATATTGCGGATTTTCATTTTTTCTCCTTTCAGTCGGCAGACACATACCACCAGCCGGTGTATCTGTCTTCTTCGTGATTTCTTTCGTCCTCCTTGGGGTCGTAGTAGCCGGTGTGGAGGTCAAAGGCCTCCCCCCGTTCGTTGTAAAGCTGCCACAGGAGGTCGCACAGCGCGTTCGCGGCAGATTCTGTCTTGCACAGAATCTGGTCTCCATCGCTCCAGACTTCGCCATCGGAATAGTCGCGAACCTGCGCACAGATGAACGAAAAGAAATCCTTTTCTGCATAGCTGTCGCAGTTCACGGAGATATCGAGCGTTTTGCTGACATTCTCAATCTCGTCGTAGTGTCTTTTGACGAGATAGTTGTTCACGATGAACTGCATCCGCTTGGAGCACACGCCCACATGAGTGCAGTTGAGACAAGTCTTCTGCATGTCAGCAATCCTCCTTCATCATGAAATCCTTCATAGCGTAGTCCTGGCAGCCGTCATCGCCCAGTCTCGGAGCCTTTCCGGTGACGAAGGGCAGCTTGCAGATGCCATGCGGATTGAAGACGCAGAACTCCGCGTCGCATTCCGTACACAGCTTCTCCAGTTCGGCGTAGTTATCCCGCTCCTGGTCGGAACTGCACTCAATCTTCGTCAGGTATTTCAAGCTGGCGTTCATGGTATTTCCGGTTTTGAGCAGGTAGTTGAACATACCGTTTCCGGTATCGTCCTTCTCAACGCTCAAGAACATCACAGCGGCACCGTTGGAATCCGGAAGCATTTTGACGATTTTGACCGTGGCACGGGAAGCGTTCTCCGTCCCAAAGCCATAGGCACAAACATCGCCGACCTTCAGCTCCTGTGCAGGCTGATTATGACGGCAGGTATCGGTCTCGGAGTTGTAATCGCAGTTCTCCACGCACTTGCCCTCCGGATGCTGGCAGGCGTCGCAGAGCATCAGCCGATTGCCGCAATGAGGGCAGAACGCCTTGTAGCCGTCTGCGGCCACATTCCATCGCATCTCGACCTCTGCTTCGCAATGCGGGCAGACCTCTGTCACGATATACTCGCGGTCTTTGCAGGAACCGGTGGTTTTCTCACTAATATTAGTCATAATTCTCATTCTCCTTCTTTTTTGTCAGTCACGCCAGTATGCGCCGTCTTTCGCTTCGCCCTTCGGGAAAACGGTATACTCTGTTCCGTGCAGCACGATGTACTCATGGTTCAGAACATTGACAGAATCTCCAACGTCAATGGTCTGAATGTTGAATACCTGCTTTGTGTCCAGACAGACGTCTGCCTTTGTCGCCGCAATGCAATTTCCGCCGTCCCAAACGGAGACATAAGGGATGTTGCGAACGATGGAAGGCTCTTCCTCAGTGCTCTGCTCAGCTTTCTCCAGAGCTGCCCGTACCTCGCCAATCTGCCAAGAAGGCATCAACGGGAATCCGGCTCTCGTATAGAGACCGCCGCCCGCCACCGCCTTCTCCAAGGCGGCCTTTGCGGCGTCCTCGGATGCGAAGATGGTGTACTGGCTGACCTCGATACCGGGCAAGTAGGAAAACGTCTTCGTTTTACCATCAGAGCATTCGACTTCGGTCATTCCCGAATAGGCAACGCCCGTCCAGCCAAACCAACCGGGTTCCACAAACTCGGAGAAGGTCACAGTAGACACCGTTACCTTCACGACCGCCAAATCTCTCGTGGACGGACGATACAGCCGACCGTATTTGTTGACCTTCTGCTTAAAGGTGATTGCGTACACCTCGGAGCCAATGCCGATGGGAACGCCGTCAGCAGTCTTGCACGCTGGTAAGAGATATGCCTTGTTTTTCATTTTTTCGTTTCTCCTTTTTGTTCATGAAATTTTTTATATATAAAAGCCAGCATCCGCAAGGGACGCTGACTGAACTCTCTTTGTGTATGTGATACTTCCTTTGTATGGCCTCAGCATACCGGCGGAAACGGAAACTACCACATTTATCTTCCAAGAACCTGAGAATATGAGAACCTGAGCTGTGGTAAGGCAGAAAAAAAGCGCCGGCGGATGTTTCATCCACCGGCGCTTCAGTTATTGTGTCACATCAATCGTCCACTCGCTCTTTTTCCGGTCTACCGTATAGATGAATGGCAGCGTGCCAGCCCTCTCCCAGTTGATATACTTGCTGGGTTCCTGCGTTGTAACGACGCGATTGATGACGATGCGGCCTTCCATGTCGGAATCAACATACTTGCCGTCACCGTCCTCAATAATGGAGTTGACGCTGAAATCCTGACCAGGACGGAACTGCTCCAGCTCAATCGCCATCCAGATGACCTCATTGAAGCCAGCCTTAGCGGCCTCAATGGTATCGGCAGCGAATTTGTACTCGTGGCAGCCATCGCCATCTTCCAGCATAATGCTGTTCACATATTTCTGCTCTTCCGCATCCCACTCCTTCAGGAGCTTCTCGCAGTCCGACTCCTCATAGGCCGAACGGATGATGCGAAGAACTGCTTCCTGCTCGTCCTTTGACAGGGGGCGTACTGCCTCTACACAGACGTCGCCGAACCACAGGGACACTGTGAGGTGCGGCTTTGCGAGCTTGGTGCAGTATTTGTCTACATCCGCATAGATGTTACAATAGGAATCGTTCTGCTCCGTTTCAAAGAAGGTTCCGAATAGTCGGTCCACATCGGAAATGTCTTCCAGCATGACGTTCCACGTCTGCGTTTCATCGTCAAATTGGAAAGCATCGTTATTATAACGGTCAACGCAGAAATCGGAGTCGGTGATTTCTGCTCCCATGAGCTTCAGGGAGTCGATTTTTGCCAGTGCCTTTCCCTTCTCGTCCTCTGAGCTTTCAACGAGACGAAGAGATGACGTGAGGAAATTTGAACGCTTCCCGTCCTTAAACAGCACCTCTACCATCTGGAGGTAAGGCTTGGTCTTCAGAAGGGCAATGATTCTGCCCGTCTGGTTATTGCGCTTGTTGCCGGAGGTGATGACCTGTACGGCGTCGAACAGGTGAAGGTTGATTCCATTACAATCCTTTACTTCGCTCCACTTCGGCATGATTCTATTATTCATGTTTCATTTCTCCTTTTGTCCGTTTATCTTTGCCAAACATTGAAGCTGCACATTGGTACAATTTAGCCGAATCCTTCGTATCGGTGAGCTTTCGCCCCGTAGACCGAATTTCGCCTCGGCACGTTTCTACGGTACATCTCCCATGTACGTTGGCAATACAGCGCAGCTTTTTGCAGGTTTTCATGTTGTGCTCCTTCTGCCTTTTTAAGTCCAAATCAAATTCACGCCGCCGAGCTGCTCCACACGCTCTGTGATTTTCTGCGCGTCCTTCATGCCGGGAATCGTGAATCTTGCGTTCCAAGCGCGAATCAAATCCGACAAGGTTTTGTCCTTGACGGGCACGGCAAAATCACAGCAGAAGTTGTATAGGGGCTGGTCCAGCATTTCCTCGTACACGTCTTCGGTTCCTTCAACAACGCGAAGCCTCTGGGCTGTATCGTGGATGTTGATGCGTCCGAGGTAGAGATGTCCGTGCAGTTCCTTCAGGGCCTTCAGCTTTTCTCGGTTCAGGTCGTTCAGAACACTGTCCGCCTCCGGCAGATTCAAAATACCGCCGACGGAACGGATATGCTCCATCTCGGCCTTCATAAGCTGGTCAATTTTTTCCTGTGCGTTCATGTTTTTCTCCTTTCTCAAGCTGCCATCTGGTACAGCCATGTTTCAAAATTCTCATAGTCCATCAACCGTCCATCCACCTCGACGAATCCAGGCTGCGTTGTGCCGCGAACAACGGAAAAGGAATCTCCGCCGCCACAGAAAACGCGAATGTTTGTTCTGGAGATGCTCTCGCAGCGCAAGAAATACGCACCGAGGCGTTCCCAAATTCGGGACATCTCCTCGTCGGTCGCTTCCCAACTGCGGTTTTGGCTGGTACGGACCTTTGTTGCGGATACGGACAACTCAACCTGCTCCGTGTCTTCCGGTAGCCCAAGCTCCGCGCAGACATCTTTCCACTTTGTTTCGTCGCTGAAATCCCACTTAAACAGCATTGCTTCCATGTTCATTTCTCCTTTTTCGTGTTTTTTGATATATAAAAAGCCAGCGGCATGATAAAACCGCTGACTGAACTTTCGTTGTGTATGTGATACTTCCTTTGTATGCTCTGAGCATACCGGCAAATATGGAAACACGCCTATTTTAATGTTGGGAACCTGAGAACCGAAGAATACATATCGTCACGCGCAATGTCCGCTTCACGCTGGCGGAACTGCTCACTTGGATTTAAGAAACGGAGAACAGCAAAAAACGCCGCCCATCTGGGCGGCGTTTCTCATTCAAGAAAGTCCTGAAGCATCTTCCCTGCCTTTCCGTTGCGTAGCTTATCGAGTGTTTTATCTGTAACCTGACGGACACGCTCTCGCGTTAAGTCCATTTCGTCCCCGATTTCTTTGAGGGTATAAGCACAGCCATCCTCCAATCCGAATCGTAAGCGAAGCACACAGGCGTCTCGTGCGGGCATATCGTGCAGGATTTTGTCCATCGTTTCCCATAGTGCCTTCCCTGACGTTGAAATTTCCGGGTTATCCCACTCGTTATGGCTTGGGATGAATTCCGAAAGCGGTGTGTTGGAATCGCTTGCGGCGTCCGAATTGACGGGCGCATCCAACGAGTCCGGCTTCCGGTACTGGAGCGAATGTTGGATGATGCGCAGTTTTTTCTGCTGCTCCCTTTTTGAAAGGGAATCCCACGCATCCCCCTCCATGTATTTTGCGATTTCTAAAGGGTCATCACAAGGTAAGCCTTTTTGCTGCATTTGTTCTTTTGCATTATTGACGCTCCGTCTGCCCTCCGCAACATAGATGGGCTTGCGAATGGCTGGGTCCGTCGTGGCAAGCGCTCTTGTGATGTTTTGCCTTATCCAGAAGGTTGCGTAGGTGGAGAACTTCACATTCCTCGAAATGTCAAAAGAGTCGATGGAACGCATGAGGCCAATGTTGCCCTCCTGAATGAGGTCCATGAAGACCATAGAATCGGCTGAGTTTATATATTTCTTTGCGATGGACACAACAAGCCGAAGATTGCCCTCAACAACCTTATCTTTCGCCCGTCTTCCTGCTTCTATGGCCTTCATCAGGTCTTTCTCGATTTCAGGGTCAACTGCATTCCCACTCTCCTCGGCAATCACCCGCAGCGTTTCGAGCTGTTCGGCAGCGGCATTCCCCTTCTGCGCTTTTTCAATACAGCGATTCGCTTCTACCTGCGGCATAATGGGGATGCTGCCAATTTGGCTGAGATACATCGCCACATGGTCGCCGATATTTCCCGGCTGCTTCGCTTCGGTCTCCTGTTCATCCGAAGCTGCGATTTCTTCTGTTTCAGGCTGCTTTTCAATGGCTTCATAGGCAAGCGCACGGTCAGCGGCTAAATTACTGGTATTCGTGATGACAACCAACCCCCCTTCACTGAATGCAGCAATTATACCACACAATAGCTTACTTGTCAATAAAAAGGCCGCCAGCGATGTGCTGACGGCCTTCCAGGATGGGAGAGACTATTTTTGCTGTTGTGCGCGGAGTTGCTCCACCTCCGCCCTCCAGCGCGGTGTGGCCGCACTAATTGCCTGAACGGCACTTGGCGTGGTGGAGAGAGCCAGAATATCGGCTTCCGTCTTCACTCCTTCCAGACGGCGACACATCTCCTCGTAGGTCGTGCTGTTGTCTGCCGTAATCCAGATGCCGCAGATGTCGTTTGAACCATCATCTCTGCGCCGACCGGTGGGGACGGGAATCTCAACGCACCAGAGGGCGAACTCGAAATATTCGGTGCTGCGGAATACATCCTGCACAAAGGGGTTTGCTTTTTTGAGCTGCTCCACAAGAGGACGCGCACAGCTTTTTGCCTGTTCGTCCCGCTGCTTCGCGAGTGATACAGTTACCAAATCGAGAAAGCACGTTTCCTCGTCGCTTAATCTTTTCCCGTCAGCCGCCTTCTGAATGAGTTGCTTTCTCCGCTCCAAAAGCTCTTCAGCCGTTGGGAACTTACCGTTTTCAACCATGATATTATACCTCCAAAATTTCGATTCCGTACTTTTCCAACATAAGTTTGCGCTTCATGAGGTACTTTTCGGTTCGTTTTCCCTTCGCGTCTTCCACGATACGCTCACCGTTGCGGAGATAGACGAAATCTGCCTTGTAGACCATTGGTCGAACCCGCTTGCCATTTGGCCGTGTATAGCCCTCGACCAGCGTGAAGTCCTGCTGGAGCCGCAGGTCCTGGATTGCACCGCCCTTGTACTGCAAATACAGTTCATCGAAGCGCCGTGCCTCCCGCTTGCTGGGGAATTTCACGGTTTCTCCATCCACCACGCGAATGACCTTTTTATTGCGATATTTGGACGGCTTAGCAGCGTCCGCTTCTTTCGGCTGTTTTTGCTTTTCCGGCGGTTTCGGCTGCTTTTTGACTTGCTGCTGCTTCTGTTCGCGCTTCTGCTCGTCGAGCTTTGCACGCACCTGAATCTGTGCGGAAAGCGGCAGGCTATTGATGTCAATACCCACCTTCAGTTCCTCCACCTGTTTGTGGCGCAACATTTTGGTTGCTTCCTTCTCGCAGCAGAATCAAATTCATGACCCTCCATACCGTCCAGATACACAGATGGCGAACTATGCTTCTGCTGGTGCCGTGCAGGTCGGCGATTTGCGAAAACGTCATTCTGTCACGAAAATACTTTTGGACGATATCGCGGTTTCGCTCAGGAAGTGTGTCCAGCGCTTCATCGAACATCTCGTTAAAGCCCGGTGTAAATGAAATTTGATTCTTACCCCAGGCTGAAATTTGATTTTTACACCAGGCAAAGGATGTATCGTACATAATGGCCGCCTTCCGCCACTCCTCCGGGGCGAACTCAGGCTTGTTAATCTTGTCTGTCGTTTGTTTCTTTGTCATTTTTGTTTCTCCTTCCAACAATCTCTCTTCGTGAGCTGCGCCACAGCATGAGCAGCATCTCGCTGACCGGTCTGGTTCGGTCCTTCCTCACGGCTTTCCTCACGCATCGCAGATGCCCGCCGTCCGGGCAAAGCACACCGACGCCGTATGGCACAGTATCCTTCACCGCTTCGAAGACGTCTGCGGGCATAACGTAGTAGTTGTAGTCCGCGATGAAGTTGTGCCCGTTAGGAGATTTGAAATCCTCCACAGAGGACTTGACCTCGTAGGCGTAGAAGTCCCCCTTCTCAATGCCGGAGGTCGAATTGTTGAGCGGCTGAAAGCGCATATAGTCCACGCGGATTTTGTGGTTCGTAGAGTAGTCGAATGTGACCTCTCTCGCCCAGTAGATGCGTGGGTCGTTGCGCGGGTCGATGTATCGCTCCAGCATGGCAGAGAGCTGGCGAGTGTGTTCCTTCCGGGTGAAGGCATCACTCGTTTCCGGACAGAATTGAGCTGGCTTTCCAAGGATGAAATGGAACGGCAGAGCCTTTTCCAGTACGTCGATAATATTCTGAAGGGTCCCCTGCCCGCATTGGCGCAGATTCTTCAGTTTGCCGCTCTCTATCAGTCGAACAACATCGCCGATACTTTGGGCACCACTGAACATAAGGCAGTTCTTGGTGCGAGTCGAGAAATTGAGGCACTGAAACGGAACAGAATCGCACAACTCCTCGATTTTTTTCCAGTTGCCATTCTCAATGGCCTCCTTCAAAGCAGAGGCGAGAGGGCTGCCTGCAAACCGGCGCATTTCTTTCAGGATACCCCCCGCATATTTGGGGTGACGCAGCCTCCTTATGGCGAGGTCGAAGCAAGAGTAGAACTTGCCGATGTCAATTTCCAGTGCGTTTGCGCATTGTGTTGGTGTAAGACCGTCGCGGTAGCGTTTTAAGATAGCTTCCCGCTCCAACTCAGGGAATGTGGCGATGGCAGCGTCTACAGCTGCGTCGAAAGAGTCAGAGAACTCAGCACACGGCATACACAAGCAATCCTGCATCAAATTCTTTCGCCATTCTACTGACGAGCGAAGCAGGAAACGCTCCTCAGTGTTCATTCCGCTCCAACCTCCTCGTCATACTCTTCCGGGGTGATGATTTCTATGTCTTCCGCACTGTAGCCCAGTGCGTCAAGACACAGAAGTTCCGCGACCTTCTCTTTGTTGATGGATGCAGCAATTTCCTCGTATGAGATATCCCTCTCTGCCGCCTCAAAGCTCAGCTGTACCACAAATGTGGGCAGCCGAAAACAAACTCTGTAATTTGCCATTTTTTGAATCCCTCCTTAAAAATCGTGGACGTACTGCCAACTCTGCGGTGCTCTCGCAAGTGCGAAGCAGTCGAGGCTCTTGGGCCGGTCATAGGTCTGCACATCAGAGATGCGCCATCCGTATCCAACGCGGCCACAGAGGTAGTCCTCTGCTTGCTTCACGGTGAGGCAGGCGTCCTCATACAGTTTCCCCGCTGGGGTGTAGTTTCCAGGTTGTGCGTTGACACAGTATTGAAGCGGCGCGTTGCTGCCCATATAGCCCACGCGCACCACACGGTCAATTTCGGTACAGGTAAACTCCCCTACCACAAGACCGTTTGCCTTGTAGATTTTGCCGCCGCTATGGATTTCAAGAATTTCACCGGGCTTCTTTGTACCCTTGCAGGAGCAGTAGAGAAATACCATGAAGGGCGGCGTAAGGTTCGGTCTGGACAGGCGCAGCTCCACGGTCTTCTGGCCCGACAGGATTTTCTGGAGCCACTCAGGTCGGATGCTGAGCATGATGTTTTTCATAGGAAAACTCCTTTCCGACGGCAAAAGCCGCCTTGTCTTGCTTGACAAAGCGGCTTGCTTGTGTATAATAAAAGCAGAAAGGCGATACCGATAAGCGGTCAGCCTAAGAGAATAGAGTCAAACGAAATGACCGTCTTCCTTTGGCGAGGGGCGGTCATTTTCGTTTGCAAATCTGAACTATCAGACCCACAAGGCCGATGATAACAAGAGAATACGCAAAAAGCGATTCGTAAGTAACCATTGGCATCACCTCCCTCCACAGGGAAGTGCCGACCGCCTACCGTATATGGTAACGCCTTTCTGGCTCCTTTTGGAGCATTGTTATCTTACCAAAAAGGCCCCGCTTTGTCAATTTCCACCGCCCACGGTTTATCCGCAGGTGGTTATTTTTTTGCCTCGGCTGCTGCATGGGGAAGCCGCACCCAGCCGCCCTTATGACGAACAAGCTGGATTTTCTTCATGCTGACCATAAGCGGCTTTCCATCCGTGAGTAGGCTTAATGCCCTGCCATAGCTGGAGCAGCCCTTGGAAACGTATTTGCGATTGCCGTAGACCACGATATCTCCCGGCTGCATGGCATATCTCTGCTTTCTGGTCGAGGTTCGGCCCTTTGACTTCTTACAGCCACGGAACCGGCGCAGATTTTCGCCGTCAAGGTTATGATTGCGGTTCGTCCTGCCGGAGGACAGCTCGTTGCCAGAACGGATAACTCCCTTTTCCCGTGTGTCGTAATATTTGGCGTCATAGAATTTGGATAGGACTCTGTTGTTTCGCCTGTATTTCTGGAAGACCTCTGTTTCGCATCTGGCTTCCGGACGCAGCTCGCCCATGCAGTAGGCATCCGTAGCGCAGGAATACGGGAGGCCGAGGTTGGTGCGGACGCGCTTGGAGATGACGCCATAGGTCATGTGTACTTCCGCAACACCCTGGAAGCGAGCCATCGCACGCTGATAGAGAATCCAGCGCACGCTATTCATAAACGCTTCGCCGGTATATTTCCGCAGAGGCTTATCGAAGCCCCACAGCTTCCCGCCCTCCTTGTGATTGGCAGGTGTGTTGCACTTCTCGCAGCAGGTCGCAAGCTCCCTCATGCTGTTCCCATGCAGACCCTTCCAGTAGTAGGCGTGATGGACATGAAGGATAGCGCCGTCTTTCAGGCCTCTCTTGCAATACACACAGGTATAGTGGTCCCGTTCAAAGACCGCTTCCCGCAGCGTATCGTAGCCGTACTGCGGTCCATGCTGATAGTCCTTGCCCTGCGGGACAGGTTCCCCTGCCTCCAGCGCCGCAAGGAGCTGTGTATCGTATGTCGCGGCCTTGATAAAGACATCCGTGACAGGCATGACAGACAGATAACGGGAGATAATATCCAGGTGCCGCTCCACCTTGTTGTCCAGAGACGGAGCAATCCAACCGGGCTTTTTGCCTGATACACGGTTATTGAACCGTGCAGCCCGATACCGCAGGCGGTTTCTGCGCGTCCGGCGGTACGCTCGGCAGTCGTCATGGCGAGAGCGCTCGTTCGTGAGCATATCATATTGCTGCGATACGACCTCTTTTGCCTTTGTCTTAATGCTGACGCCGATATGCTCATATCCGGTGCCGACGCACATTTCGATGGGCTGGGTATAGGTACTGGTATCGTAGGTCAGCTGGATGGTGAACGGGTTTCGCTTCGCAATCACAGCGCGGCCATCCTTCAACAGATGGCGCACTTTGCCGTAATTTTCGGTCGGCATCAGCCGTTCACCGTTTGCACTTAAAACACATACTGGCATCTTATTTTTCCTTTCGCAGTAGGGATAGCCTTCCTGTCATTTGGCGGGGGACGTCAACTACCGTGGGGAAGCGTTTGCGGCGCTTGACGGTATAGCTGCCTGTCATTTGGTGGGGGACGTCAACTCCAAATCGGGATTAGCTACCTGTCATTTGGCGGGGGACGTCAACCACAAGAACTTGTGAGAACCAAGCCATTTGGGTATAGTTACCTGTCATTTGGTTAGGGACATCAACTCGCAAATCCCCATCAGTGCCATGCTCAACTGGTATAGCTGCCTGTCATTTGGTGGGGGACGTCAACTGCGCCGCACGAAAGAATTCCACCATCGCGGGTATAGCTGCCCGTCATTCGGCGGGGGTCAACTGTAGTCGCCATAGCTTTCGTTGTTCTGAAGTTATAGCACCCTGTCATTTGGTGGGGTACGTCAACACAGGTAGTACACTTCCAATTTGCGGTTTTGTTATAGCACGCTGTCATTTGGTGGGGTACGTCAACCAGCTAAAGTATTATCTGATACCACACCTGGGTATAGCTACCTGTCATTTGGTGTGGGACGTCAACGCGAACACTTCAAGGTCGGAAAACTCAACCGGTATAGCTACCTGCCATTTGGTGTGGCACATCAACGATTAAAAAGACGAGAATTCCCTTGCTCAGACAAACCAGAAATCTGGTAAATCAGCACTTACCGCTCACGCGGCGTTACTGTGGTCCACATTGCCAAAGATATACCGGGTTTGATGGTACGCACACTTCTCCTTCCCCTCAGAGATGTTTAATACGCACCCGCAGAGCAGCGGACTTGTGGAGCATCCACCGGTGCCTATGGATTCCGGCATATCGTAGCCTTGCGGCTGAGGCTTATTGACGAGGCTTACTCCCCTTGCGGGTCATAAGCCACACCAAATGACAGGAGGCTGGGCCGGAGCTTCCGGCGCACCCACCCGCCATTCGGCGGGAAAAACTAAGAAATACTATCCTGACAGACAGGGCGTTCCAAACTTGCCCGCTTGCGCTTCTCGCAGGCATCAGCCTGCGGCCACAAATTGTTCGGCAGGTTGAGCACGGTGACAAGGACATCTCCGGCAAACAGGTAGACGTGCCGGTGATAGATGCGCAGGTTGTTGATGGTTTTGTTAGTGAAGTAGATGGCGGTGAGATACTTGTTTAAGCGTCCATTGGTCTCCGAGTGCTTCACGCCAAGGTCAAAGGCTTTCTGTGCATTGCGCACGGCTGCTCTTTTGCCGAGACCAGCACGCTGTTTTGTACGCTTCCTCGCGTGTTTACTTACCTGCGCTGACATGGTTCGTATCATTCTGATGGACAGACACCGCGTTGCGATTGGCCTGCCGAATGAGCGACAGGATATCGTCCAGCCTGTTTCCGCCAAAGTACACAAGTAATGGCTGATACAGCGCCAATACCGCCACAACAAAGCAGACGGCATCAGCAGTACCCGCAGGGAAATCCGCCCGTGCCATAACTACAGAATACAGGCTTGCCAGCAGTACAATCGCCGCTGCGAGGGAAAGAACGGTATGAAAGAATAAAGCGAGCGCCTTACTCACAGCACCGCAGTTGGCGAACTTCTCCCCCGCGAAATACTTCGCGGCTGGCAAACCCACCAGGACTGCCAGCAGCACAAGCTGGATGCCAAGAGAAACTTTGGGAATCTGGAACTCCCGGCTCTGGAAGAACAGCGTCACGCGGCTGCCGACGTTCAGTGTTTCAATGAGTAGGAATATCCAAAGAACAGCAAGCACCAGCGGTCTCGGCGCATTGAGCTTGCCCACGGCGAAATCGCACAACACCCATAGCACAATGAGTACCGCAAGCTGCGGCATCATGAGCCGCCCTAATTCCAGAGCAAAACTAACAAAAGTCATTGTTCATTCCTCCTGAAAAATTTACTGATTCCTGTCATTTATTCGGCGGGAGCGCCGACTAATTGTTGTAGGAATTGAAGGGGCAAAGCATACACTTTTGCAGGTCCTCGCCGCAGAACTGGCAGAAATCCACCTCGCTTTCCCGCATCTTCTCAAAGATGGCGGCGAAGTTCGGCCAGTGGAAGCCCAGCGCCTTTCCGAGATTGTCGAGAAGCACGTCCTGTGACATGGCAGACACCAGCTCTGCGTCGCACAGCGGCTCGTCCGTTTCCGGGTCTATGGGACAGGTGATGATAGAGCCGCCGGTGATGTCTTCCCGCCATTGCGGCGGTGTTTCCCGGATGGTGTTGCCCTCCGTGTCCACAGTTTTTCTGGCCACCGTGTAGACGCCGCGCTGCACTACGACCGTGCTGCTCTTTGCATCCGGCATTTTCAGTCTCCTTTCCCCGCCGCCAGCAGGCGCGGCACAAATTCAGATACTTCCAGCTTTTCTTGGTACATCTTCCGGCAGGTGATGATTTCCAGCTCATGCCGTGCCCGCGTCGCTCCGACGTAGAACGCTCGCGCATCCTCTTCGTCATCCTCCGCGTCGCGGTCATCGCTGTCACCGGGAATGACGCCAGATACCATGTCGATTAAGATGACCTTATCGAACTCCAGACCTTTACTGGAATGGATGGTGGTAACGGTCACATTGGAATCCTCGCAGCCCTTATATTCCGTGATGTTTTTGAGTGCGGCGAGGAAGTCCGGAATGGTCGAATACTTCTCCGCTACCATTTTCAAAATGCTGATACGCAGACTGATAAACTGCTCGGAAGCACCGGCGTCAATTTTCTTCGTCAGCCAGTTGCTCCAATAGTCGAGCATGAACAGAATGTAGTCGATAGCCTCAGCAGGCTTCTTCTTCGCAAGGTCGGAAAAGTCCCTCGGCAGGCATTCTATTTTCCATGCGTATCCCTTGCCGCCTGCAAATTTCATCGCGGCGCTGAATACGTTCCGGCACTCCCCTTCTTCAACCGCCTCGATAATGCGCTTGGCGGTGACGCCCTTCATGTAAAGGCCCATTTTGTAGTACAGATGCCCAAAAGCGGTGGTGTCAGCAGGGTTCAGGGCCAGAAGCATAAAGTCGAGCAGGTCCCGAATGACGTAGTTCGTCATGAAGGTCCCCGTCGCATCTCTGGTTTGAACCTGAATGCCGTTCATCTGGAGCAGATTGATAAGAGGGATGGCAGAGTCGTTATTCCGATACAGAATTGCCAGGGATTCATCCGGCTTCTGATTCCGGATGCGCTCCAGCAGAAGCTCCGCCTGCTGTTCCATGCGGTCGATGCAGGTCACGACGATGGCTCCGTCCTTTTGGGACTGGGCACGCATATTCTTGTCGAGTCGTCTCGTATTCAGTTTGATGAACTGATTGGCCGCTGAGACGATGTTCCTGTCGCTGCGGTAATTGGTTTCCATACGCAGGATACAGGGTTCGTTATAGTTGCTCTGGAAGTCCAGCAGTGCGGCAGGATACGCGCCTCGGAAGCCGTAGATGCTCTGGTCTTCGTCTCCGACCATGAAGATATTGCCATTCCGCCCAACCAGCTTCTGTACGATAAGATGCTGGACATACGAGGTATCCTGCGCCTCGTCCACACTCACATAGCGGAACTTCTCATGCGCCCGCTGTAAGATGTCCGGGTATTCATCCAGCAAATCATTTGCCATGAGAAGCTGGTCATCAAAATCCATTAAATCATGCTCGCTCATGTAGAGCTTGTACGCCTGGTAAAAAGCAGAAAAATCAAGGCTGTTTTCTTCGATGGCCTCAATTTCCTGAAAGGTCATGAGCTTGTTTTTTACTTTGCACACCTTCTGCGCGAGAGACCGCACCTGTGAATCACTGGGATACTCCGGAAGCATCTTAGCCGCAATAGCACGGACGATGCTCTCGTTGTTCGGCACCAGCTTTGGTACATGAATGTACTTCTCTTTCGCACAGGTATTGATGACGGACAGGCAGAAGCTGTTGATAGTGGAGAATGCCGGTATCCGTTCCGGGGCAAACTTCTTTATGAAACGCTCCTTCATTTCCTTTGCCGCAGCGCGGGTATAAGTGATGGTCAGGATATTCTCCGGCTTTACGCCTGCGACATACATGAGATAGCCGGTTCTCGCTACGATGACCGTAGTTTTTCCGCTTCCCGGCACAGCAAGGAGCAGCGTTGCTCCATTCACGCGCCGGACAGCGGCTTCCTGCTGTTCGTTGAGTCCGCAAATATTGAATTTTTGGCAAAAAGTGTGGTAATCCAATGCAGCGCACCCCCCCCGAACTTTTATATTTACATTATACCACACATTAGCTTGATTGTCAATTCGTTTGAGAAAAGCTAAGCGCTCCAATACCAGGAGCGCTCGGCTTTCTGGCTGATTTCTATAGCTACCACTGCGAATGATGATGCCGCTTGCGTCGTGCAATTTGGTATTCGTCGAATGCTTTAAGCGGTTTTTGAGCCTCGTCAATCATGTCCTTTTCCGCCGTCAGCGCCTTCTGAAACTCCGCCCATGCAGAACACACCTCCGGCTTGTGGCATCCGGGAGCACGGTCGGGGCAGTCGAGACAAGGAGAATTAACCATGCGTCTGTGCCTCCTTTCCAAGCGCCGCCGCGAAGCGTTTGGCCTGGTATTCTGTAATAGTTCGGACACCGGCGCGCAGCTTCCACTCAGACAGCTTTACCGGCCATTCCGTGTCCCGGCAGATGCTGGTGTCCACAGCGTCCAGAAGAGTTTTTTCCTCCGCTTCCCTCTTTCGGATGAAATCCAATGCCGTCTTGAGATAGCGGATGGCGTAGGCATAGTCCACGGCAATGCCGCCGATGCGCCAGTTACCGAGAGATTTGTTTGTGACCACATATTCCAGCCAGACCGAATTGAGGTAAGTCAGGTTGATATACTCGCCATCGTATAGCTCGAAGTTCGCACGGGCCTTTGTGGCGCTTGTACGGTTCCAATTCCAGTCGCCGCTCTTTTCAGCAGACACGAACACATGACGCTCCGGTTCTGTCTGATAGTGCCGGAGAATGATTTCGCCCTCTTGCGGCTTGAAGTATTTCGCTTTTGCCGTACCTTTGAACATCGCATTTGGGCGTTCAAATTCCACCATCTCAACCGGCGGGTCATATTCGACCAGATTCGCTTTATATAGCGCACAATCATCCACAGCACAGTCATGTGTGCGATTACGCTCGCCGCGTCCACGCACATTCTCCCATGCTCGCGGATAGATAGTGGGTCTGTCCGTTTCAGGGACAAGATGCTGGGTCGTGAGCAGTACGTCGCCCTGCTGAACCTTCTGATTGCAGCGTGCGATGATATCCGTAAAGGAGCCGTACTTATTGTCTGAAATCCACTTATCCGCAACGGAGAAGATGACATACTCCGACTGTTTGGCAAGCGTAACGCCCTTCGGCAGCGGGAGCAGCGCGGAGTGGTCCACGACGCCTTGCAGGATGTTGTAGACGAAGGTGCGGGATACAAGGCCGTCCAGAATTCGCTTGCGCTGTTCTCTCTGCTCTTTCACATACCGTTTACGCTCTGACTCAAAGATGAATTCCTTCGGCTCCTCCGGCACGGTCTCTGTAACGACCTGCGCTCTGGTGAGAATCAGGTCGTCACTGATATGGACGCGGTTTTCATCCGTCCAGCCAAGGTAGAGATTTTCACCGTTTCGGATGATAATGCCAACGGTCTTGCCGTGGTAGTAGTCGTAGCGGTCGAGCATATTGTGGTACGGTCTGCCCTCATTGTCCATTGCGCGTCCGATGGATTTTCCGGTGCGGCTGAGGCGCACGAGCATGATGCAGCGTTCGTTCGGTGCGAAGGTGTCCAGCGCGTATGGAGAGTGCTTGAGGAAGCTCTCAAACATATCCAGCTCATTCCACTGAATTTCATACAGGGACGCGAGCCTCCCTAAATCCTCGTCGAGAAAGCGAAGTTTCTGATGCACGACGATAGGCTCCGTGTCCGGCGCGTTCTTGCCGGAGCGGATGCGGGTGAAATTGACGACTTCTCCGGCATAACAGCGGATGGCATAGATTTGGGAGTCCAGCAGGTAGATTTGTCCCTCCAGCTGTTCCTTTTTCTCTTCCATCTCCTCCATTTTGCGGTTCAGTTCCGCCATGAGCTTATCTTTCTTCTGCCAAAGCTCCTGCTTGAGGGCCTCAATTTGCGCTGTCAGTTCTGCAAGTTCGCCGGTCTTTGCGCCTTCGACATCCTTCATCTCACTTTTCAGCTTCTCAATTTCGGTCTGGTGAGTGCTAAGCTGTTCCTTGACCGTTTTCTGAGACAGCGCAGTTCCCGCACCCACCGGAATGATGCTCATATCGCAGACGGCCGCCGAGCCAAGCTCCGCCATCGCCTGTGCAGGCGTCAGGTCGGAGTAGTCTCTGTCCGGCGTATATGTCATGTACTTCTCAGGCTCCATGACAATGATGCCCTTCTGCGGATTGCCGATGTATAAAAACGCTGCTTCCTTCGACCAGAGAGCTGCGCGGATAGGCTGTTCAAACTCCTCCGCGAAGTGGAAGAACTGAAGCATTTTTTCGGAAACCGATGCTCTCTGCTTCTCCCAATTCTCTTCCGTCTGATGGCCGAAAAAGCTGAAGGTGTTGCGGCCAATATCGTAGAGGTCAACGCCCGCGTTCTTTGCCGCCTCTTTCGTCAGTCTTGAACAGACGTCGGAAATCTCTTTTGCGTCAGCCATGGAGAGGGTGCGATACCACGCCAAATAGGCGCTCACGCCCTCCTTCGCCACCTTTACGGTGCCGTTGTTGTAAATAGGTTCCTGCATTGTCGGTCCCTCCCTGTGCTTCAGAAAATCAGACTACCCAAGGCGTCGTAGTCTGTGCTGCTTTTGAGTTTGGCGTAGCCGCCGTCCTCGCTAACGCTCCAGAGCGTGAAGGTTGGTGTATGGCCATCGTCACGCCTCTGTGTGATGGCATAGTGTGCTCCGTCCCGTGCGGTGATGGACACACCAGGGTATCGTGTCTCCTCCGGAGGAAGACTATTCTGCGCTTTTGCCATCAGGCTTTCCCTCCTCCGTACTGGTTTTGATAGCACCGCACTCAACCAGAATGCGGTATATCTCATGGACAGCCGCATCCGAGACAGTGTATGTTCGCCAGCAACTGAATGGGTCGTATCCGTAAAAATCAGCATCAACGATTTTCTTGATGGCAGAGCGCTCGTCTGCGGTGCGAACCGCTTCCTCATAGGCTGCCATATCCGGATAGAGCACATAGCCGCCGTTGCATTCCTCTCGGTCAATATACTCGCCGGTCACGCGGCTGAAGGCGTTGTTGCCGAGGTAGAAATACTTCTTGCCGACCTTGGTGACAGCTCTTGTGATGGGCGTTCTGACGCCAGCGGTCCTTGCAAAATTGCCATACGGTATGAGCACGAGTTCGCGCCCGACACTAATGGTAGAGAGCCAGAGCTTGTCCTGCATAGTATCGTCCTCCTCTTCAAGGAAAGTTAATCAGCCACTTTGCTTATGACAATTTCTCCGTCTGAGCACTCAATGACGGAATAGACTCCCTCACTCGAAATAATAATTGGCGCTCCTGCCTGAAACGTGAGAGTGTCTGGTTCCGTTTTGTTTGATTCTTTGCTGTTAGAAGCTGTAATGCAAACGAGTGCAGCTATAGCCGCAAGCAGAAATAAAGCCCTCTGCACAATTACCTTCCTCTCAGGGGTTTGCACTCGGTAGAGATGCACGAGTTCACAAACCGCGCAAACGCCGAAGCCAATGCTTCCAATAACGGAAACAAAGAGAAAGATAATATACGCCGCAAGAAGTGCCATAGAATCATTCAGAAAAAAGTAAAAGTCTGAAAGTAAATCCCACGCGCAGGCCGATGCAACGCACAAAATCGCGGCCGCGACAATACAGTAAAGCGCAAATGCAGCTGATTCGAGTGCGCTGGCGTTTGTCATGTCCGTATCTGTATCGTCATCAAGCCCCTGCCGCATAAGCCAAAGGGACATGATAATCGGAAAGTTCAAAATGATATCCTCCTGTCCGGCTATGGAAGCTCCCAGTGAATTGGTGTGCTTCCCATCTGTTCCAACAATCTGTTAGTTTGAGAAAAAGGTCTGCTGCCGATGAATGCTTTTACTACATCGTTTCCTTTTCGCGCCCCAAGGGGACTTGGGTGACTTGAAAATACCACACCCTTATCAGGCAGTTGTGAAATTGGAATTCCGGCAAGAAAGGCTCTTGCCTGTCCGCCCCATGTGATGAACACAATCGGCTGCGGCAGCTTCGCACACGCCGCGAATACCGCCTGCGTGAAATTCTGCCACCCCCAGTTTCTATGGCTGTTTGCGGTCCCATCCTGTACTGTAAGTACGGTATTGAGCATGAGCACGCCTTGTTCCGCCCAGTGAGTCAGGTCTCCACTTTTCGGATACGGACAACCAATGTCACTGACCAGTTCCTTGAAGACGTTTTTGAGCGACGGTGGAAAAAGCACACCACGGTTTACTGAAAAGCACAGCCCATTCGCCTGCCCCGCCTCGTGATATGGGTCTTGCCCGACAAGGCATACCTTCACCTTCTCCGGCGTGGTAAGCTCCAACGCACGGAATATCTGCTCCTGCGGCGGGTATATTGTGCGACCCGCTTCGCGCTCACAGGCAGCCCGCTTGGCAAGCTCAGCTCCAAGCGCCTGTACATCCTGTGGGATTACATCGCTCCACATCACTGGAAAATCACATCCTCCGTTTACTTTATGCTTATATTATACCACACATTAGCTTAAAAGTCAATTTAATGCGTAGGGAAAACGGCCTTCGCGTGATTCACGCGAAGTACCACTCCCCATTGCTGAATTCAACGAACTCTTCCTCGGCGGCGAAATGCACCTCCAAAAAAAGCTCTCCTTCGCCATTATCTACGACCACCACATCGTAGTCGTCGTCTCCATAGTAGGAGATGATATCGTGATGCTTATTCGCTTTCTCGTCGATGATGCACATATCGCGCGGCACCTTGTAGAGCAACGCTCCATCCTTCCGCCGCGTACAGCACGCGGCATCGTAGAAAAGGAAAGTCTCTCTGTTGTCTTCGTCGGCGTTTTTGAATTCCCTAATACCGTTCTTTTCCTTCTCCGCAAGTTCGTTAAGCAAAGCTACGACCTTCAGCGTTTTTACATTCAACATAGAGTTCCTCCTCAGTAATTCGTACAGCATCCCATAGAGATACTCCGGCGGGCTGCATTTCTCCTGCTCCCAGTTTCGGACTGTTCCCAGAGGAATTCCGGTGGTAAGTGCAAATTCACGCTGGGACAGCTTAAAATCCTGACGCTGCTTTCGGATGCGGTTCTGCTCGTGTTCAATCATACTTATTTCAACCACCCTTAATAATTCGTAGTGCGCAATCTAAGTATTTTTCAATATAGCACCGGCATTCTGGCTTGTCAAGCGCAATATCCAAAATGTGTAAAAAATCACTCCCCCGTTGTCGAGGGAGTGATGTGTTCTGTTTGGAAGGGTCTGCCGCAGTCAGCTATATATTATTCAGCCTTGCCGTCCGCGTCATTCTTGGCAGGCGGTTCCTGCGGCTGTGTGGGAGCTGCCGTATTGTCCGGCTTGTCCATGACGATGACAGGAGAGGTCTGCTGGGCCGTGAGCTTGCCGCCGATGGCTCCGGCAATAAGAGACTTAATATCCAACCCCATTCCGGAAGAAAGGCCCTCTGTGACCTGTGTGGTGCCGTTGATGATGTCACCCAGCAGCTTCGCGCTGTTGCCTTCGCCGTACATCGTGATTTTATCCACCTTGCTGAGAGGTTCAGCGACATTCTTGGCGATTTCCGGCAAAGCGTTCATAATCATCTCAACGATGGCCGCGTCGCCGTATTTCTTCATAGCTTCTGCCTTCTTGTCGATACCTTCTGCTTCAGCAACGGCCTTGGCACGAATGACATTGGCTTCCGCCTCACCGACGGCGGCAATACCAGCAGCTTCCTGCTCGCGGGCGTACTTTACGGCGTCGGCTTCCGCTCTCTTTGCATCCGCCTCACGTTGGCGCTCGAAAAGCTGCGCCTCCGCGTCCTTCTGACGTCGGTAGAGGTCGGCATCCGCCTGTGCGCGGACCTCCGCATCCAGAGACTGCTTCTTAACTTCGACCTCTTTGTTTTTCAGCTCCGCTTCGCGTTCCGCCTTGGCGATTTGCGCATTGACGGTAGCCGTCTCAATGGAGCGCTGCTGTTCCTGCTGCTGGATGGTATACGCGGCATCGGCTTCGGCCTTCTTCGTATCCTCCTGAACCTTGAGTTCAGCTTTGCGGATGGAGAGGTCATTCAGCTTCTGAGCGATTTGCATTTCGGACTCGACTTTGGCATCGTTAGACGCCTTGGCCGCCTGCGCCTGAGCGATAGCCACGTCACGCTCCGCCTCAGCTTTGGCGATGGCAGCATCCTTCTGGATTTTGCTCATATTGTCCTGACCGAGGGAGTTGATTAAGCTGTTTTCGTCCGTGACACGCTGAATATTGCAGGAGATGATTTCGATACCGAGCGCACTCATATCTGTTTGTGCTTTTGACTGTACCTCGTCACCGAATTTCTTTCGGTCATTGCAGATTTCCTTGAGAGAGATGGTGCCGATGATTTCGCGCATATTGCCCTGGAGAGAATCCGCGATGGCGCAGCTGAAATCCGCTTCTCGCATATTCAGAAAGTTCTTCATGGCGAGCTGGATGCCTTCCGGGTCCGTCTTGACTCTGACCTTGGCAACCGCGTCCACATCGACGCCGATGAAGTCGTTGGTCGGGATATAGCCTTCCGACTTGATGTCGATGGAGATTTGCCGGACAATGAGCTTATCTACACGCTCCAGAAACGGAATTCGGATACCCGCTCGCCCAATCAGAACGCGGGGCCTTTTTCGTATACCGGAAATGATGTAGGCCACATCGGGCGGAGCCTTTACATAGCCAAGAAGAAAGATAATCACCACAAGGGCCACTACTGCAATTACAGGCAGCAGCTTCACGAGATTTTCCATTATTTATTACCTCCAGTTTTATTTTGTAAATATATTATACCACATAACACCTCACAAGTCAATTTAGCGTAGAGGCAGACAGGTGAGACGCTGAACACGTCCCACCTGTCTGCCCAAACCATATAATTTCAATCATCGAATTGTCGCTGCGGATACCCCTTGCTTTAGCTATGGGGAGGAGCAGCGTCCCTCCTCTCGTACTATGCAACCAAATAACTTTGGCTGCGTTCCAATAATTTTAAGTGTTTGTAGCTCACGCCGTCTTTGACCTTTTCTCCGTTGAGCTGCCGCAGCAGGAAGGAGCCGCTGGTGCGTCTCCCCCAGACAAAGCACTCGATACCGTTGTAGAGCACCTTGTCGTAGAGGCGGAAGCCGCAGATGTACTTCTCTGCCTGATTGGCCTTCCGCACACCGCCCTTCAGGATGGTCGCCTTGTGCAGCTGACGGTTGTGATGTCTCACAGGGCGGATGGTGTAAAGTTGGTCCGCCTGACGGATATTTGGCAGGTATTCTGCGCGAAAGCCCTGCGGGCCGTGCGCGATTGCCAGCGCGTCGTTGGTATGGCTCTTCGGCAGCACCAGCAGATTCTCCCGCGTAGCCTTGGTGATGTGGCCCCTGGTCTCCACAACGGGGACAGGAAGCTGCTCCCGAAGCCTCCGCAGCAGCGTCATGCGCATGATGCCCATGAAGGTTGCGTCGCGGGTGGAGCGGCGCTTGCGCTTCTTGATGTCCGCTGCCATGATAATGCCCTTGTGGAGCTTATCGTGACAGGCGGTACAGAGCGTCACCAGATTGTCCGGAGCGTCACCGCCTACCCTGCGGCTCTCAAGATGATGCACATGGAGCGGGACGCCCTTCCTGACGGAGCCGTTCACCCCGCAGATGCGGCAGGTATAGCTGTCGCGCCACAGGACGTACTGGCGCACGTTGTAGTGGCCGTACATCTCGCCCTTCTGGTAGTCCTCGCCCTGCGGAACAGGCTTCCCTTCCGCAACGGCCTTGAGGAGCTGCAAGTCGAACTCGGCGGTCTCCACAACCACCTTGCTGACAGGCAGGATGGCGCAGGCACGCCGGATGGCGGTCATGTGCTCCTGAATCTTGACCTCCACGGAGGGCGCAAGCCAGCCTTTGTGCTTGCTCCGCACGCGATTGTCGAAGCGTGGCTTGCGATACCGGGTGGTACGATTGCGCCGCGCACGGCGGAATTGCCTGCGTGCGGACATCAGCTCGACTACATCGTTGCGCGGCTTGACCTCTGCGGAGAACAGTTCCTCCGTTTCGGTGGCAGCTGAAAGACCAATGGTTTTGCTGCCGGCGTCCACACCGAGGATGACCTCCTGCGTATAGCCGGTACTGCCGTAGAGCAGCTGAATGGTAAATGGTGTTCTGTGTCTCACTTTTGCCTTGCCCGCATCCAGAAGATGACGGGCCTTCGCCGGTGTGCAGGGCATCAGCGGACGCCCGTGCCGATTGAGAACATAGACCTTTGGCATACGTTGATGCCTCCTTTCTTTGGGTGCGGCTAAAAATTAAGCCGCTCAGCCTTTCGGCTGTCAGGTATCCGTACCCAATGTTATCCCAGGGTTTTGTGTATGCAGCACTGCTCCTTACCCTCAGAGCTGTTTAACCACACACCGCAGAGCGGCAGATTCGGATTCACGTCCGCCGGTGCCTATCTATTCCTGGGTAACGTAGTGTTCGAAACACTTAGGGTAGTCAATCAGGCTCGTGGTTCGCACCACAAGCCCCCGGCTTTAGCCGTGGGGTTACATTGACGTGCGGCCTTTTGCACGTCTCACTCAATAGAGTCTTCCGGCTCTAAGGCTGCTCCGCAATGCACACAACGGTTCGACATGGTAGCGCAGTATCCACAGAGGACATCAGCCGGAGTATCAGCGCAGGTGATATGCCTGCCGCAGACCTGACAAAAGCCGTCTGAGAAAGCGTGGAGAACGATGCGGTTTTTACACTTGCGGCATTCCTGCGGACCGGCAAAGCGCTGGACCCGTCCGACTTGCCCATCCTCCAGCATGACCTTAATACCGCGTGGATGTGTTGGACTGTTGGTGAGAATCCGCTTCACGACGCCGCGTGTGAGTTTACCTGTCGGCTGGTCTGCTTTGAGTACGATATCTACTGGCATACCTGGGTGAATGGACGCCCGTTTGGTACAGGTTGGTTCAGGGATTTTATTTGTCATTTTGAGGGACCCCTCTCACTTTGGCCTTTTCGATTTTTCCAATCACTTCTGTTACCTTCTGTGCAGTCAGAGGGCTGGCGGTGGATTTATCCAGTGCGTCCAGCAGTTCCGGCAGCTCGCCGAGTTTTACGACCGGGATTTCGCTGTTGTCCGCATCCTGCAATTTTACATTTGGGTTGGCAAGGCAGATGATGCCGCATACCGGAACATCCTCACCAACGATTTTCGACAGTAAGGCAGCGTGACGCTTAACTTGGAAAGCTGGGCTTTCCGTTGTGGTGAAATGCCCTGCATTTCGCATATCCCGGTCCCAATAGTTCGTGTCATCGACGCGGATGGTTCCAACGTAGTTTTTGGTCTCAATATGAATGACGCCGGCAGGTCCTACGAGAAGGTGGTCGATTTCCTGCGGCTCTTTCATATAGTCCCACGCGGCAATACGGATACATCCTCCGCTGTACTTGCTCACGCAGTCTGCCGCGATGCTGCGGTATGCGCTGTGCTCTGCAAGCCACCACTTGAGTTTGTAATTCACTTCCTTCTCACCGGCTTCGCCCAGTTCTCGTGCTTTGCGCTCCCTCTCCTCCTGCTCCTGCTCCACACGAGCGGCTTCCGCCGCCGCGCTGGCGATTTGATTGTGGTAGTTCGAGCACACGCTTTCCGCGAGACCAGTCACGCCTTCCAGTATCAGATTAAGCTGACTATTGAGTTGAAAATGTTTGGCTTCTATTTCGCTGCGCAAGTGCAAGATGTTTTTCGATTTTTCGAGAAGCACACACTCACCGAGCGTGAGGTCGGAGTAAGCGTCGCAGAAGGCATCTGGGATATTGAGCCTGCACTTCTCCGTTATCCAGCTTTTTACTTCCGCTCTCTTCTGTGCTCTGACACAGCAATACTCCGGATGCGTCCGCTCCAGCGTGTCGATGTACTGTCGCGCATGGGCGATGATGCCGCTTTGCTCCGCAGCAATCGCTGCTTCCTCGGCCTGCTTCGCCTCCGCTTCCCGGCGTCTGGCCTCTTCCTGCCTGCGTTGCCGCTCCTCACGGATATGCTGCGCGGTCTTCCCGCTTACGCCAGGTTTGAACTCGTACATCTTGCCGGTCGCAAACAGGGCTTTCAGCAGGACGGAGACATAATAGGCGCTGTACGGAATCAGCAGGACAATGCCAAGGTAGCAGAACACATAGGAGACGACGCCGAGAGCCTTCCACAACGAGACGACCAGGACGAAGGCCGCAACGTAGGCGGCCAGATAGATAAGGCATTTTGTCCTCTGATTTTTGTCGCGAGTCATGGTCAAGAATTTGCTCTGCTCCACATAATCCGCATACTGTTCGTCCGATACGACTTTCTGCCACTCGTCCGCCATGCTGCGGTTTGCAAAGAAGAAGGTTCGGAGCATTAACAACAAGCCGATAACCGCCGGCAGAATGAAGGCCACAATGCAGACACAGAGGAGTACGAGCACAGCGCTAATCACCTTGAGGATACCGTGACCGAGCAGTTCGGCGAGCCATCCGCACAGCTGGGTCGCCAGAATTCCGCCCATGCCGATGCAGAAGGTCTTAGTGAGTAGTGCGGTTTCCTTTTTCAGAATTGCCTTGACTGTACTGTAGTATGTTTCCGCAGACCTTATCCCCTCGTCGTTCTCCACAATTTCCCGTGCGGCATCCATGTACTTATGAAGCCGGTCAACAAACCAATCTTTGATGGAATCTAACATAAGCAATCACTCCCCAAAAACTATGTCTTTATTCTACCGTATAACTCGGTTTCTGACAAGCTGACTTTTTGGCTTCGCAGCTTCGCATTCGCTCAGCAGAATTCGGGAACGAGGACACGGACATCTTCCAGATTTTTATTGAACATTTTTGCAACCATTTCGCCTTGGCCGCTGAATAGTACCTTGGAAATTGCGTACTTTGCGTATTTGCCACCCCATGCGTGGGAGAACGGATAGGTATAGCAGATTTCCGATTTTCCTTCGTCTTCCTCAAAACCGTCCCACACCACATTCGTTTCCAGCATAACAACGGGCAGGTTCGTTTCGACTTCCTTGATGACCTCCGGGATACTACCCCACAGAACAATCCACTTATAGAGCATATTGGAGTTCATGGGGCTGTCATCGTTCTCATAGATGTGCGCATCCATTACTTCCCCATGTCCACTGTTCGGGTTTGCTTTCAGGTAGCGGAGTGATTTCAGTCTTACGCTCGTACACACTCCGTTCTCGCCGGTCACATCGAACTCGGCTTCCCTGACATCGCTTTTGATTCGTACTAAATATTTCTGTTCCATGCTGTATCCTCCTCATGCAGTTAAGAGACTGTCATGTATTTGACATCCTGCTCCATTGCTTCATAGTACGGTATCTGCCATTCTTCGCACAGAATTCCATACTCTACCTGCGTCTTTTCCGAGACTGCTTTCAATGTATCGACTCGCCGGATATCCATAATGGTTCCCACGGATATCAACAAGCCGTCTTTGGTCTTGAGCGGAAACAGCTTCGCACTCACATCGGTGTTCTTCGTATAGATGCCGCTCTCGACCGCCGCCTCTATAATGTCCCGCTCCTCCGCATCGACGTCGGTCTCTGCCAGCGTCCGCATCTGTGCAACGCCCTTTCTATCCAGCGTCAGCACATAAAGGTGGTCTAAGCCCTTTCCGAGATGCTCTTTCCGCTTCCGCCTTTTCAACTTATCGCTGTAAATGTCGGCCAGGTCTTTTGCGTTCTTTACAATGAGTATTCCGTTGTTTTGCTGAGAGATGGTTCCCGCTCTGTTCGCGTTTCTGGAAAAGCCGTTTTTCAGTGTGATTTCCTTGGATACAATGTGCTCGTGCCAATCCATGCCGTTCGCGTTTGCGAGATAGACAATGTAGCTATGAAAACAGCCGATTAAAAGACCGCTGAGCCTGCACATCATAAGCCCGCGTGCTGCCTGCTTCTTCCGCTCCTCGGACAGCGTTGACAGCTCGACCCGTTTAACTTCATCGGACGAATAGAATATGGGGCCATCTTTCTTTTCCCCTCTGTTCCGAATCGTTATATTTCCGTTAGTTGCTTCCATTATCGTCTTCATCAATGGCGTTCCGTCATCTGCTGCGCAGGTCTCAACTTCGTACTCGGCTTCGCATTCTTCCTCCTCGTAATCGTCCCCGTCATCGTCCGCACCATCTTCCCCAAGGATGCTCTCGATGTCGTCGAGCCACCAGCGGTCGGATTGCTCGTCGGTGTTCATCTTCTGTTTGGAGGCTAAAACACTCTTCTCCGTTTCCTCCTCGCTCCTGACTATAAACATCATCTTCCCGCTGACGCCAGCTTCCACCGCCATCTGCATTGATACTGTTGACCGAAGAAACCGTTCCGCGTAATTCGTTGAAAAGCGCGTGCCTTTGATTTGTACTCTTTCGGAGTCCTCGACGCTGAGATTGGAAAGCCATTGGATTTTATGTGAGCATTTCTGCTTGAGGTATTCGATGCCGATTGGTGTTATAGTGAGATACGTCAGTTGATGTTTGCGAGATACGCCTTTGATGTTGTATGTCATTCGCCCATCACTGATGGTTCGTTCTTCCAACCCGCGTTCAACAGCACGATAGATGGCATCTTTTGAAAAGTTGAGCAAGAGAAGGGATTTCTTGGTCGCATAATTGAACACAAGCAGTTGGTATAGGATGCTTTCATAGCAGGTCAATCGCTCCATCTTTGAGACCTCCTCTCTTTCATTCTTTTACAAGCTCTTTTACCGAGCCGTTCGGCGGCTGTTATCGACCTCTGCCTATGCGGAAATAAGCGCCTGATTTCTCTGGCAGTTACCAAGATGGCGGCAGATGGCTTAAAAGTCCAAAAAATGATTGCTTTCTCCGCTGACTCCTGAGCATGACGGAAAATTCCGCTGACCGTGCTTCGGAGCCTTTGCAAAATCACGGTTTTTACAGCTTTTTTGTATACAAATAAACCGTTTTTGCGAATGTCGATTTTTTTGTATGCTTTTTCAGCCTTTTTTTGCCGGTGAATCAGCAAAATTCTGATGGAAAATTTGAATGATTTCGTGCGGATTTGCGGCCGAAAATTTGTCCGGACAGACGCAAATGTAGGTTCCTCGTGGGACATCATTGGAGCGAAAACCCGTCATGTGAAAGCTGGTTTTTTCTGCGGAGTCATCGCAAAAAGTATGCAGGCAAATGGTGTCTGTGATTGCTTTTGTGTCGAAGTTATCGCAGTCAACAACGATATTTTCCGAGCAAGGAAACACAAAAATATAGTTGATGCTTTGACTTGGGAACGGGGGAATTTCGTTGTCAAGAAGCATCAGACTCTCGTGCAAAGACTGCGCAAAAAAGGAGAAGAACCGCTTCAAAGCAGAGGCCTTTTCGATATGTGTAAGTGCGTAGCTTCGGCTCCAAATGACCGGCAACATCGGCAACTTTATTAGCAGCTTTCCCTCCGAGAGGAAAGTGCGGATTCCCTCGATTTCAGCGCCAAATGCAAGATAGTTTTCCCTCTGAACAGCTGCTTGCGAAAGGAGTCCGCCTGCGGTATTCGGCGCGATGATTGCCTGATACAGCGAGTGCGTGTGGACGAGTCCTGAAACGTAGAAGGACTTCACAATTTTCTGCGCGTCAATTTGATTTGCTTCGCGTTCAAGAAAGCCATGGTCGTGCTCCACTTTTTCAGACAGTTTCAACACACTTCCTGCAAGGTTATTCAGCGCATTTGCTTCCTCTGCAACTTCCTCTGCCACGGACTTTGCCTCGTCGATTTGCATGAGCGTCAACACGAATTCTTCATCCGGCAAAGTTGAATTCACCATGAGACATACCTCGGAATATTGTTATTATCCAGCGTACAGAAACAGTCAAATCCACGGTAAAGGCGGCTATTTTCGTCCAGGCATTCTTTCATAATTGCCTCGCCGGTTTCCTTATTATTCACCAGTGCGATGTGCGTAGCCTCCTCCTCAATGGCGCTCCGTTCGCATTTGCTTCGCTTGTAAACAACAGTCTTTGCGATGTCAACGGTGTTGCAGACGGCAATATCATACGGAATATACCGCTCCTCACCGTTCTCGTCCAACGTGCTCGCGATGAAGGAGAACTGCATCGGATGGTCCAGCGAGGTTACATCCAGAATAGCGTCGCATCCGACACGGGCAATCACCCAAAACGCACGGATTTTCGCCTTCACATATTCCGGTCTCAGCCTCGAAGTTTTCAGGCCCATCCGGTGAAACCAAATCAGTTCGTAGTCCTGTTCGTCGATGTCAAGGACTCGTTGGCTTGCCAGCGCATTGATAAGAAAATCAACCTGCGCTTGCGTAAGCTGCGAAGAGAAAAAGCGATACAACCCGCTTCGACTCAGCACAGTACATGACCTCATGAGACATTTCAAATTGTCAACAGGAGCTTCATATAACATAGTCAGCACCTCTCTTGTAAATAGTTTTTTCCCCTGAAATCAGCGCCTGAAGGCAGCGCAAGTACGCTTCTGCTCAATTCGGCGCTTCGCAGCGGCTCTTGCTTTGGGGTCAGTCGTTATCAGGTATTCTTCAGTATCCGTCGCCTTAACATTGATGAAAATGTGGTTCTCATTTGCGGTCAGGAGACAGGTTCCACGGTCCATGGTTTTTACACGCTTGAGTTCCTCGTCGGTCAGACCAATCGCATCCGCAATCGCGTTTGCTTCCTCTTTTTCGCTGCGCAAAATCATTTTGATTTTGGCGTTTCCGATGATGGCGGTGCCAATTCCCGCAGAGAAGAAGTCTGCGATATTCTGCGTGGCAGCGACGGCGCTTCCGCCGAAGCCTCGGATAGTACGGAAGATTTCGACCACGAAATTGGCGGCTTCGATAGGTGCATCGGAGCAGACCAAGCGCCAAGTCTCGTCAATGAAAACACACTTGTTGACGTTCCGATTTTCCTTGCATTTATCCCAAACATAATCCAATGCAAGGAACATAGCCACAGGAAGGAAGTCTTTCTGCGCATCGGAAACATCCAGCACTACGAACTTGTTGTTAAGGTTCACATTGGTTTGCGCGTTGAACGAAGATGCAGAACCTGTGGTGTATCGCGTCAGCAAACGGCACAAACGATTTGCTGGTGCGCCCATCTTTTCCAGCTCGGAATATACGTCCGAAAGGATAGGCATTTTGCGGTATTTCTTCTTGTCGTTGGGGTCCAACAGGCTCTTGTTCTTATGGGTAATTCCGAAATTGCCGTAAGTTTTCAGCAGCGCGTCATCCACATACTGCACCTCTTCTGGCGTCATGTCCGGGATAATCAGCTTAAAGAAAATGAGAAGCTGCTGGATTTTCTGTGCCAAAATCGAGCCGGAAGTGACCAACGCACCATCGTCATCGTAGACGTTGCCCTCTTCCTTCTTGCGTATCTCCATGATATTGATATTCTGTCCGGAACCGGGTTTGATTTCAATGAAACTGCCCCCAACCTTCTCACAAAGCGGCAGGAACTCCTTGCCTTTCAGCGGCGCGATAATGAAGGTTTGAACCCCCTTCTCCCGCATTCTCAATGCCAGAACCTGCGTGGTGAAGGTCTTACCGGAGCCAGAGGAGCCGACAATATTGATGTTGGCATTGATATATTGCTGGCGGTCGAAGAAGTTGACCAGAACCGGTGATTTGAACACATCATCCACGCCCAGCATCACGCCGTCCTTATCGCACAGCTCGGAAGATGTGAACATATAGGTGGACGCAAAATCGGAACACAGAATATTTCTGCGGCTCTTACGGAATAGGTTTTTGTCATACTCACATACGGGAATGGTGGAGCGAAACGCTTCTGCTTGCTGGAAAGTACAAGGTTTAAGAGTCAATTCTCTCTCAATGAAAATGCGCCGGATTTCCTTGAATTTGTAGTCAATTTCTCGCTCGCTTTCACCTGTAATAGTGAGCATTGTAGACATATAGGCAAATTCGTCGCCGGCCGCGAGAGAGCTTTTCAGATAGTATCCTGCGTCCACCGCAGCCTTCACATCATCGTAGTCGCTACTGGTGGTTTCTGTGTTGCGGAAGCGCATTGCATTGAACCGCAGGCCATGATGCAGTGCAGTTTGAATCTTCTCCGGTGAAATCTTCTGAAGCCAAACATCCACATCAATCCCCTCCCCCAGTCCTGCCAGCAGCTGCATCCAGCCGCCAAGAACGCGCACAGGATAGGCATTGCTCGGAAGATAGCAGCACATATAGTAGATGCCATCCACGATGATATATCGGGGACTTGACTCCGTATCAATGCAGTACGGAGCAAGCACATCATTGACAGGAAGATGCGCCGCACTATCTCGCGTGAAGTCGATGTTTGCCGCCGTATATCGGGCAACAACATCCGCCATTCTCTCGTCAAACGGGTGGTTCGCGCTCTGTGCTCTGGACATGATATCGTAAAGCGTGGAAAGCACATAGACGTCATCGTGAGGCCTTGAAATCATAATGTTGCCGCAGGCCCGAAGGTTGCTTCTGATGGCGTCCTCCTGTCTCGTAATGGTGCTTCTGATTTCATTCCATGATGGTGAACGATGTGCGAATCCCTCTTCTTCCTCGTACTGGAATGCGAGAAAGAAGCGACGGGATACGCCTTGCGATGTGCCAAATTCTGACATCATGTCGATTTGCTCCCGCATCAGTTCACGGGTTCCTTCATTCTTTTCATGGCGCACACTTTCCACCATGCCGGAAATATAGTGTTCGACATTTGCGCGATTGGACAGAACTTTAATTTGGACAACGCTTGGAAACGAGCGGATTGCGGCCGCATATTGTGCCGTAATCATGTTCTTATCCTCGTTCGACCGTAAGCCGTAGTTAATGGGAGAGAACTCCATCAACTTCACAAATTTCCCGTCTTTCGTGACGATGATGCCGTCACGAACATCGCTTATGGGCGAGAAAGATTGGCAGCTTATCACCTGTTTCAGTTTTCTGGACATTAAAACAAATCCTCCTCGTCAAGTTCTTCATCTTCCCCATCCGCGTCGCCTTCGGCGTCAGAATTATCCTCTGCCGCAGACTCCAGCTGCGTTTCACACGCAGGGGGATTATCGTCAGGTTCCTCGGCGTCAGGCATCTCGTTAGTGTCATCGTTACTCAATTCCACATCGTCGGCCCCGCCCAAATCCGGCAACGGCAGGCCAGATTCCTCAACGGTGCTGCTGTCGATATCCTCCGTAAATCCGTCCAGTTCCAACGAGGTATCGTCATCCTCTTCCAGGACTTCCACTTCAACGAAGGATTGGTTGCGCTTTGTTTTATGGAGATTGCCGGCGCTGCCGCTCGGCGTTTCATCGCCATCGTCATCTTCATCAATGTAGTTGCCCTCAAGTGAACTGTCAGGTGCAAACTCGAACGTTTTGCCTTCGACCATCTCCTGACTCGCCCGTTCAGCGGCCTTCTTTTCCTTTCTGGCATCCAGAAAATCCCTGAGTTTGTCGCCCATGCCATCTTCCGACATCATGAGCTTAATGGGGGCTTCCTTCAACGCTCGTGCTTCGTTGTTGAACAACATCAGCCCCCGTTTTCTTCGCCATGAAAAGAAAATCTTGATAAAGGTGGACAGCGGGTCGCCGTTCACGCCAAACAGGCCAAGCAGACCAAGTGGTGCGGAAAAAAATATGACCAGGGATATTTTTGTGGTGATAGGAACTGAAATGACATTCCAAAAGAAAATTGCCAATACCCCCGAAATCAATCCTCCTTCCACTACATTGCGTGTCTTTAACTGCCCTTGAAATAGTCTGGATTCTCCCATAAAATTTTCTGGAATAATGAACTGTTTCAAGTCCTCGTTACGCTTATCGCTCACGAGAATGCAAGCCTCCTTTCAAAAAAACGTTTCAAAGAAAAGCGCGGCTCCGACTCCGAGTGGAGGGGAGCCGCACCGAAACGGTCATCAGGCGTTGGGGAAATTCATGGGGCCTTGGGTGCCGATGCACCGGCACAGAATCATCCCGTTGTCCAAATAATTAAGAACCTTCAGCCGGACGGTCGAACCACGCGGAGGCTCGCTCCCAAGGAATTTCGCAGGCATATTGTTCACGAGTACGGGTAAATCGTACATCTTGATATACGCCAACACATTGATATTCCCAGGCTGTTTCTTACTCGCAGCCACGGAAGATACGATGCCAAACACGATGGAGCCGATTGGAAGAGCGCTGCGCATTTGCTTCGCACGCTCCAACTCAGGCTGCTTACAGTTCACCTCGACGATGTGGTGGCCGTCTTTCTCTTTGATGATTTGCTCTACCTGAACCATAATTTCCTGCCCCACCTTGTATTTGGTTCTCGCGTCAACAAGGTACTCGAAAGTCAGGGCGTGGAGCGGCACCCGCGTATCGACTCCGCCAACCACAACGGCAATGCTGTCGCGTGCCACAGAGGTAATCTGAGCACGAACAAAATCGCCTTCCTGAATGCGCGGGCCATCACCGTCAGGTCGGTCTCCGTAATTTGTCTCCTCAATAATGTCGAGCGCAGCCTTACGGGACGCGACAATGACATAAGCCGGAACTCCGGCTTCAGCATCGGTGCTTTCATCGACCTGGATAGTCGTAATCACCATCGGCACATTCAGGGAATACAGCTTTGCCGCCATCGTAGCGCAGCGGTTGACGTACTCTTCACGACCGGCCTTAGTTTCCATATTTACCGTCGCCATATCAATGGGATTCTTCTGGTAGAACTCGTCAAAGGGAATGGAAACCTTGTAGCGGCCCTCTACGAGCGCGATAATCATGACACAGGGAACTTCCGAATCCACATCGTTTCGCTGCTCGATATGAGAGACGAGACCATTTACGATGCTGTGGTTTTTAGCTGCGACTGTCAATGAAGAAAGTCCGATAAGAAACTCCTGATAGGCACGGACAGACTCACTTCTTTCCGCTCTCCGCCGTCTTGCCTCCCTCAGTACATCAGCACGGGTAGGCTTCCCTTTGGGAGCGGTTTCCTCCGCGCCGGACTGCTCAGGTTCGTTTCCATCAAGCCCCTCAAAGAGCGCCTGCATCTCTGCGTCCTCTTCATTGGGGGCCTGCGTTTCAACGCTCTCTGCGGTGGAGGATTGGACGTTGCTCTGTTCCTCAGTGGGAGCCTGCACTTCAGCGTTTTCCTCGATTGAAGCAGTTGCTCCATCTTTTTTGACCATTGCTATTGCCTCCTTTGCGTAATTTGGGGCATCTTAATGCCCTACACTTTTATTATTACAACCTTTCGTTCAAAAGTCAATTTTTTCGCAGATTTTCAAAAGCAAAAGGCCTATGAACGGAATCCCGCTCATAGGCCTTCTACTTGCTTTTCAATGATTACCCGATGATAGTGAGTACATAGGACGATTCGATGTCCGTTCTCGGAATCAATCCGACAATGGAACTGCGGCTGTCAAGGCTGTTGTTTCGATTATCCCCCAGCACAAAGTAATAGCCATCCTCCACGGTGAGAGGAAACGATATACCATCGTCATATTCGATGTTGGTCGGGGTATTCGTGTACGGTTCACTCAGCGCGATTCCGTTTCGATAGACCACCCCCTGTTCGAAATCAATGTCGATGGTATCACCGGGGCAACCAATAATACGCTTAACGATATTTTCATCCAGACCGCTCGAATTGCAAACAACAATGCTCTCAAATTCCAGATTCGGCTTAATGTGATTTGTCAGAATCACACTATTGTCCGCAAGCGTCGGCACCATAGAAGGGCCGGACACCACAACAACATTGAACAGGATTCGGAACAAAAGGAGAGCGATAATAAGCCCCTCCAGGGAACCCTTGAGCACTTCACGGCTCCATACAGTGCGGTTGGTGAGATTTCGTTCTTTCATTGGAATCACCTCTTCTCTACGTCTATATTATACCACACTTTATCTTATTTGTAAAGTATCGAATGAAGTGACATTACATACAACGGCGCAAGCAAAAAGGCACGCCAACGAAATGCTGGCGTGCCTGTGGCCTGTGCTGATATTACCGCATCCCCGGCAGCTTCCCCGACATTCTCGGTTTCCCTGTAGTCGGCGTAGAACTGAAGCTACGCTTCGGCAGTGCTGGGCGCTTCCCACCCTGCGCTACCTCTTTCGCTTCGGCAGGCGTGGGGGCTTCCTTCGGCTTGCTTGTGACTTCCTGCTGCGGTTCTGTTTCGTCCTCGGTGCTTTCCAAGTCGATATCTGCGTTCGGCTTTGCGTCAACGGACAGTACCGGCTCCTGTTGCGCAGGTGGTACTGAAGGTTCGACCGCCTGCTCCTCGTCTGTCTCGTCTACCTCGATGTATTCATCACCGCAGTCCTCGACTTCTATCACATCGTCATCGGAGCCTTTCTTATTTATCTCCTTGACGTATGCAATAACGGCATCCTTGCTCTCTTCCCAAATGCTTTGTACTGGTATCGAGTTGCACATCCCTGTGTACGAACGGTCTACCTCGTTGATGTGCGGATGCGTGATATTGAAAGCGTCCAGAATATTTTGCTGCCGCTGATAAAATAGCTCTCGCCCCTCTTTGTCGGTGATGGGTGGGATTTCACGGAAATCAAAATTGCTGAGTTTCTTGGCGTCCGTATGGAGCGTGTGGGGGTATTTTTTCGCAAGTATAGGGTTATGCCCCTGAAAGATAATGATGCTGTCGTTCTTCCCCATCTTAAATGCTTCATCCAGCCCCACCAGCGCACGCTTACCTTCACCAGATGACCAGTTGTGAAGAAACTCGTTGTTTTTCAGCAGCGTTTCCATCGCCTTATGCTGGTTGGTCCGGACGTTTACGGTCGTATCACCGATACGAGAGGACACCATTTTCGCGGTAAATTCGTCGTTGATACCAAGGCTCACTAATGTCGAGCAGTTACTCAGGAGGGTTGCCCAGGTTGTCTGGTAGTTGTTCTGAAGCTGGGTGATGTCTTGAAATATCATGCAGACATTCATGGCACGCTTTCGAATCGTCGCCATTTTTCGGTCAAAATCCGGAATCGTACCGATGGACGGAAACTCGTCCAGCAGGAAATCAACAGGGACATCGAGCATACGGTCCTTGCCGTTATTATCCGCGTCGTTGATAAGGGTAATGAACAGCATGGAGAAGAACAGGGACACGATGAATTTGTAGGTGTCATGGCTGTCAGGGAAAATGCAGAAATAAGCGCAAGGCTGCTTTCCGGGAAGAGACATATCAATGCAGGGGGTGGAGAGCAGCGTCCGCACTTTTGCGTCATCCATAACCCCGATATCTGCCGCAAGGTTCACAATGAGGTTGCCGCGAAGATTCGGTGAGGACTGCTTGAAGGTCATGTACGGCCCGACGCAGGGCTGTTCCTCCGGCGTAAGACTGTCCGGGTCAAACATCATATCCAGATAAGCCTCTCCCCCTGGGTTCTTGAGCATCTGATGGACAGAGTTGATATTTTTCTTCTCAGGCGGGTAGTCATGTCCAAGCGCAACGCGCAGAAGGAGCGCCTTCAGAAGAGATTTCGGTCCGCTCTCGTAAATGCCGGCACTCCCTCCGGCGTTGGAAATGATAACATTTGCAAAAATCTCTGCATTTTCGCCAATACGTTCTGGGTCTGCCAAAAGCGAGTCCATGCAATTCCAGCCGTCACTCTTGCTGATATTGTGCAGGTCGAAGCGTCGCACGACATATCCGTTGTCCATGAAGTACCTTGCCATATCTGCGTAAAGGCCGCCGTCCGGGTCTGTGAATATCAGGGACTCCCGGCGCTTTACCGCCTGGAAAGCGTAGTTCTTTGTAAAGGTATAGGTCTTGCCGCAGCCTGACGCGCCGATGACGGCAATGTGCCGGTTCGCACGGTTCATCTTATCCTCTCGGAATACAATGGGGTAGCGGCCTGTCTCGTCCAGTTGTCCGAGGATAGTGCCAACTGCCTGCGGCTCATGCTGGATGATAGCGACATCCTCGTATTCTTTCGGGTCCTCAAAGTGCGCTTCTCCGTATGTCTTGCGGCCAATCGCCATGGAAAACAAGCGACCCATCTTATCGACACCCGCTTCCTCGGAAACGGAGTATGCCATCAGGATGGAAATGGCAATACCGATGAAAAGAAAACAGCCAAGGAACATTTTCCACGGAAAGCCGTACTCACCGAAGAGGCGAATCAAACGGAACGGGTTGAGCGTGGACTTCACTACGGAAATGCTGAGAACAATCCCCGTCATGTAAATAGACAATATGAGGACTACCAACAATGCGATTTTCAGTCTGCGAATCAGATTCTGCTGTTGTTGAGTCATGGTCACTTACCTCCTCACCGTCCGCCGTAAGCGGGCCAGTATGTATTTTGCGCGAGATTGCCTCGCTCCACAGAATCTCCGACACCATCACGCGGACGCTCAAATTTCAGGCACCACAGGCGTCCGGCCTCATACGCGCCATCTGATGTATTAGGCAGGTCCTTGATGGCATTCCACGCTGTACGCTCCGAAGATTCGATTTCGGTCTTGAAAAACCAGAGTTGTCCGTCTATAGAGTCCTCAGCAAAACCGTTTTCCTGCAAAAAGCTCAGTAGTGATGTCTTTCTGCTATAGGACCACTGGCATAAACCATAACCTTCTCCCAGTCCATCTCCGTATGCGTTTTTATCCTCATGTCTTGCCGGGTTAAAACCAGATTCATTTTGGATATTTGCCATAACCCCGCAGGCGGCAGCATTGTTCAGGCCAAGTTCTTCTGTCAGGAAGGAGAACACCTTCTCCTTGTTGGTGCCGCCCTGGATTTCCGAAAATGCTGTTTCAGGATATTCTACATGAACGATATAGCCGTTCTTCGCGGCTTTGTATGTGGTCGATGCTGTATAGTGGTTTTTTGCAACGCCGCCGCCTGGGATTTGCCCGCCGCCAGTTGTGTTGCCCTCGACCGTGTACCATCCGGTTTCATCCACCTCAACAATGATGCCGATGTGATTAAAAGGCTTAGCCAACCTTAGATTACCAGTCTCTGAAAAAAACATAAGGTCGCCCGGAACAGGTGTATAAGAACCACCGAACGGTGTTGTGCTTCGAACAGGATAGTATGCGTAGCCGTATCTGCCCGTGAGTTTCTTAAACATACTTGAACAACTGGCATCCTTTGGAATTGTATTTTCCAAAAGGTCACATTCATTTGCGCACCAAGAGACGAACGCCGCGCACCACTGTCCGGAACGGTGGCTGCCATAGTACCAGTCATTGTATTTGACAAAATTCGAGTTCGGCGGGATTTCAATGGAATCATCCAAGCCAAGTTGACTGAGCGCGACTTCAACGATATTGCTGCCATTTCCGCCTTCTCCAGTCGAAACACCAAGGTATTGTTTTGTGGTCAGAATGTTATTCCGATACCACTCTTCCTGATACCCTGCTTGCCGCTCATATTCGTTTCCGGTGTCGTCATCCGTCCAGTCCTTCTCAAGATGCTTATTATAGTCCCAGCCGAAGGAGGTTTCATACGATTCCTGGACTTCATCCCATTGCTCACCAAATGCGCCGCTTACGCTCTTGCCGTCAATGGCAAATACGGTAGCTGTCATGCAGGATACCGAGAGAATACCGCACAGCAGTGAGGAAAGCATCTTTTTCCAGATATGGGTAGTCATGCAGAGCCTCCTTTCCTCGCGTTATGCTGTGGGTTCTTCTTCAAGTTCATCTTCGGGTTCCTGAGCAGTATCGTCTTCCGACTGTGAAACTCCAATGCCACTCAAATCTCCACTCCAGAAGCCCATGATATCTGTTGCCAATTCGTCTATGGAACGCATGGAGATAGTTACTGAAAAATAAGCAGAATAATGTGTGATACCGTCATCATCAACATACGATGTTAAATTGATGGCGGAAGAGTCAGAAAAATCAGGGGACGTTACAACAAACAGCAGGTCTGCTGCCGGAGCCATGTGGTTCTCATATTCCTCACGAATATCCCTTGCATAGTCTTCATTGCTGCTCAACGTCCCCGCCTGTGCAATCTCCATGCTCTTTTCCGTAATATCCTGTTTCATCTGCTCTTCCAGATACTGCGGCATAAAAGTGCCGCACCAGGTCTTGGCGTAGCCATTGACACCGCTTGCGCCTCCAATATTGAAAGAAACGCCGTTTCCGGCAAAGGTCTTATAGTAGCCAAGCCATTTCATGAAATCTGACAACTTCTGATTATCCAGAGAGCCGGCTTTCATCACGGTGTAGGCGGAGAGCAGCTTAATGGCATCACTCTTGGTGGTCGGCGATTTCACTACGCAGACAGTTGCCCCGTCCCAAACACCGCTTCCGGCATACATCTGAGCGAGCTTTGTGTTGATGCTTGGCTCTGCATTATGTATCGCCGTCTCAATTTGGTCGGCCCGTTTGTCCAGCTTTTTCTGCGCAGCAGAAACCTTTTCATCAAGAGTTGTTTTTTCGTTTGCTTCGTTCATTGTGACGTACAATTCATATCCGTCTTCCGTCAGAATGTCTGATTCATCGTCAACGGCATCATCTTTTGTGAACCAAGATTGTAAGCCATTCCAGATACTGCGGAACCAACCGGAAACAGCGTCTCCGATACGGGACAGCCCTTCTCCAGACAATCTTACGCCTGCCTTTAGCGTTGCCTCGACTCCGGCCACAAAGGTGCTTTTGTCAGAGCCGTAGACGTCAGATTCCCACTGCTCTTCAATATCCGCAAAATAAGTCGATACACCCTCGTAAATGGAGATAGGCAACGCATACAGGAACATGGTCGTAATTAGCACGAAAGATATGACAGGTATCAACAAGATAAGGAGAATTTTTTTGAGCGTTTCCGGGTCCTTTACTACTTCTGCTGCCGCTCCTGCCACATCGCCGGCCGCAGCGTGTGCAGCGGCTTTACCTAATGTTTTGGCGGTTCTCGCGGCATCCGCACCCATTTTTACCGCTCCTTGTATATCCCGTTCTACGGAATCGGAGACTTTTTCGTTTCTGTCATCCATAAAATCACTCCTTTCCGTGTTGTAATGAGCTTAATGATTGTGTCCTATACCGCCACCCGCCGCCCGGTGAAAATGCTGGACGGCGGGTGGATTTGTGGTGTTACTTTTGCTTGTTGCGCAAGGGACCTACGCGAGGAGGCTTCTTGCCCTTGCCCTGTTCCTCCGGCTTGGGGCCTCCTCCGCCATTGCGGGAGCCGTCATCCCGCTGCCTGCCTTCGCTGCGCGGGGCAGATTCCGGAGAAGAAGGTGTCTGCGGCGTACCGGAAGCCGGCGTACCGGACGACTGGTTGTTGATGACTTCGATACGCTGTGCAGGCGTATAGCTGGGAGGCTGATTGATGATGGTGTTTTGTGTGACCGTCCGAGGTTCACCGCCGCTTCCGCCCGAAGCAGCACCCGCATCTCTGGCGGAAGGTTCGTAAGAGTGGGCTTCTCCACCGCCGGAGGGAGTCTCGTAAGTACGACGCTCACCGCCTGCGGCACCACCTGCGTCTTCGGAACGACGCTCATAAGTGCGCGTCTCTCCGCCGCCGGAAGGAGTCTCGTGAGTGCGGGAACTTTCTGTTCCTCTGCCGGTATTCGGCAGAGAATCGTCCGTACGAGGCTCATACCGCGTACTTGCAGCAATATTCTGTGCGACAGGTCTGCCCTGCTCAAATCTGGGGTTCTCGATATCCTGAAGTCCGCCGCCCTCCTGAACAGCGCGAGACCAATCTTCGACGCTGCCCTGAGTCTGGTCCACATCCATTGCTCTCGCATAGAAAATCTCCCCGTTCTTCGAGGGAATCTGCTGCATCTGAGCCTGCTGGATAGAGGACATCTGCTTATAGGCAGTCTCGTCCATGATTTCCAGACGCTTGAACTTCGGGACTTCCGTTCCGTCCTCATAGGTGCGGCCGGAACTGCCGGGAACGGCGCAGAGACCGCTGACCACTCGGCCGCCGCCCCACTGATTCCCTGCTTCATCAGTGTATAGGGGCTGTGTCTCTGCACGGATATTACTGAGGCGACTGGCCGCCGCCGTGCCGGACTGGTCGCCTACGCGGAGATTTTCTCCGAAAGTATTGGAGAGTGCTGCCTGCGCAAGCGTATCGTTGCCAGAAATATTCTTTCTGTCGTTGAAAAGGACTTCCTGCGCGACAACAGGAGAGCCATGCGCGAGCGTATTCGCAAGCGTGCTCTGATACGCATTGGTCGAGTCTTCCTGCTGCGCCTTCATATTTTCCAGATTTTCCGGAGATAGGCTGGCGGGATTGACGTCATGGAACTCCGTGTCCGGAGCAAAATCAGTCAATTCGGTCTTATCAAAGTTATCCTGAATATGCGCGGCCACAGCGCTGTCCGGGCCAACCAGCATTCCGTCCTTGTCATCCCCAAACGGAAACGAGGTCATCAGGCCAGCATTTTTGGCTTCCGGAGACAGTTCGAAATTGGCTTTGTTGTCGCCGTCGGGTCCAATCAAGGCACAACCTGCACCGTTTGTCTCCAAATTCATGCGGGCAAACTGCTGTGCAGACATACCCATCTTCTTGGCATTGTCCTGGAAATCCTGTTGACCTGTACGGCCTCCACCGTTCTCTCCGACGGGTCCGCTCTGCCGCTGGACCTTCTCCTGCCATGCGGCGGCACTTTCCTGAGAGCGTTTTGCCGTTGCCACAGCGTTTGCATTGCGGGGGGTGAACTGGTTCATGCCCCAGTCTCCAGCAGGAGTTTTCGCGTAATCCCTGGCCGCCTTTCTCGCGGCACGGCTGTCCGCCGGACTATTCCCCTGAGCGAATGCGTCATTGTACGCTCGCTTCCCACGAAAGAGATTGCCGAACGTGCTGTTGTTGCCGGAAAGAGCGTCTCCTTTGGATGCCTTCTGAGCTGTACCGCCAAATGCGTGCTTGAGTGCATAGCCGACTGCCATAGCGTTTCCAAGAATGCCTTCTCCGGTCGTCGGAACACCGATGCCGAGTTGCTGCATATAGGAATCCACCCGCTGTGCGATTTTGCACATGGTCAGGCACATAATCAGCTTTGCAATAACGGAGTTTCCTCCGCTCGTTGAACTGAGTGCGGAAATAGACAGTTTGGTAAAGAGTACGGAGAGCGACATCAGGGCGCATTCACCGCAGAACATTCCTACCCATCGTTGAAATACAGTAGCCGTCGCGGCAGAGGACAGGAACGGGTAAATGAGAGGCGATGTATAAACAAGAACGCCGACCATCAGGTATCGCTCAACACACTCCAGCAACAGCTTGATAAGGTTCCATGCAATCGCAATGATTAGAACGAGTGAGACAAGCAGCCCAGCAGCTCCGACACCTACGGCAACTGACAAGTCTGTTAAGAGACTGTCGGGTATGCCAAAATGATGGGTGATAGCGTCAGACCCAACAAAGATGTCGTATGGGACTTTCGCGATTCCCACAACTGCGGAAAGAAGATAGCCGCCGAGATAAATGAGAACCGTGGCGAGTGCGGCTCGAACAAGGATTTGCGTAGGAGTATCCTGCGCTTTGGACAGGCTGCCAAGGAATACTTTGAACAAATTGACAGCCGCAATGGCAAGAACCAATCCCAGCCCGCAGGCTTGTAGAACCGCATAGGCTGTACCGAAATATGGAAAATTCTGATAAAGGTCTCCCAGGGTAAAATTCAGGAGACCCCCATCGTTTCCATTGCCGAAAAAGAAATTGACAAACAACTGCAATCCTTCTCCGACCGCACTGAGCAGCCAGGAAAATATAGTTTCGAGCATGAGCTATTTCACCTCCACTTCCGCTGCCGTCACCAAGTAAAATCTGGATGTGCGGGGTCCCATTTGACCCCGTTCAACGAGTTGTATGCTGCTGAAATGACCAGCGGCAATAAGTACAACGCCATGAGCGCAATCAGGGACATCTTTATCATGGAGAAGCCCCTTTCCGCATCTTTCTCAGACCCAAAAAAAGCAATAAGGCCCCCGACAGTAATCGTGACAAGTGCGAATGGGGCTGCCATGCTGAGAATAAATTTGTAGGTTGCGCTGATGCGGTCCCGATACTCCCGCATAGACGAACCAGATACATTCGTACCAAACTCTACATCCGGGGACCACGGGTCTGCCGCAAACACAGGCGCAGAAAGCGTCAGGCTGACCGACACGATGCAGAGAGCTACTAAAATGGGAATCAAAAATCTATGAATTCGTTCATCCATAAAAAATAGGGCAAGGATACCCCCGCCCTACAAAGCCGGCGGAAGAACTGCCCGTCCTCCTTTCCGAAAATAGAAAACAAAAGAGGGCTTGCGGAATCCGGTGTGGGCCGGACTCCTGACAAGCTCTCTCTATATTGACAACCACAAAGCAAACGCAGTGGATGACCTACTCAACAGCCTGAGCTATCAACCAAAGATTTGGTTCGTGGAGTTGTCAGCAATATTGCCAATCGCGCCGGTAACGGTCGTAACGAACAGCGGAGCAAGGAAGATGACGCCAACAACAAACAGAATCTTGATGATGTTGTCCTTGCACTTTTCCATACCCTTTTCCGTACCGAGCAGAGCCTTCACAACATTGAAGCCAATGCCGACCAGAGCCAGAGGCGCGGTAATCGCTTGCAGCATATCCCAGATGCCCTTCAGAATGGTCTTGCCGGCCGACGTGATTTGCTGGAAGCCCTGCGCGGTTTCAGTATTCGCCGCAAAAGCGGTGACGGTAAACATAGCAGCCGTCAGGCACACGACCGTTGCTAAAGAAACGATGCGGGCGCGGACGCGCTGTCTCTCTTGAATTTGTTCGAGATTGCTATTCATCATAGAAAAATCGCTCCTGTCTCGCGCCCAGAATATTTTTCGCTCAAAGTCAAATCCCTCACCCACATGGGGAATCCAGCTCCGGGCCAGAGGTGCTTGACGCGGCGCTCCTCTTAGTCTAACTTTCCCACCCTTTCTCAAAAAGTCAAAATTCAGGCCTCCTCCTTATACCACACATGGGCAACACTTTAAGAAGGTCGTGAGCGCAAAAAAAGAGCCTCTGCGTTAAGCAGAGGCCCCTTCACCGCCTGTGGCGGTCCTGATAGACAACAGATAGTCGTCAATTCCCTTGGTCTTATCAGACCAGTAGTGTTTCTCTTCCAGCCCATCTGCGTTTTTGACGCGGCTGTGCCGGATATTTCGCTTTGCAAGCTCCTGAGAAACATTTGCGAGGTCTGTGAACACGTTGAAGGTGGTCGGAACGAAAATGCCATGCTCACAACAGATGGCATTCAGTTCGCTGAGTTTCCGCTGTGCATATTCCGCATCCCAGCATTTCTCTGCGAGTTTGATGCCGTATCCTGCGGCGATAGCTCGAACACGCTTTCCCGCCTTTGCGACATTGACATTTGTGACCTTATCCATGTCAAATACATTGAATACCGTTTCAACACCTTTGCCTTTCAGCCATGCGAAAATTGCTGGCAAGGTTTTGGTATTGGACGTTCCGTGCAGCGCAATGAAAAACATCTTTCGATTGCCCTTCAATTCAACTGCTGCATCCGCCTTGAGAGGGCCTTCCGTAATGCAGACAGCGGTTTCCGGGTCATCCAGGCTATCGTTCCCAAGTGGGAAATGCGCCTGACTGATATCCGTGGTAACGCCGTCTGGCAGGCCTTTCGCGGAGATGGTCATGTACCGAAGAAACTCCTTGTTCTGGCCGGTACGCTTGCAGTAATCGTTCCAGTCGGACGGTTTATCCCGCCGTACTTGCAGGGCAACGATTTGACCTACCGCATTTCGCGTTGGAATCAGCATCCCCGGCTCAAGGTTGAAGCACCACACGCCGTCTATCCGGAAAAAACCGGGTACGCCTCGCAGCTCGCATCCGCATTTGGCAAGGATGGAGGCCGCAATGAGACCTGCGATAAGCCGTTCTGGGGTACGGCGCTTGAGGATATTGTCCTTGCGAATAGACGGAATCAGCTTCTGATACTGCTCCTTCGCTTTCCAGTAACGGTTGACCCACGGAAAATCGGCCGAAATGCTTCGATACCCGTTTCGCTCAATCGCTTCATCGGAAAAGCCGCGCCTGTGCAGATTCTCACGGTGCAGGTCAGAAAGCTGAAAGAACTTGATGTCCAAGAGCTTCCGATACGCCTTATCCACCACCTCGTCGCTGGCGCGGTGGATTTCCACGACCTCCGGGAGTTGTGCTTTCTGTACGCGGCTGCGAACTGGGGCTTCGATGTGCAGGTCGTCGCAGAGCTTTCGGTACATTTCCCTGCTGTTCTGTCCCTTGACACAGCGAACGCCATGTGCAACGCGGGCATACAGGTCCAACGCTCCTTGCCCCTTCTCACCTCCGGAGCACTTCACACACGAATACGCATTCTTCACGGTATTGATATTCATGTGATATTTGGTGTCATTGCAAAACGGACAACGAACGTTGAAAGACGTCCCATTAAAATCCGATTGCGGAGACACCTTTAAGCCAAGCAGTTTGACAACCTCTCGGATGTCAATGCTGAATTTATCGTAGCCCATCCGAGCAGGCTCCTTTCTTCATTTTTGCGCGGCGGGGGTAGAAACCCCCGCCGTTGTGTGTTTGATACGCTCAACCGGCTTTGCTCTGCGTAATGACCTGTGCAGCCTCATGCAGCTGCGGGTAAGTATCCCTGCGGGAGAAGCGGTCGCTTGCGTAGAACTCCACCAGACTGCGGTCAATCGTCATCAGCTCACCAAGCGTCTTCTTGGCGTAGTTGCCGAACGGAACGATGACCTGTCTCGCTGCGTCAAGAGACATCTGCATATTCGCAGCCGCCTTTGCCGGAGCCTGTGTGGGCTGGGTGACAGGGGTGCTGGCCGCCGGACTGGTCGCCGGAATCATGGGGTTATTCTTGGAGGACGGAATCAGGGGATTCGTCTCCACGAAAGCAACTCCTTCATCGGGAGACGGAATGGAATCCGGGTCATTGGCAATGCCGGTGCTGATTTTGTACGTCTTCATCAAAGCGTACTTATCGGCGTAGGTCATAGCCTTACCGGGAGCCTTATCTCCGGAATCCATACCCGTGCCGAAGCTGACGGTCTCCAGACAGTCTGTCGGCTCGTCAACGTTGACGAAACGGTAGACCTCAGTTACCGTCGCCATAACCAAACGGACCAAACGCTGCTCACCGTTCCACATATACGGCTTCTCGACGATTTTCTGGTCGAGGGTGCGGCTGACCGCGTAAGAAAAGACGCCGTGCTTCTCTTCCAGCGGCTTGACTGCCGCAAGAATCGTAGCCTCGGAGGTTGCGCTGTACGCCTTATCCCCCTCACCAACGGTCAGGTCCTTGGCAATAGCGCCCAGTTCTGCGGTGATTGCCGCCACACGCTGAAAAATATTCTTATTGCTCATATTCGATTAAACTCCTTCCTTCTGCCGTGCCAGATACTCCTGACGTTCGGCCTCCTTTTTGTTCTCTCCTTCGATGATGACGGGGATGCACATGGCATTCTCCCACGTTTCGATGAAGCGTGTTACGCGATACATCATGCGGTACATATCGCGGTCAGAAACCTGGATAAATACCTCCACCTTGTTTCGCATGGATTTTCCGTCGAATGTCGTGGCCCCGGTCGCCTGCTCAATCACCTTGGCATCGCCGTTGGTGATTTTCAGGACCCAAGGATACATTGCAAGGTCTCCGTCCTGACGAACGCTGTCATGCGTGACTGTCAGCATAGACACCGGCGCAAATCCGTCCGTGCCTTTCTTGTAGGTATTGACCTTGGACATGGCATACTGGTAGTCCATTCGGTGCGGAAATTTGAGCGCAGTCCCAATGTCCGCATCCGCGATAGCAGTGCGGGCTTCTTTCAGAACTGTGCCGGCTGCCATGAGGATATCCTTCTTTTCTGCTCCCTTAACGGCCTTGGCCACAATGCTTACGCTCTTGCTCAGAAGACTGCCATAAGCCTTCGCAACGCTGGCAGTGCGATGAATCGACTTCATCAGACCATTGACAGCATTGGGGGCCAAAACAGTCTCCCATGGCTTCTGCGCATCCTTCGCGACACGTCCAATCAGCGGAACAGCCATCGTACCGACATTGCAGCGGCAAACGGTGAGCCATTCGTCGAACATGGTCGGGTCAATATTCACGGAACAGGTGACACTTTTATCGCCCGTTCCCTTCGTGAAATCACAGATGACCATTTCGATGACAGAGGGAAAGGTCTTTCCTCCATTTTTCTTGCCGCCAGACTGGTGCATCATCGCATACTCGTCAGGCAGCGACCGGCTCAGCTTGTCGCGAAAGTCAACGACTTTATCCTTGCCGTTACACTTGGTAATCACATTTGTTACCATTTTTTCTGATTCTCCTTACTTGTTATTTTTTGATTTATATAAAAGCCTGCGCCCGTTGGGTGCAGACTGAACTTTCATTATGTTTGTGATACTTCCTTTGTATGGTCTCAGCATACCGACCTTTTTCTCGCTTACAGAATTGCGCTGTGCAGGAATATAGGTTCTTAGGAATAGAAGTACCCAAGAACTAAAGAAGGGCAAAAAGAAATCCGGGCCAGAAGGCCCGGATTATCTCAAATATTGCGCAGAATCCTCTTCTTCACCATCCCTGTGAGCATCTTCGGAAATTTGCTCAGGTCGGTGATGTCGAGAAAGCCGTCACCGTAAATTGCCTGGATGTGCTCCTTGTCGTTGCCAATAGCTGCCGCAAAAACCTCGATACCGTTCCGTCGTGCGGATTTCACGATATTCTGGATATCTGCTCTGGCACTACTGCCAGAATAGTTTCCGTCATTAGGCTGTCCGTCGCTGATGACAAACATCAGCTTGACCTCCTCCGGTCTCTTTGCCAGAAGGCCAACGGAGGCTGCGATGGCAGCGCCATCACGGTTACAGCCCCCTGTGCTCAGTTTGGCAAGCCGGAAGGCATCCTGCTTCCCGATGGCATCAAAGCGGGAGAACACATAGTATTCGGCACATCCCCTTGTCTGGGTATTGTGGCCGGCAACCATGACTGGAATGCCCAGTCCCGTCGCAAAGTCATAGAGTAGCATGGCCGCCCGCATTGCGGAGTTCATCCGTGCGCCCTGCATGGAGCCGGACATATCAACCAGAACGCTGACCGCCATAGACGGATAGTCCTGCGGCAGCTTCTTGCTGGCATAGAACTTCTGGTCCGGACGATAGGCATTCTTGATTTCAAGACGGTTGCCAATGATGCGGTGATGAAGGATAGAACCCTGCTGGATATCAGCCAGAGCTTCCCGAATGAGTTTCTGAAGCCTGCGGGAATATCCCTTCAGGTCAGCCATCTGCCGCTCATACAGCTTTTTGTCCTGCTCTGTAACGCCTAAGATGCGATGGGGCCTGATATGGCCTCGATGCGTGGGGCCAAGCTCCAACTGGGGGATTTCTGCCATCAGGTCGGACGTAATGTCCGCCTCCAGCTTTTCCTCCGCCTTCTGGTCGCTGATGCCCCGTGCGATAGCTTCCAAGGCCTCTTTGATTTGCTTGTCCGTCCCATTCGTATTCGCCGAAGCCTTCGTCTGGGAGGAAGTTTTCTGTCCGCCTTGCGCCTGCTGACCCTTTTGGGCCTGCTTGTGATTTGCGGAAGCAACTTTGGACGTGGACTGGTTCTGCGGGGCGGCGTTCGCACCGGTATTCGATGCGGTCTGAACAAGGCCGTTTACAACAGCCTGAATAGCAGCGGCAGAATGATTCATCGACTGAGTGTTGCCGGAGCTGTTCGGATTCCCGCTCCCAGGATTTCCGTTCGAGCCGGTCTGCCCATCGCTGGAATTGCCGTTGCTGTTGCTCTGGGGATTTCCCGCTCCCGTCTGATTCTGTTGCTGTTCCGCTTCATCCAGGGCCTCTTTGATGATGGGCCACATGATAAGAAAGATTTCGTTGATTTGCGTAAAACGATATGCAACGTCATCTGTCCATCTGGCCTGACTCAAGGGCTTTGCCATGTCAATGACCATCTTCATGATGTCGTTGTCACACACGCACTGTTCAAGGTCTCTTGCGAAGACATCCTCGAATCGGGCAAACTCAAGCATCAGGGCATAGAGCTTTTGCAGCTTGGTTGCCTTATCATTTGCGAGGATGTTTTCCGCATAATCGAAACTGCGAAACAGGGCCTCACGCGATGTTGCGATTCCCTTTTCCACTATGCCGCCGAACTCGTCGATGATTTTGCCTTCATCGTGCGGGTCATCAATGGTGTTGGTCACATCGTTGAAAATCTGCTGAAACAGTGGCCGGTACGCACTGTTCTGAAGCGCGTCCTTCATTTCAGTCAATGCGTCAACCTCTGCCTGAGTCTTTGGCACCGGCAGTTCTCCGTAGAACTCTCCGGCCTTGATTTTATCAATGGCCTTCTGCTCCTCTGCAAAATCGCAATAAATGATATGTGCAATTTCGTGGAAATGGATACCCAGCAGAGCCGTAAACTTGGCATAGATGTCATTGTACGCCTCCGTGATGGTATTTTCAGGTACGAGATACTCCTTCTTTCCGTCCGTCCAGCCTGGTGCAATGCCTGTCGGCAGAATTGTCAGGGACAGTCGCTTAGTGATGCCGCAATGCCGCAACAGCGTCTCCCCCATCTTTTGCAGATAGCTGGAAAACTCAGCGGAGTGGAAGATTTCTTCGGAACTCAAGTTCTTGCGCTCTTCAGAACTCAGCTTCCTGAGCTGGTGTTCGTATTTCATATTCTTTCTCCTTTTTTCAGAGAATGGGGACCATGCGGCCCCCATTCTCAGCGTATTATGTGGAAAATCAGAGATACAGGTCCACAACGGAACCCATAATCTCCTCTTGCTCCTCTACGACAGAAGTTGCCTTCGACACGACGCAGCAGCGGCAGTTCTCACGGACATTACTCATGCCATCGACCTGTACCGACTGTGCCCACATCTCAAGCTCCGTCGCAGAGATAGAGCCTTCCGTAATATCATTCTCCTTGCAGTGCTTGGAAATTGCCAGCCAGACCGTATACATCTTCTCCAGCAAATCCTTGTCAGGGAAACCGGTGTTATACCGAACACGGGCCAACAGCGTCTCCTTCGTCAGCTCATAAGAGTCAATGACGAAAGCACAGCGACGGATTACAGACGGGTCAACCGGACGACAGGAAGCATAGCCGACGTTATCGGTATAAACAACCATCGCATCCGGATGACGGCGCACGAAGCGCCCATCAACCAGCGGAATCATCGCCCCTGCGCGGTCGTATTCGTTCAGACCGACGAGCACGCCAGCGTCGCGGATACGGGAAATCTCCTGTACCTCAACGATGTAGCCGTGTTCCAGCGCCTTGACATAGTTCGACTCAACGAACTTGTAGCGCGCCACAGAGCCGTTACTCGCCGCCGCCTTGCCATACGCCTCAAGGGCCATCTGGCAGGTCGCGTCTTCGTCCTCCACGCCGGTGAGCTTGAAGTAAGCACTGGCGGGGTCCGCCGCGATTTCCGCGAAGTCAGGCAGTTCCGCTGTGTGCGCGCCATCCGTATCGGGAATGATATCGGAGAGGAAGTTCTGCGTCTCCATCGTGGAATTGCACGTCATACGCAGCAGCGGGATATTCAGGAACCCAGCCATCAGTTCAACACCCGTGGACTTACCATAGGAGGTAATGCCGCGCCACATGAAGTTATTCATGGGACGCTTATCCTTTCTGGTATTCACGAACTTTTTGGCAATGTCGATTGCCCCCGGCGCGACGGGATAATCGTCTGGGAACTGAGGAATGAGCGCCCGCTCCGCCGCTGACCAGCTGTGACTGGCTGCGAACGCGGAAAACAGCTTCTTTGCGCTTGCGAATGTGTGCGCCTTTGTTGCTGTTACGCGGATACTGCCGCACAGGACACACGCCTTGCCGCACAGCTCCGTGCCGGACAGAGAACCGCTTTTGACGCTGGTTCCCGTGAGGATATCAATGTTCCCACCGGGAACCTTGACATCGACCTCGTTGTTGTTCAGCATCACCACCAGCGTGTCGCAGATGCGGCGGAAACAGCCCTCGTCAAAAGGCGTTCTTGCGGTATACTGCTGCGTGATAGTGTTGAGGTCCTGACCCACACCGCCCCAGATGGAAGCGGCAATAGGCAGCAGGCACAGATAGATAGGCGAAAGATTGACCTCACAGTTTCGGTCAATCGTGGGAAGCGACGTAAAGGTATAGTCCGAAGTTCCCACAACCGGCTTCGCAATGGCCGCACGAAGGCGGACCGTCTTGCCGTTCGGGTCCGGACGGTTCACCGTCGCAATCAGGACCGTACCATCCGCCTGCGGAAGCTCCGCTGCGTAGGTAGAGCCGCCGACATCGACCAGCGCCATATCAGCGTGTTCGCCCTTCATCCATGCCACAACCGCCTGTGCGGCGTATGCGTTCAACGCGACATTGCCGCCACCGTTTCGGAGTGCCGAGAACATAGTAGGTTCCTTTACTGTCGGAGCATAGTTCTGAACCTCTTTCGGGAATCTGGCAACTGACCAACTGGCAGACGGCGTATTCAAAGTGTGATTCATAGTTTCTTTCTCCTTTCACTCATTAACGGGCGTTTGCAGCAGACAGATTCCGCCACACGCGAAACAGATGCGCGAGATAACTCTCCGCTTCCTGTCTCTCCATGAAACCGGAACCCGTCAGGTACTTCATTGCACTTTCCTTGCTGCCACGGGATTCGCCGTCGATGACATAACCCATTGCTTTCGTAAAGTAGTCGTTTGTAAACATTTTTTCATTTCTCCTTTTTGTTTTGTGTGATTTGGGATATATAAAAAGCCAGTATCCGTAAAGGATGCTGACTGAACTTTCTTTATGTTTGCGATACTTCTTTTGTATGGTCACAGCATACCGGCCTTTTTGCCATTTGCAGAATTGTGATAAACAGGAATACAGGTTCCTGAGTTCCGAGGTGCCTGAGTGTTTCGGCAAAAAAACAGCAGCACCCATCCGGTATGGATAGATGCCGCTGGAAGATGTACTCACATCTGCAAATAGGCATATAACAGATGCGGTGTTTTTTCGTTGATGTAGACGAGATATGGGCAATTCGGATAAAACGTCACCTTGCGGGGAAGTGTAAAGGTGAAATAAGACGGAACATCATCGTCTGTCCGGAAACACACTTTCGTGGAGCCTTTCAATCCGTTGGAAATTGCGTTTGTCTGTACGCTGTAGCAAATCATCGGCAGTTCCCTAATAGTGCCGTCCTTAAAATCCAGCCGCAGAGAAACCGCACAGTACAGAAGATAGACGGGGAAAAGAAGAAACATGAGCAGCCGCACGGATAGAAGCGTGATGGACAAGACGATGACTGCCAGCGTCATCAGTACCGCGACCGTACAGAGCATGACTTCCTTGGACTGCAAGGCGGTCGGCAGCTCGATGTCCCGCAGCTCCTGCCAGATAGATTTCTTCTCCCCCTCCGGTTCCGGTGCCGAGTCAGAAGCCTGTTTCCCTGCGGCATCTTCGGCCCGATTGGCGTCATCCTGCCCCAGCAGGGCACGGAGATGCGGGAATTCAATAATTTTTGACTTCTTCGGCATGACTACCTCCCAAAAGCGGTTCACCATTTATCGTGAGTGAGCGGAAATATTCGTATGTTTTGGGTGTGCTTTTTTTCAGAAGCTGCATGGACTTGCTGCCATCCGAATGTGTCAGCAGATAAGCGAAATAATCTGCGAAATATTCGTTGCTGCTTGTTTTGGCATAGCTGCGGAATGGTGCATCTTTTGCTTCCGCGTTGAAGAGTTCCTGACTTCTGGCAGGAAAGCTGAGCAGTGCCCCTTCTATAAAATGCCCGAACTCATGCAGGACTGCCCCCGCTTCCGAAACATAAATGGTTCGCTCCTGATAGCTGGTGACGCCGGTGCAGGACACATTATACAGCTTGCCCATTTTCGCCGTATACTCATGGTCGATAACGAGCTTCCATCCGTGCTCATTGAACGCATTGAGGACGGTATCCGGAAGATAGCGCAGTTCCATAAGATAATCGTTGAGATTCGTGTCAGAGCGATTTTCGCACACGACCGGAGATTTAGGCGCTTCGACCGCAAACTGATGTGTCAATGTCTCATATAGATAGACAGCCGCCTCTCCCCTCGTTACTCTTTCACTTACGGTCGAGGACGCAGAACATAGGCCCAGCTCTTGTCCAACGCGCAGGACATTTTCCTCACGGCTAAGTGCCTTCCCTCCATAGAGTACATTGTCGTAGACCGGTATCTGTGCGGCATCGAACGCACTTTCCAGAACCGCACTCCGGCAGAGTTGTGTTTCTGGTGAGACGACAGCAGTCTCACTCAGCCAACCGTTGCCGCAAGCAGCATCCACGCCGCTCTGACTCTGCTCCATCCATCCATTGCCTTTCATTTGGACACCATAGGCTCGGCAGAGCATGACCGCCCATTGCCGAACGGTAATGGGGGCGTCCGGGGAGAACTGGCCGACACCAGTCCCTGTGACGATTTGCCGTTCTGAGAGATAGACAACGCTATCATGATACGGTGCCGTTTCTGGCACATCGGAAAAGCCGGCGTCAGTGGCAGACGCTGTAACGGGAAAAGTCAGTATCAGCGCCAGAGTAAGAATTGCCAGCGCTGTCCTTCGCAGACCTCGAAACATCAGTCACCGCCTCCTTCCGCAGCCGTCTCAGCGTTTGCGTGGATAGCATCCCGAATCGTCTCCGCCAGCGCCCTTGCCTGCGCTGCGTATTCGCGCTTTGCGTCAGTCGTCGTGTCAATGTCGGAATCGTCGTGGAGCTTATATTTGATGGAAATGGACTTATCGGACAGGTCTCCGATTGCGTCCGATTGGTCGGTGCCGATTTTGATACGAATATAGGCGGGCATCAGGGTATCCGCCAGCGTTTCATCTTCCAAAAGCGCCGCTCGGAGGTAATTGAGCTGTTCACCAGCAGGAATCTCCATCAACTTGGTGTATTCGTCGTAGATGCTGACCTGCTCCGCGTTCAGGATATCGCACACAATGACATTCTGCATTTCGTAGGTGTCAATGGAAACACTTTGATAGATGGTCGTCTGATGCGTCATTCCGGGAATGTCCGGAGAATCATCCGGGGCTTCCGTCTGCCGGACAGTCTCCTTTTTAATCGTCATATCAACTTTTGCTCCAAAATTGAGGAGAACGCTGGTCGCGGTTTCATCGTCCAGAGGGGCTGTCACATAGACCTTCCCCTGTTGCTCATTCACCCACGGATTCTTCGGCGGCGTGTATGCACTCGCCACATTGTTGTATGCGAGATACTGGCCGGTCGGGATATATGCGGTAGCATACTTGCCGATAAGGCTGGAAGCACGGTTATACTGGTAGATATTCGTTCCGCCCAGAGTAATTTGATTGTAGCTCTCTGCGCTGATGGTGGCGCTCTGAATGACATCTTCCGTGATAACATCTCCCGGAATCAGGTCCTGCTTGACCTGAATGACCTGTATCGTGTTCAAGGACGGGTCCGGTTCATCCACGGGTTCCTGATTTTCAATCGGCGTAGGGTTAGGCGGTGTCTCATTGCCGCCGAAAAGCACACTGCTCGCAATGGAGCCGATGATGGACAACACCATCATCCCGCCGATGATGACAAGCAGCTTCTTCCTGGTCAGCGGAATTTTCTCAAATAGCGGCTGGTTCAGGGACTCCTTCAAGGCGTCCAACCTGCTCCTACCGTCCTCAGATTCATCCTCAACATCGGATTTGGCCTTCCTGCGCAGCCACCTCCTTTTCCCACTTTCCTCTTCCTCACCGTTCTCTTCTGCCGGAGCTTCCTCTTCCTGGGGCTTTTCCGGTTCTCTTTTCTTGACCCGCGCACGCTTGACCATCCAGTTTCCTTCCGAATCGAGATAGTAAATTTTCTCGTTGACTTTATCAAAAAAACCGGTCTGCGGCGTGCCGCCGAGCATGAACTGGCAGGATGGCAGTTTCTTGATTTCCTCTAACTCCTGCGCAGTAATTTTTACAGGTTCATTTGGCATCGGAATCCCTCCTTCTGTGCATATTTTATTATACCACTCAAATGTTTAATAGTCAATTTTTGCACAGCGGGTAAATTCCTGCTTGTATTGCAAGCAGAAGCCAAATCCGTTACTCAAGCAATATTTATTCATAGCAGTTGATTTTTCTCGACAATGTGTGGTATAATGTCCCGGCATGAAAGGAGGGAGTTTTTTGAACGAAGAAGAGAAGTTGAAAAACAAAGAGGTTTGCGATAAACTGACTGAGCTTTTTTCGAGAGACGTCCGGTCTATGACCAGACTTGGCGAGGCTTTTTTCAAGAAAGGGCGTAAACACAGCGGCCTTGGGAAATACTCCGACCTGTATGGCAAAAGCTATCCCCTTGCCGCAGATACCGAGACGAATTTCCGCTGTTCACTGGACCGATTCTCAGAGGATGACAGCAATCGAATTTTTAACTTCCTTGCTGTCAGATACGGATTCAACTCTGACAGCCTGCGTCGAAAGCGCATTGTGTGGGCCAAAGGTGAGATTGAAGGATTGCTTCAAATTACCGGTCTGTCTTATCAGGAGTTCTTCCGGGATGTTCTGGGTATCTCCATTCCAATGCCGTCCCCCCATGAGCATCAGTTGATAGACCGGATGGACAACATGGGCGATGCGTCCATTGCAAAGCTGAAAGCTATCGTGGAAGACCTCGACCCACATCTGGAGCGTGCGGAGGATGGCAGCGTTTACTCCATCCCCTCCGCCAGAATCAAATCTCTCGTGCGGTATAGGAAGGCTGCAACGGAAACCAACCGAGAGTTCATCCGGAAGCTGCACGGCGACACGGAGGGCACGATGCAGACCCTCTCTGTTCGCAGAACCGCCTTTAATATTCAGCAAGTCGTTGAGGCTGCGGAACTTATGGATGCGCCCCTGTTTTGGGTGCTGTGCTGTGAGAACTTCCCGCTGTATGCGAAGCGCATTGAAACCGACTATGTGTTTGCACTTTACAAATTTCTTTCTCTGGATAACCGCAAGCTGTTTCAGACAGCAGCGGAGTGTATTTCCGCCGCTGAAAGTGAGGTGACATCCAATGTCTGAAGAAAAGGTCCTTCCATCAGAAAAAAATACCGCAGAGCGCCCCGCTCCCTGCGCTGCCATGAAAAACGAGGTCGAATTCACAAGCGGAATGGAGTCTGCCTCCGAGCAGGAGCAGAAAAAGGTCAAATCTATTCTGTTGGAAATTGAATCCGAGCTAAACGCCTACGACAGGGCAACCGGCTTAAAAAAAATAGCCTTCAGCAGAAACTTTCATATCCGTCCTGACCTTCTCGAAAAAATTCGCAGCATCAGCGATATCCGCATCCAGCGGGGCATCATCAATTATTACATTGATTCTGCGGTTCATATCAAGACCTCATATATCGCCAATATGATGGACGTCAAAAAGCGCGAGAACGGTCTAACGGCGAAGGAAATCGCGAGGACGTGCAGCATCACCGCATCCCTGCTGTCACGGGGCATCAAAGACGGAGCGATTCTGCTGCCGCCCGCTTCGATTGCCGCCTTCTGCGATATCGTAACCGGGCAGTCTGTGGCGGAGACCTTTTTCGGGATGCCGCCGAAAATCATGCTCCCCCTCAATCTTGCCGAGGTTGCCTACCGGCTCCAGATAACGACTGACGTGCAATTTGAAGCTGCGGAACGTATCGCGGAAGAGCACCATATTCAGAACATCGGCATGACGATTGACAGCGTGACTATGTGGGAGCGTTTTGTGGAGTACAATACGGACCGTGGGTTCACAGAAGGAAGTCTCGGCGCTGTCCCACTCCGTCATTATGAAACCATCACACTGAGAAAACTCCAACAGGTTGCCGAATCAGAAAAAGCAGAGTCTGCCGCTCCGCAGACAGGGCGCGGACGCCGGAAAACCATGCCCACTCCGTCCGGCATCGCTCTGTTCGGATATCGGTATAACATTTCTCCCGACTACTTCCTCGCACGGGATTATGTGCTTCATAACCACGTCTTTATCCCAGGGCGTTTCTTTACCCATGACATCAACTCCGATACTCAGAAGTGCCAGGAGGTCATTGACCCGCGTATCAGACGTATCTTGGGCAGGTTGCTCTGTATGCCGACGGACGAGAGAATGACCGCGTGCGGTGAAATCATCGCAAAAACGATATAGCCAAAGACAAGCGCCGCAGACAGATGCCTGCGGCGCTGTTTTCGTGTATTGGGTATCAGTAATAGCCCACAGCGGACTCGCTGCCGGAATCGGCACCGCCATCCTGCGCGGCATCCTCCGGCCCTGCATCGGCTGTCTCTTTCGCATCAGGAATGCTGGGTTCGTCCATACCTTCTGCGGTGTCTGTTTCGCCCTCTGGCTCCGTGTTGATATTCTCTCCGCAGGCGGCGAAAATCGCAAGCTCGTCATCGGAAAGAGAGACGTTGTATCTTGCCGCTTTCGCCATTGCGTCCTTGCCCAAACGGTCTTTCACGGCGTTCAGAGCAGTTAAAACCTTCTTCTTTGTTCCGTCATCCAGCACCACAGAATATTCCTTGGTGGCCCTGCCCTTTCCTTCCTTGCAGGAAACGCAGACGTCGGAATGTGTGCTGAAAATGGCATTGATGTCGCTGACGATTTTGAGGGCGGTTTCGATATCTTTCAGGGCGCTTAACTGCTTCTCGTTGGCTTTAATAGTAGGCATTGTGCTGTCCTCCTTGTTCAAAAAAATGGCGCTTATTTACCATAGTCGCGGTGGTTTGCTGCGGCCATGCCAAGGACTTGCAGACGAATTTCCGTCTTTCCCGGCTCGGTCGGGCGCTCGAAGCCCATGATTTGCATTTTGGGAGCGAAGTAAACGGTGTTGAAGTCGCCGGGAAACTGAATATTGACGGCGTAGATATCGCAATTCTCATAGTTCCCGATATTCGTCTCATTCCCATCCGTTCCAATGAAGCGGAAAGCATAGGTGGTCGGAACCTTTTCAATGATGCAACTCTTGGCAGCCTTCTTCCAGTTTTCATCGGTGGCGGCAATGCCGCCCTTCGTCTTGAGATATTCGATTGCTTGTGCGGTGAGGTCATCCGCACTCTCCCCCGTTCCGTCCAATTCACCGGTTACGTTGATGTTGTTATCGGTGAGAGATGTCAGGGAGTGGCTGTTCGTAGTGGGGTCGTATGTGATGGTCGCCTTGCAGACCGCCAGCAGCTTTCCGGTATTGATTTGCACGATGCGAATATAAAGGACGGTGCCGCCATCATCGTTATTGAGTTGCAGCTCGGAACGAGACCACTTCACACCATAATCCACCGTGTTGTGATACGCCGCAGGAACCGCCGTATTAAACTTATCATCCTTGAATACGAGATTCGCTCTGTTGCTGTTCAGCTTATCTGTCGGTTCAGCGCCTTCCCATTCGGAATACGACAGTTCCGGGCTGCTGGACATGATGTAAAAGCCAATCTGCTTATCCGGACTGGCGGCAGCTTCCGAAGAGCCGGGGTTCAGATAAATGGCATCGCTGGTATCCGTCTCTACGCCGAGATACAGCGTCCCGCTGCCATAATTGAACGACAGAACTTTGTCGTTCTTATATGTGCCGACCGGCACATCGTCCTCCGTATTGTCCCCGAAATCCTCATAATCCTCCAGTGGTGGTTTGTCGCTGGTGCCCGGATTGGAAGTTTCTGAGTTATCGGGAACCTGAGAACCGGAGTGATCTGGTTCCTGAGAATCCTCTCCGTCCGTGTTCACAGAATCCGCAACAGAATGCTGCGGCCCGTTCGGCGTGTCGTTGTCCTTCTGACAGCCACGGCCGATTAGGATAACAAGTGCGCATAGCGCGGCAACGGCAGCGACAGCTCCTGCAATATGCAGGGCTGCTTTAGTTCTCGGATTGGTTATTTTCATAATGACAGCCTCCTGAAATTTTTGGGAATCGGAAGAGCGGAATCTTCCGGCCAAAGCTGTTCGTTTAGAATGTCGATAAAGATTTGCCGGAGCGGGATGCCTGTCTCCGCAGAGAGCTTCCGACCGATGTCAAGCGTCATGTACCGTTCTCCGCGCAAGATTCTGGATAGATATGGCCCCGATACTCCTATTCGCCCCGCCAGCTTGTTTTGGGAGCAACGATTCATTCGCATCCACTCCCGAACACAGGCATAGGGCCGCCGCGTGCCGAAATCAATAGATGAATCAGGATTTAGGCGGGAGTACATCGGCATACAGCTCCTTTAATGGGATACCGGTCATATCGGAAATGCGTTGGCCCAGTTCTGCGTCCATGTGCCGGTAGCCCGCAAACACATCCTTGAGTCGGGAAATCGGAATGCCCAACTCCGCCGCAAATGTTCGCTGCGAGTAGCCGTGCGAACGCATCCACTTTGCCAGCGCGTTATAATACTTTGGGCGGGAGGAAACAACTCGGCGTCCGCTGATGTAGTAGAACAGCTGGAGAATAGTTTCCTCCGTGACGCCGTATCTCTCGGCAATCTCCTGCGGGCTGTAACCGCTGATGTAGTCGCGGCAGTAGGCTTTCACCTGCTCTTCCGTTATGTCCTTTGGACGGGTAACAGGTACGGAACGTCCCGAACGCGGAAATTTCCGAATGAATGTATAGATACACTGCTTGGTAAAGCCTGTAATTTCAGAAATCGAAATGACAGATTCTCCGCAGAATTTCAGCCTGCAAATTTCAAGTTTTGTGTTCATATCCATAGTCAAATTCCTCCAAACGGGGCAGCACGCCGATAGGCGTCCACCAGAACCAGCGCCGCAAACATACAGGCCAGCGCCACACGAAACACATACTCCTGCCAATTCTCCAACATACTCCCCCGCCCGCTCGCCGTTTTAACATTGCCGAAATGGAAAGTCAGCGGAATGGGCCAGAAAAGCCGAACGCCGCGTGGGTTGAAGCAGTCCAGCAACAGATGCGATGCACCGCCGATGCAGAACGCGAAACCGAAAAACGCCATTGAAGGAAAGATACCACGGATGATAAAGTACAGCAGAAGCAGAAACCAGACGCTATGGCAAAAGGTTCTGTGCCCGAAGCACTTACTGCAAACGGAAGCAACAGGCTTGACCATCGCGCCGACTTTACTCTTTTTCCCCTGGTCGATATCCGGTGCAAGACTGCCAAGTAGTGAGGCGGTCAACACTCCGAAGAACTCCGGCGTTGTAAACGGCTTGAGTCCAAGTTCCTGTTCGGATGCTGCCAAAGTCAGCAGCATGGCAGCGACTGCGCCGCCGACCAGATGTGTCTTATACGTCATCTGTCCAGCCCCTCCCCAAACGTAAAATTCGGTCCGTATGGACTCTTCGGGTCGTCCTGCATGACAAGGGAAGCCGTGAACTTCGTACCGTTCTTTTTCAGCAGAGTGGTTTTTCTCACAGACTGTCCCAGCAGAAATGCCCGGACATCCTTTGCCGTGAAAGTGGTCTTGCTGAGCATTTTCAGCTTAGATTTCTTCCAGATAACAAAACCACAGCCATTCTCATGCCCGCTGCATGAAAAGCCGGACGGAAACTCTGTCACATCACCGCCGCAACGTGGACATCTGCCAAGAACCTCCTTTTCGTCCTGCTCCGGGAACACGAAGCCGGGACCGTACTCGCTACTGGCGTCATCCAACAGGAACAGTTCACTCTCAAAGTGGTTCCCTGCCTTGGATGTCAGCTTTTTTAGCTTTACACTCTTTCCGCTCTTCTTTTTTCCATCCGGCAGACTTACCCACGGTTCAGACAGCCATGCCTTGACGTTGGCTGCCGTAATGACGCAATCCTTCATCAGCGAAGTCTTCTGTGTCTTCCAGATAATGAACTTGCAGCCTTGCTTATAGCCAGAGCAGCCGAAGCCCCGTTTGCCTTCAATGACAGCGCTTCCACAGCGGGGGCATACGCCGAGTGTCTGTTCACGCCCAGAGGCGGCCGCAAGCTGACTCCGCAGTTCCTCGGATAGAAGTGGGTACTTGGTATGTACGATAGTTCGAACAGTCTCCAGAACGCTGTTTGTCAGAATGTGATAGTCGTCCTTGCCTGTTCGGACATCCTCCTGCATGACCCACCAATAGGCTGTCATGTCCGCTTTCTTCACTTCGTCCGGCAGGATACGATAAAACTCGCGGGCCTTTGGCGTGGAGATAACACGCTTGCCGTCATCCTCCAGATATCCGTGATTCACAAGTCCAACAACAATAGCCGCTCTCGTTGCGGGTGTTCCAATAGAGCCATTCTCTCCCTGCTTGCCTTTATCCTTCTCCTTGAGGAGCGCCTTGACTTCATTATCCTCGACATACTTGGCAATGCAGGACATATCGGCAACAAGCGTGTTTTGCGTATATCGCACGGGAGGCTTCGTCTCTTTCTCCACCACGCTCGCGTCGAGGACGTCGCACTGATAGGTTCCAACAGGGACTGCGCACAGGGCGCTCTCCTCGTTACGGATACCGTCCTTTTTGAAGAGTGTCAGGTATCCCATCTCGATGATTTTGGATGCAGAAGCGCTGAGCGTACCCCCATCTTTCAGTTTGACAGTAAGTGCCGAGCGCTCTTTCTTTGCGGGCGGCATGAACTGTGCCATGTAATACTGGCAGATGGCGAGGTAAACCTTGCGTTCAGGTTCCGTCATTGCGTGGATATCCACGCTGATATTCTGCGGGATAATGGCCGTGTGTGCTTCCCCACTATCCGTCGTATACTTATCGTTGAAGCACTTGGATTTCAAAGTCATATCCAGCTGTTTCGGGCGAAACCCAATGTTGCGGATAACGGCATCCATTGTGGGACCGGATTCGGTATACTGCGTTTCCGTGAGGTATTGGCAGTCGGTACGGTTGTAGGAAATAGCCTTGTACTTCTCGCGCAGGGACTGGGTAATTTCCATAACCTCCTGCGGTTTGTAGCCAAACTTTGAACCGCAAAAGGATGTCAGCTTACCGAGATTGAACGGAAGCGGGGCATCCTCGCTCACCGTCTTCCGCGTTACTGTGACGCCATTGAGCGTTTCGTCCTTGAGCATATCCGCCCTGGACTGGGCGTAAGTCCTGCTGAGCATCCGCCCATCAGTCAAATTTGCGTCATCTTTCGCCGGCGCATACTGCGTGTCGATTCGCACACCGTTGACGTCCAGTACCGCCGTCACGTCGTAGTACAGCGTCTTTTTGTGGCTTTCTATCTGCTCGTCTCTCGCACATACAAGCCCAAGCGTAGCGGTCTGCACACGGCCAACGGGAAGATTGACCCCGTTGAGCGCGGAGAAATAGCGGCTGAGATTAAACCCCACAATGGCGTCTGCGACACTTCTGGCATAAGCGGACCAGCCGGAATTTTCATGCAGGCGGTTGTCTGTTAGGCTCCTGAGCGCCCTGCGCATCCCCGCTTCCGTTAGGTCAAGTGTGTCAAGCCGATATGCTTTACCCTTGTAGTGAAACCAACGCAAAACCTCGTCAATGAGCAGCTGCCCCTCTTCATCCGGGTCTCCGGCATGAATGACATATTCGCACTGCTTGAGCAGACGTCCGATTTCATTGAGGCGTTCTTCTGGAGGGGAATCCTTGTGCTTTGCATCCGGTTCCTTAACCTTGAGGCCCCAGTCATCGAAATAAATGGGGAGAAGACTGATGTTCTTGCGGTCCTTATAGCACTCGTCGTAATCCTCCGGCTCCTTCAGCTCCAATAAGTGTCCAAATACGGATATCAGCGTGTAGTCCCCGACGGTCATATAGGTACTGCCCTGTAGCGACTTACGCGGCCCGTCAAGAGCGTCCGCGATTGCCGATACCAGAGCAGGTTTTTCAGCGATAATCAATTTCAAAACAAAAGCCCTCCTATCGCTTTTTCTTATTATACCACATTACGTCTTTGATGTCAATTTTCGGCGTATAGAAGTGCTCCTTTGAACCAAATGTTAGAGAATAATACATTTGCGCATTCACTACCACCTGCTCCAGGTGAGGCGTCCAAATTTGCAAAAGATACCCTCTTATTTTCCCCTTAAATGCGTATCTTCCGTGAAAGAAGAAAAAGCCCACAAAGCCAGTTATACCAACGGTTTCAAAGAACTCGCAGATGCAAAGTCGAAAAACGTGTACCCCCTATTTTTGCAAAAAACAGGCCCACGGGACGCGATGCCGGAGGCGCTCCGTGAACGGGACAGTCTCCCGGAACGGCAGCTCCCAGTTTTCAGATGCGTACAGTTGCGATTTCAAGCAGTTAGACATTTCTAATTTGTGCCGAAAAAGTTGCAAAAATCCGTGTTTTTGCTTTCTTGGAAGTCGAAAAACGTGTACCCCCTATTTTTGCGAAAAGTCGAAAAACGTGTACCCCCTATTTTTACGAAAAATTCCATAAAAATCGTTATCTGATATTTTTTATGTAAACTTTTCAATGTCTTTTGTTGCAATGGATTCAAGCTCTTTTTTCGTTATCCTCGCGTGCGCACGCGCACGCGCACGCACGCACGCGGAAATGTTTCTTGTTAGTATTACTTAGTATCCCATGTATAGTAAGACGAAATGAAATAAAAAATTTGCAATGTTTATTTTCCTCCAAAAAGTTCTGATAATAGACCTGAATAGTTTTACTATATCGGAAAATAAACATTTGCAACACGCCGTTATCTTTATGCTATCTTGGATAATTGTTATCGGTCTGGGGAGAGCTAAAGCTCTCCTCCTAAGAAGTTCTAACTCTTGTATAATAGGCGTCCCAAAAATTTTGAAATTTCGGGGAGCTGAAAACCTGCGCAAAGTTCTTTTTCCCGCCCGGACGTTGCGCGGCCCCTTCCGAGCGCAGAAACTCCCCCTCTGTGTACCTTCTCCAGACCGAAACCTCCAGGCTGAAAGAATTGCCGTGGATGCTTACAAAGCAAACGCCCAGTGACGTTTTGAAATTTTTCAACAATTTCTTGCGCTAAGTTGTGCTTGTGTGGTATAATATGCAGACAATCTTGAAAGGGGGATTTTCATGTTTGATTTTGATGCGGGTAAAGAACGGCTTTCTATCCTGAGCAAGTATGTCCGTCTGCCGCGCAGTGCCGAACACGGTGAGGTCACGGCATCACTTTTGTATGAACGCCTTGTCATGGCCGCTATCGCCGCGTCCAAGACTGAAGAGGATTTGGGCAGAATCTTTTCCTTCTCGTGGGACACTGTGCGTTATTTGACCAATATGAACCTGTCCAATGACGATTTTGCCAAGCTGACGCTTGCCATCTTTGACCGGCGACCCATTCCCTGCCTGTTCATCCAGCAAAAGACCGGGGACTGGTTTGAAATGCCGATGATTTGCGCTATTGAATGCGGTGAAGATGCAGGTGTTCATTTTCGCCTGAATGAATTCTTCATCAAAACCTGCGTCCCAGGCGGCCACAGACGCGCTGCAAGCGCCGCGTCACTCTATGGCGTGTCCGTATCCCACCGACTCCATACGCTGCTCACAGGGGCACTGGAGGCTGGAGAAATGGTCATTTCGTCTGAGAGGCTCAGAGAGGTTCTCCATCTCGGCCAAAAAGAACCTGTCGCCTATCCGGAGAAGTACAGCCGGTATAAGGACCTGTTCCGGAAGGTTATTCGCCCCTGCTGTTTGGAGCTGACCGGCATGACGGACATTTGCGTGAAGTCTGTCGAGCCGATTGGGGTAAATTGGGAGAAAGCTCCGAGCCTGAAGGTTGCCACAAAATTCGTTGTGGAGCGGCAGCCGGTATCTTTGCGTATTCCCAAACTCTGTATTGGGGAAATCACGCCTTGTGATGATGCGGCCATGGGAACTGCATATCAGCAAGTGGAAATATGCGCATGAGCGCCGGGGAGGAAGAGAAATGAACGCAAAGGACAAACCGAACGGTTCCAAATCAACGCTGCAATCGACATCGCATCTTGTCGTACAGGGAAATTCTCTTGTCCGCAGCTTTATAACGGAAATGTCAGTCAACCAGCTCAAGTTGTTCTATTACCTGATTGGGACCGTTGAAAAGAACGACAACTCGTTCTATGTCGTTGACGTGGACTACAAAACGCTTTACCGTCTTACAAACGGTGATTACACCGCCGGATATGGAAAGAAGTACGTTGACGCTCTCTTACGCGAGGCGGTGGAGAGCAAGCTCACACCGCTCAAACCCGCCGCGTGGAAGGGCAAATTGCCAAGGCGCCTGACGTGGTTCAAACTTCTTGCCGTCACAAGTAGATATGGGCGCTCGTCAGCTCGAATCGTCCTGGAAGAATGGCTTGCGCCGTTCCTGCTTCATCAGCAGAAGAATTTTACAGCGTTTCAGTTTGCTGATATTTCACAAATGACTGGTCTGAACGCTCTAAAGCTCTACCCCCTCTTTTGCTCCTTCAAGAGTATGGGTTCTTGGGAAGTCGGGTTCTCCGAATTGAAGTGTCTGCTGGGACAGTGTGAAGCGTATTCTGCATACAAGGTCTTTTATAAGCGTGTGCTCGCTCCTGCTATCAAGGAGATAAACGAGCGGACCGGCATCAACGTGGCCTGCGAGTCCATTCGAAGCAAGGAGGACAGGAGAAAGGTCGGCAGTATCCGCTTCACGATTACAGAGAAGCCGAACTTCAAGAAATCCGCTCCGCCTCGCGTGAAGATAGCCCTCGTCCAAGATGGTGATACTTTCGTCCGTGTTATCCGCGCTGCGTAGAACTTGAAAATTCAAGAACCGGGGAGTTTGGGTTCTTTCCTTCCTGAGAGTCCTTTGTTGCGGCTGGCATTGCCATACGCGCCCGCATATCGTTTTGTACCTGCTATGGAGTTGCTCCGGCAGGGCTTTGTCATCTTTGGGGTTCTTTGGAACCCGTAATCCACGGCTCCCCAGTTCTGCCGCTCTCAGGTTCTTCCGTTCCACGGTGCTCAGGTTCTCGCATTTGCCCCTTTTCGTTTGCCATGCTGTATCCACTTTTTCTCAAAAGTGCAAACTCGTGGGCGCATTTTCTGCTCGCAGCGGCGCGGGTGGTTGGTTCCTCGGTTCTTGTATTCTTGAGTTCCTCGGTTCTTGTATTCTTGAGTTCCTCGGTTCTTGCATTCTTGAGTTCTTCGGTTCTTTGGTTCTTTGATTCTCTGTCCAGCTCCTCACTCAAACTCTCATGTTCCGAGGTTCTCAAACACCTATATTCTCAAGAATCGTAAAGTCTCAGAAAGTAATTCAGCGGCTCACATTTTGCTGGAAATCCTTGCAATTCCAGACATTTTATGCTATAATAGCTGTGGCGCTACCGAGAAACGGCAAGCGGTTAGTCCCCTGTATTCCCGCAGGGGCGCTTCTTGCTCCCCTGTTCTAAAAGAAAGGGGGGCTATTCAATGAGTACATCCGAAGTATTGCAACTTTGTCTTGTTATCATTGGTATTTGTGGTCTGTTTTTGCAGGCGTATAAAAAGAAGTAACCGCCCTGCCCCCAAGCACGCGGTTACTTCTGTAACACTGTAAGGGGACTGACCGTTTGCCGGTAGCGCCCCTGTTTCTAATGTCAGTATAGCCCACTCTCGTGAAAAAGTCAACATTGAATTCTCTGTTCCAGATTCTTCGGTTCTCTGATTCCTGTCCTCTCAAGTTCTTCGTTTCCATCTGAGCGGCATCTCTGCAAATTTGCTGGTTTTTGAATTTGTCTGTGCAGCCGCGATGCAGCTGCTCTCGGTCTGCGGTGGAACTTGTCTACCTGTATTCTCAGGTTCTTTGTTCACTTTCTGCGAAGAAACGCGAAATCCGTTGCAATCCCAATGCTTGTGTGCTACCATGTCCACGGCGCAGCCGTCATCTTCCGGGCAAAGAGGCGGCAAGGTTGCTCCTCCTCAGACCCTATAGTTTTCAAGTTCTTGCGCTCCTAAGTTCTTAGGTTCTCAAATTCCGGGGGAGTGATTATTGACAAACGAGTTATTGTGTGGTATAATAACAACATAGAAAACAAGGGAGTTATCTCCCGCCATTTCTCAATATTAAATCAAGAAAGCGAGGCATCTTTATGAAAACTAAGTGTTCCTCCCGTATGAAGGCGCTGCTGCTCGTTCTGGCAATGGTGCTTTCCCTGTTCTGTGTCAGCATCGGCACGGCGCATCCCCGCTTCACCGATGTCCCTGATTCCTTCTGGGCTTCCAAGGAGATTGCCTGGGCGGTTAATAAGGGCGTTGTGAACGGCACGTCTGCCACGACCTTCAGCCCGAATGACAAAACCCTGCGCGGCCAGATGACCGCTATTCTCTACCGTTATGCCGGCGAGCCTGCCGTGAGCGGCGCTTCCTCTTTCTCCGATGTGAAGTCCTCCATCTATTACGCAAACGCTGCAAGCTGGGCGCAGAAGAATAACATCCTGATTTCTACTGTCTCTGGCTCGAATAAGTTCCTCGGTGACACGCCCATCAGCCGTGCTGAGTTCTGCGCGATGGTCTATAACTACGCCGGCTATAAGAGCATTGACCGCAAGACCGCCTCTACCGCTCCTTTCAGCGATGTGAAGGGCCTTTCTTCCGAGCTTCTCACCGCTATCAACTGGGCGTATGCCAACGGCATCGTCAATGGCGTGGATAAGACCCACTTCTCCCCTGACTCCACCCTGACCCGCGCACAGGCCGTCGTGATGCTCTATCGCTACGAGAATAAGTTCGCTTCCGGTGGCACGGAAACCAATCCCTCCACCGAGACTCCTGCGAAGCCCGACGGTACGACCAAGACCTATACCGGCGCTGATGTAACTGCTGAGTACAAGTCTAAGGCTGTTGGTACTCTTGGCTCCTACTTTGAGGTCAATGTTCCCGTTGGCCAGAAGGCTTACTTTAAGGTGTCCGATAACTCCGGCAAAATCCTTGGCGTCAATATCAAGGACTGCAATGGTTTTTATAACCATACGACCGACATTGGCTTTGTCGGGATTGATGTGGATTCCAGCAGCGTCATGGTCGAGGGTTACAAGGCCGGCACTATGGTTGTAAGTCTCTTCAAGTCCGATGAAACAAACGGCACGCTGAGCACCGTCGTTATTCGCGTCGGCGGTTCTACCTGTTCCGTCGCCATTACGACCCCCAGCGGTACTTCCACCAATCCCGGCGGTAATGAGACTGGCAACCAGGGCGGTGAGTTTGACTACGATTCCGTGAATTTTGATGCCAATATGGACATCCGCAATGAAATTATCCGTTTGACGAATGAGGTTCGTAAGGAAAACGGAGTATCTGAACTTTCTGTTGACTCTGCGATGATGAATGCGGCACAGGCTGCGGCTGAGTATTATGCAATGTCTGGCGATGGCTGGAATGGACACAATCTGAATATGGAGGACCAGTGCGAAAAATGGGCTGGCGCAACTCGTTGGAGTCTCACAAATCTTACGGGCATTTCAAGCGGCATCAATGTAGCATCTCGTGCCATCACAAATTGGAAGAATTCCAGTGGACACTTTCAGTCCATGATTGACTCTTGGAACAATGTTCTTGGTGTCGGTGTTGCGAAAGATGCAAATGGATACTATTGGTGTGTTCAGGCTTTTGGCATCTGATAACTAAATTTACCAAACGAAGAGAGACTTGACAACGATTGGCTTGTCAAGTCTCTCTTCCGCTTTTAAGCATAATTTTACGATAACAGTACAGTAGTAACGAACAATAACTAACAACTATATTGTGTAACAGATTTAAGATGCTGGTATATCTTAAAACACTGCGGTTGATTCGGTTTCTATCTTCTTCATAGAGAAAGCCAAACGGACATTTTCAGTCTAATAGAGCTGCCTATAAAAGCAAATTCACAGCTTGCTACGCTGGAAGGCATTTCCGCCCGTATTCCAAGTGTGGAGTTGCTTATACCTATGTGTCTTATGCAAAGGTTCCGATACCTCCGATACCGATGTTAAAACCAGCAGCAGCCTTACGGTTGCTGCTGGTTTTTGAGCTGTCAAGAGGAGCTTGCATTCATATTTTCAGAACCCAAGAAGCGGAGAACCTGAGAGTTTACATCATCGGCTCTTGCCATTCTCGTTTTACAAGAAATCTTCAAATAATCTACTCAAAAAATTGACTACTGAATTAAAAGGTGGTATAATTATCATCAATGAGGGATAATGCTGAATTCCTTAAAATAACAATGAAAGGATTGATTTTGTGAGAACAAAAATCGGGACAAGATTGCTGTCTTTGTTTCTGACGGCAATCTGCGTCATTGGCCTCATTCCAACCAGCGCGTTTGCGGCTCCTTCTGGAAGTATGCCGAGTGAAATCACGTTACAGAAGAGTGACTATTTTCTCGACACAGATGGAAGTAAGACGTACAACTCTCCCAGTTTTGGCGAACCGCTCTACCTCCACATTATCAACATGAATGTCGGCGGGAAGACCCAGGTTGGCTTCTGTGCTGAGCACGGCAAGCTGCTTGGCAACACGCTGATTGGTAAGAAGTGGGGCAATCCGGAGCCAGTAACAAATAGCTTCATCAAGATGATGATTGGCTATTATTACTGCATGACGGACGCCAAGTACCAGACCGACGCCTATAAGGAGAAGTGGGGCGGCGAACTATGGACCGACCAAAACCTGATTCGGTATCACAACGCATGGATTCAGGCGCTCTGCTGGCGTGCGTTGGGTCAGGGAGCTGCAATTCCTTCTGACGCAGAAGGACAGAAGGTCGCGATTGCCAAAGAGCTGATGTATATTGCGAATGCAAAGAATGGCACCAGCTACTCCGACATCTATACGGACAAATATGGCACCACCACCTTCTATCAAAAGGGCGAAAAAGTCCTTGATAACACGGATTGTTGGCCTGATGTAGATGTGACCCTGTATCGTTACATTGGCGGTAATGCGACATCTCCGGATGGCAAGAAACATTACACCAATGACAACACTCAGGCCGTCATGGTTGCTACGCCAAAGAAAGAACCGACGGGTGACACATATCGGATTATCGTCAAAAAGGTGGATTCCAGCAATCCCACCAAGGGTCTGGCTGGCGCTACCTTCTCTTTGGAAATGGTTGGCTCGGATGGCCCCAGCTTCCCCAAGACCGGCGTTACCGGCCAGGACGGAACCTATATTTTTGATAGGCTCGAAGCTGGCACCTATAAGGTAACTGAGACCGAGGCACCGGAAGGCTACCAAATCGACAACCCAGGCCCCTACGCGGTGACGCTTCCTACCAACGGCCAGAAAACCGTTACCGTGACCGCAACGGACACGCCCATTACCATCGCCAGCGGCAGCATCCGCAAGGTGGATAAGGACAGACCGACGATGGGACTGGCCGGCGCGACCATCCGCATCACTGGCATTGACAACAACTTCAAGTATGAGGGCCAGACGGTTGCTGGCGGCGCTCTCACCGATGTGCCTTGGGACACGATGCCTGTCGGCTCCTATGTAGCCGAGGAGATTGGCGCTCCCGAAGGCTACATCCTCCCCTCTCCCCATGAGAAGAAGGAATTCTACTGGGATAAGAAGAACGAGGTCAAGCTGGTCTTCGAGAACGATTCCAAGGTCAAGGTTCAGCTTCTGAAGAAGGACGAATCCAATAATCCTCTTCCCGGATGCCTGTTCACGGTCATTAAGAACGGTCAAACCCTCTTCTCTGCTGTGACTGACGCTGCGGGAACCATCACCGTCCCGAACGTGACGGAAGGCACCTACTGGTTCGTCGAGAAGGACGCTCCGGAGGGCTACGTCGTCAACAGCGAGCCTGTGACGGCCTATGTGAGCGCGGCTGACATTCAGGGCAACAAGACCGTTACGGTCGAGGCGACCAACCACAGAAAGCCCGGTCTCGAAATCGTGAAAATCGACTCCGTGACCAAGGAGCCTGTCGCCAACTGCACCTTCGACATCCGCAGCATCGACGGAACCTACCACGAGACTCTCACCACGGACGGTGCCGGCCGCATCTTCCTTGAGAATATGACGCCCGGTTCTTACGAAGTGAAAGAAACTGCCGTTCCCAAGGGCTACAACCTGAACCCTGAGAAGCAGACGGTTGAACTGACTGCCGGCGGCACCTTTACCCTCACTTTTGAGAACGTCCCCAAGACCGACTTCACCCTCTTCAAGCATGACTCGAACAACCACCCCATCGCTGGTGTGACTTTCGAGATTTCCAAGAAGGGCGGCCAGTCTCTCGGCCACTTCACCACGGACGGTCAGGGCAAGCTGACGGTTCCCAATCTGGAACCCGGCATCTATGTTGCCGTTGAAACAGATTGCCCGGACGACTACATCCTCGACAAGACCCCGCATGAGTTCCAGGTCAATGCAGGCGTCACGAATGTTGGCATTGATGTTGTGAACCTCAAGAAGCCCGAAATCACCGTCAAGAAGGTCGATTCCATCGTTGGCGGCGGCGTTGAGGGCGCAAAGTTCGAAATCTTCTACGCCGGTACTGGCGGCACTGGCTCTCCCGCAGGAACCTATGAGAGCCTCGGCACCAAGTACACCGACGCAAACGGCATTATCCATCTCGACCACCTGAAGGAAGGCTGGTATCGCTTCACGGAAGTAGAAGCTCCCGAAGGCTATCAGCTCGACGAACCCTCTACGCAGGAGATTTACCTCAAGGGCGACGATAACGCAGAGCTTACCTTTAAGGACACTCCGCTCTCCGCCATCATCGTGATGAAGAAGGACGGCGTGAATGGCAAGGCGCTTCCCGGCGCTACCTTCCAGCTCCGTTACCTCGGCGGCACGTCCGGTACGGGCGGTACGGTCATTGGTGAGAAAGTGACCGACCAGAACGGCGTGTGCTCCTGGACCGGTCTCAAGGCTGGCACCTACATCGTCGAGGAAGTCAAGCCCGCTCCCGGCTATAACATCGTTGAAGGCCCCAAGACCGTCTACATCTCCGGCAAGGCTCAGGACGTTATCACGGTTTCCTTTGATAACTCCCCTGACGGTACGCTGCTGATTAAGAAGGTCGATGCCAAGAACCCCACGAAGGTGCTGGCTGGCGCTAAGTTCCGTGTTCAGTACACCAACGGCACGCTGCTCGGCAATGACAATGGCATCTTCACCACCGACGAGAACGGACAAATCACCATTGCCGGTCTTGAACCGGAAAAGACCATCATCGTGACTGAGATTGAGGCTCCTGCCGGTTACATCATTGACGGTCAGGCTCAAACCATCGACATCAAGTCCGGCAAGGTCGTTTCCATCACCTTCAAGAACGCGCCCAAGGGCGAACTGGTCATCGAAAAGACCGATGCCGCAACTGGCAAGCTGCTCTCCGGTGCTGAGTTCATCATCCGCAAGTCCGACGGTACTGAGGTCGGCGCAGATGGAAACATCCATAACAACCTCACTATCGAGTCCGGCACTCTGTCCTCTGACAGCCATTTCGTGACCGGCGGTGACGGACGCATCATCATCAAGGGCCTGACTCCCGGCAACTACACCATTACTGAGGTCAAGGCACCTGATGGCTACCTGATTGGTAAGAATGCTTCCCGCACCATTCAAATCACTGCTGGCGATACCCAGACCATCACTTTCGCCAACCCCAGCACCTGCTCCCTGCTCATTAAGAAGGTCTGCTCCATCAACACCGACAAGATGCTGGAAGGCGCGGTCTTCGATGTGCGCTACGCAGATGGCAGTGTGGTTGGTGACTCCAACGGCGTTTATGAGACAGGCGTTGACGGTACTATCCTGATTACCGGCCTCGAAGCGAACAAGGCTATCATCGTTACCGAGACCAAGGCTCCCGACGGCTTCGCTATCGACACGAAGCCTCAGACCATTACCACCATCGCTGGTAAGACGGTCCAGCTCACTTTTGCCAACGCTCCCTATGGCAAGCTCGTCATCGAAAAGCGTGATGCGCAGACCAATGAGCTGCTCCCCGGCGCTGAGTTCCGCGTGACCACCGCTGCCGGCTGCGAAGTCGGTCAGAACGGTGTCATTGGTGATACCACCCTCACCAGCAACGGCATCTTCCGTACTGGCGCGGATGGCAAAATCACCATCAGCAACCTGCGTCCCGGCAACTATATCATTACGGAAATCAAAGCTCCCGACGGTTATCTCATTGATGACCCGACCCGCAATGTGACCGTGACCTCCGGCGATACGCAGACCATCGTATTTAAGAACCACAGCACCTGTTCCCTGCTCATTAAGAAGGTCTGCACGGAGAACCCCGACAAGATGCTTGAAGGCGCTGTCTTTGACGTGCGTTACGCGGATGGCACCGTGGTCGGTGACTCCAACGGCGTGTTCACTACCGGTGCTGACGGTACTATCCTGATTACCGGTCTCGAAGCGAACAAGGCCATTGTTGTGACGGAAACCAAGGCTCCTGACGGCTTTGCTATCGACACAACGCCTCAGACAATTACCACGCAGGCTGGCAAGGTCGTTCAACTGACCTTTGCCAATGCTCCCTATGGTAAAATCATCATCGAGAAGCGTGACAGCAAGACCAACGAGCTGCTCCCCGGCGCTGAGTTCCGCGTGACCACCGCCGCTGGCTGCGAAGTCGGTCAGAACGGCGTTATCGGTGATACGAAGCTGACCAGCAATGGCATCTTCACCACTGGTGCTGACGGTAAAATCACCATCACCAACGTCCGTCCCGGCAGCTACATCATTACGGAAATCAAGGCTCCTGACGGTTATCTCATTGATGACCCGACTCGAACGATTACCGTAACATCTGGCGATACGCAGACCATCGTGTTCAAGGACACCAAACCCGGCGGCCTTATCATTGAGAAGCGCGACAGCGTGACCAAGGTGCCTCTGGCTGGTGCTACCTTCAAGGTGACGACCTCCGATGGCAGATTCGTCGCACAGGATGGCGGTGCCACCTCTACCAATGGCCTCTATACCACGGATGCCAACGGTCAAATTCACATCGTTGACCTTGACCCTGACACCTATGTTGTCACGGAAGTGACCGCGCCCGACGGCTATCTGATGGACGCTCCTTCTCAGACTGTCAAGATTGAGAAGAACGACACACAGACTCTCACCTTCTACGATACGCCGCTCGGCGGCCTTACCATCGTCAAGGTTGACTCTGAGTCTAGCAAGCGTCTTGAAGGCGCTAAGATTGAAGTCGCAAAGCTGAACGGCGAAATCGTCGGAACCTATGTGACGGATAAGCTGGGCGTCATCCAGCTCCCCGACCTCGATGACGGTTGGTATCAGCTGACCGAAATCAAGGCCCCCAAGGGCTACCTGCTTGACTCCACTCCGCAGAAAGTCGAAGTGAAGAAGGGCGAGACCAAGACCTTCGAGTTCGAGAACACCGCCTCCGCATCCATGCTTATCCATAAAATCGACTCCGTAACCAAAAAGGGTATCCAGGGCGTTAAGTTCGTCGTGTACGACAGCTCCATGACCCCCATCGGCGAATACGAGTCTGACGACCAGGGCTACGTCCACCTGAACAAGACCCTTGAGGACGGCAAGTATTACGTCCGCGAAATCGTGGCAGCCGAGGGCTACATCCTCGATAACAAGGTCAAGAGCTTTACGGTTCTGGCTGGCGATACTGCTATGATTGAGTGGGAGAACACTTCCGAACTGGGTCAGATTCAGGTCATCAAGACCTCTGAGGGCTATAGTTCCGTCAATGGTCTTCCTGCTGGCACTCCCCTCTCCGGCGCTATCTTCGCTGTCTATGACAAGCAGAACAACGTCGTGGATAAGTTCCAGACCAACGAGAACGGCATCGGCTCTTCCAAGAAGCTCCCGCTCGGTATCTATACCGTGAAGGAAGTTCAGGCCCCTGCGAACTACGGTCTGAATCCCACCGTGTTCACCGCTGACATCGAGTTTGCCGGACAGGTCGTTAAGCTGAATGTGACCGACCCCGTTATCACGGCCGGCGTCTCCATCAAGAAGACCGGTTACGCGCAGACGATGAATAACAACATCATGCGCTGGACCGTCAGCGGCGTCCGCAATGACTCCACCACTTCCCTCCAGAGCTTCTACTGGAGAGATACCCTCCCGACTGACGCTGTTCGTCTGACCCGTTTGGTGACTGGTACTTACAGCACCACGCAGACTTACAAGGTCACGTTCACCACTAACCTCAACAGCCAGTGGCGCACCGCATACGACAACCTGAGCACTGCCAAGAACTACACGCTCGACATGAGTTCTGCCGCTCTGGGCCTTGCCAGCAACGAGTATGTGACGCAGTTCATGCTCTCCTTCGGTATCGTCCCCGCTGGGTTCCACCAGCTCACGAACGCCACCGTTGACGCGCAGACGCTGTACGCGCTCACCAATGGCTACAAGTTCACCAATAAGGCTGACGTCGGCGGTCTGCTGGGCGGCAACTGGGTGCAGAGCATCGCTCGCTGGACTACTTCGATTTATTCCCACTATGTCCCCGCGAAGCCCGCTGCTCCCAAGTCTCCCAAGCTACCTCGTACCGGCTACTAAGCCTTTTCCCCTCCTCGCATAATCAAGCAGAAAGCTCCCCCGAAGGCATTGCCTCCGGGGGAGCTTTCCTGCCCCTGCCTCAAAACGCCCCTGAGAGCGCGTAGGACGCATTTTTCTCGTAGGGCATCCTCGGATACTCTCAGACACGCAGAAGCGCTCCTGCGGCCTCCCTGCGGCAAATTTCGCACTTTCACACCGCTACTGTTTCTGCCTGCGACCAATTATCAAAACAATAACCAAAAAAGTACCGCCGGAAGCAAGTTGCTTCCGGCGGTTTGGCCTATCCAAAAATTAAATTTTGTAGTCCGGATGGAATTGTTTCATCCATGCGGAAAACTCGTCCTGAGAACAGCCAGACAGTTTGAGCGCATTTGCCAAGGTCAACATACCGTTGACAACAGCATTGCAAAGTGCTTTCAGTTCGCCTCTCTGTTCGCCTTTCCGTTCACCTTCTTGATAGATTCCGTCACTTAAATTACACATATTCGTCAGTTTCTCCTTTCTGGGAATAGTGTTCTCCATACCAAATCGTTCATACAAGATTTCTTCTTTTTCAAGAGCAGACCGCCGCTCTGTAAACAGCACCGTCAGCATATCCAGCAGCCTATTATTACGGTATTCGGCTGCCGTTTTATCGAGTCCGACAATGATGACTGACATATAGTCGCATCGGTCCTTGCTCCCGTAGTTGCCATAGATATGCGTCGGATGGAAGCTATATTCCGTGATGGTGTTTTTTGCGTCCTCAGACGCATTGAAACAAATCCAGATGGAATACACTTTTTTGAGGTGCTGGTACTGACTGTCCTCAAATTCTCTGGTGAGCTGAGAAGAAATCAGGCGCGACGCATAGAAGACGCCTCTTGCTTCCAGCGTGTATTGCGGGTGGAAATTGTTCTGCGCTTCAATATTCAGGAAAATTTTAATACTCCCGTTTTCGTGAGGAACCATTGCCTCCAGAAGCACATCGAATGTGACCCTGCCCTCGTTGAGGATTTTATTTTCGGTATTGCGCCCATTGGTCGCTCCCGGATAGATTTCGACCGTTCCAATCTGAGGGTCATTTTCGATGCACTGAACGATATCCGGGATTTCCATATTCCTGAATTCCGCTACCGCACCCTGCATAATATGGGCGAGGACCTGCTTATCTCCCAGCAGTTCCTTCGCAAGGGCGTCGTAACGTGCCTTTTGCTCCTCAGTAGACAGGCCGAGCGCCTGAGAGAGATGTGTTTTAGGTGCGTGTGTGTCCATAGGTGTATCTCCTTTTAGCCTCTATACCAAGCATAGAAACCTTTTCAAATAAAATATACCACGCCTTCGCCAGCTTGTCAAATATGACTCGGCCGCCCGACTTTCAGAATCACATCTGCAATAGATTTGGGCGTGAAGAAGCGCGAAACGGAAATGCCGGTCCACGTTCCATTCGTGCCGTTGATGCCGTTCAGGAGTTTCACCGCTCGGCCAAACTTTGCATCGCCAAATACGGGCCACTCTTTGAGGTTTTTGGTGTAGTCATCCACGAGCACATCGGTCATTCTGACGCCGCCCGGAACACGCAGACGCTTGGGAACGGAGCCTTCGACATATAGCCGGTGGTCTATGTCCACCCATGGCAGATACTCGCCGAGCCACGCATTCTTCTCTGGAATGGCATAGCGGCTGTCAGCGAGAACCGCAGACAGGATAAACACCTCCGCTTCCCCGCTTTCGTAGAGCTTCCATGCGGCCTCTACAACGCTCTGATATGGCTTTAACGAAAGGAAATAATCCTTCTCGTACAGGTCTTCCGGCTCCTTGGCAGCTTTCCATTCCGCCAGTGTGCCGTCCATATCAAAAAATACTCGAAACATATCATTATTCTCCTTTTCATTCTCTATAGGAGTCCCCGCTCAAATGAGCGAGGACTCTTTTTCCATGTGGTCAAAAATTTTCTCAGTGTTAATGCGATAGCCTCCGAACGGAGTTTCCTCCAGAAAGAAACCTCTGGACAGAAGCTCTGCTTCCAGTCCCAGATAGACCGGCCTCTTTCCAAACTGCGTCACGCGATACACGACATACGGGTGGTACTCCGCAAAGGCAAACGGGATTCTGACGCAAGTACCGTCCGCCGCCTTTGCAGTGAACACGATGTCGTCCCCAAAACGTTCCGGTCCGAAATGACACTCCTTGAGTCCGATGGCGGACAAATCAAATGTCTGCTTCATAGTGCCTCCCCCCTTCTCACAGATTTTCGAATCAAAGGCATTCGCAAATCTGCTTGCGGGTCAGGTTCGGCGTCGTGTCGAAGATATCGACAAAATCCTTGAGTGTCTTTGTGCCGTCCTCCAAAGCATTCATTGCCTTTTTTGCCTGTATAGTATTGGTGAACTTCATGCCCAGACGGAACTTCTCCCCTCGGCGGGGATAGGAATAGTGTCCTTTATATACACTGCCCTTAGCAACGGGGTAAGCGGCCAACTGGTCAGCATAGGCATGGAGCGAAGGATAGTCCTCGCTCCAGTCTTCCATCTGAAGCAGATACTCGCCATCCACCTTCGACGTAATGTTTTTTGTCTCGATAACTTTCATAGTAAATCTCCTTATGCAACTTTTTTCTTTGTTTCATGTGAAACATTTGTGATTTTTGAAGATTTTTGGAACTTTTGAACTGAAATTCTCAAATTCTTTAATTCCTGAATTCTCAGGTTCTCAGGTGCCAATGCAGTAAATGTAGTTCCCATGCCGAACGACGTCGGCATCCTTGGGCCAGAACCCACACCGCTTCATGCCGCGAACGCTTCCGGAGCAGTGAATGTTCGGACACTTAGACAGGTCAATGTGTCCTTTTGCTGCGATAGCTTTTGTGAGAGATGTGTAATACATGGTTCAGACCCCCTTCAACAGACCGTCATTTTCCCGGTCAATCGGATGGGAACGCTCTGAGAAAGCCCCATGTGCTTGCGGAACTGGTAGCCGAGATTGCTTCTTGCCTTCTTTTCCGACTCCGCAAACGTCTGCCCTCTCCACTTCACGGAGAGAATGTCGTCAAAGGAGCGCACGGCACCATCGTAACTGTACCTTTTTTTCGTGGTGTTCATTTTTCATTTCTCCATTCTGAAAAAATATGTATATAAAAGCCAGCGCTCCCAATGGGGGCACCGGCTGAATTTTCGTTTTGTTTGTGATACTTCCTTTGTATGTTTTCAGTATACGGCTTGTAGGAGAAACCCCCTTGTTTCAACGCTGGGAACTTGAGAACCTGAATTCCTACTCTTGGAACCGCAAAGAAAAAGCCCGCTCTGCAAAATGCAGAGCGGGCGTGCTTAGTCTCAGAGATTGAGGTTAATGCGGCGGTTGAGTTTCTTCACTTCGTCCTTGCAGCCGGTGCTCAACTCCTCCACTTCATGCGCGGAATGCACGTTTTTGAGCAACGCGCAGACCTCCTTGAAGGTAGCCTCCGGCCCCGTCGTGAAGAGGATATTGGAATCATCCATCATCTCAACAAGCCAGACAATGTATTCGTCCGTCTTGTTGTCCATCGACAGGTTGTCGATGACGGGGTTCATTTCCAGCAACTCCGAGACGGCGGAGAAATTCTCCGCCCATGCCGCGTGGCACTCGCGCTGGTTTTTTTCTACCTCGTAAAACTCTTCATCCGTCATAGTGTCGGCGAAAATTCCATAGCAGTAAACCTTAATCATAGGTCGTTCTCCTTACTGAAAATTCGTGTTCTCAAACAGATAATCTACGACTATCTGTCATGTTTTCCGAGCAGAATGCGTTCATTTCTGAATGCTTCCCTCCAGAAAACAGTTTTCGGATGCGTCGTGAAGCCAGAATGGCTCGTGCCAGGTCACTATCACTGGCGTGATTGCCCACATGACACAGCAGGTCGTGGACCGACGCAGAGGAAATTCCCAGAATAACTTGTTGGCAGGCTCCTTATCGAACCAGCACATAAATGCGCAACCGTAAGGGGCGGCTGCTTCCAAGTGTATTTTTTATAAGTGTGATGTAAGGGTTTGATTTCTTGAGACAGTCCATTAAGCTGCCAGCATTATCCATGCTTTCAACGAGTCCCACTGCTGTTCTCCCTTGTTGCTCGTCCTCGCAACGCGGGTGTCCGTGACGAACCGAGGAAAACGCAGTATTTCATGGTCTTACATAGAGCGGCGGCTAATGCTTCTGTAGGCAGGGACAGCCTCTTTAGGATATTGCAGTCCAGTGTCTTCGCCTCGTCCCCACTGTCCCATGCGTCAGAGTTGTGATTTGCGGGATGTCTGGGGGCTTTCAGGTATATTTCAATACGCTCCGCTCCTTCTCTGAGCGGATGGGGTGAAGGCACGCGACGAACGGATTTTCCACGAAGGCTCAATATCCGTTCATGCTCTTCCTTTCTCGCCAGCCCCGCGTATTCATGGCTGTCCTTATCTGCATGATAAGATAAAATTAAGGCGAAATTATGTCTTTTATTGGGTATTAAACACTTTTTTCACACATCAAAGTTAATATCCTGAATGGGATAACTCGTCCCGTAATCATTGTTAAATTGTTCCACGGTCTGCTCAGGCACATAGCTGTCGCCGTCCGGCACAAAACGACCCTCCGCAATTATCTTTCGAATGGTTCGGGCCGTTGTTTCTTCGTTTCCTCCGAAGATGGTCGCTTCCTCTTCTGCGGTAATGTAAATGGAAACGCCGAGCCGCGCCCACAGTTTGCGCTTGGGTGGTTCGTCGCCGCCAACGAAGTTGAACTGCGGATTCAAGCGGCGCTGCTCACAGTGCGTGAGCCACGTCTGAACCTCCTGTGTCCAGAACTTTTTCCCAGCAGTATACCGGCCATCAGAGAAGATGATTCCCTCCGGTGTTTCAATCTGGTGAATCCAAAGCTGCTCTCCGTCAGGAGTGGGATGAATCTCGATGCGGCACGGGCCGTCGTCATGAAAACACTGTGCAATCTCTGACGTAGGAAATCTTAGCGTCATCTTGTAGCCCGTGTAATCCTGCTGCATCTGGTCGAAAATCCATTTTTCCAACTCGGCAAAGGTGTCAAATGTCCTTGTGTCCTCCCTGTGAAAGCAGCTGTTCAGATGCCTTTCCATTCTTATTTTCAGCATTTCAAATTTCTCCTTTCTCAATGACTCTCGTTTTCGTATCTTCTTTGCGGATTTTCATTTTTCACTCTCCTTTTTGGTAGCACCGCTTGCACGAATTTGAAGCAGGTAAAATTCTCTGTGTTTGTGATACTTCTTTTGCATAGTTTCAGCATACCGGCGGAGTGTGAAATTGCTCCATTTCTTAACAGGGAACCTGAGAATATGGGAACTTGATTGTGATAAGGCCAGAAAAATGCCAGCGGATTGTTAGTCCGCTGGCATTTAGTGCATATAATCATGCAAATTGTGCCTGTCTCTGTGCCTGAAGGATACGCAGAATACAGCGCTTTATAAACTCACCGATTGCTACTGGCACGCTGTTTCCTACTTGCTGCTGCATCTGTCCGAGTGTGCCGCAGATGCGAAAATCCTTTGGCAGTCCTTGCAGTGCTTTTGCCTCCGCGACCGTTAAAGTACGGTTTTTCAGTGGATGAATAAGCGGCGGTTTCCGCCAATTCACAATGGTAGGAGAAGGTTCGTTCCATGCCAGACGCCGGTATGTGCAAGAGTGGCGGTTTTTGCTCTCTGTCCGATATTTTTCTGGGATAGCAGTATAGTTGCCGCCTTGTGGCACGAAACTCATACGCTTCTCCACCTCCGGGCTTGGCTTGGTCACATCACCGTAATTACTCCAGGATGCGTCCACTTTACCGATAGCATCTCCTGCCGTCCGATATTTCCCTGCCAGTGTAATGTCTGCCAGCTTCGGTGTACCGATGCGGCTGCCGAGGATAACAGCACGTTTCCGCGTTGTATAGCCTCCGACCTTGCAATCCTGCACGATGCCGGAATCAAGCTCGTAGCCGAAACTCTCTGCTTTTTCCCGGACTGCGGCATAGTAGGAACCACCGCAGGCGGTAAGGACTTCCGGTACGTTTTCGATAGCAAAGACTTTCGGATTGAGCGTTTCAACGATGCGCATATACTGCATCAGAAGGTCGCTGTCAGGGTGGTCTTCCAGCCGTGTATGTCGGTTGGCATTGCTGAATGGTTTGCAGGATGGACCGCCGACAATAACATCGGGAGCCTTTACCGTATTGTCCAGTGGAAAGCCTTCTGCCGTGAACGCTTTATGAACATCTCCGTGTACGATGTGCATACCGATGTTTTGCCGGTAGGTCTGGCAGGCACCGGCATCGTAGTCAATGGCATACTGGATGCTGAACCGCTCGTCCTTGAAAAACGGCCAGTCGAGGATGCCAGCACCTGAGAACAGAGACACCACAGAATATACATCTGGCAAATCCTTCTGAATTGCAGCGATATCCAGCGGTGCTTTGCTGGATGCAAGGTATTCGTCCAGCGTGATTTGTGTGCCTTCCAGAATACGGGACACCGCGTAGCTGTCGCTGATGCCCACGACCTTCCTGGCATGAGCCAGAAGCGTTCGCGGAAATTGCAGGACAACCGCGTGCTCCGCTTCACCCGAAACAAGGATACTGTCCGCCGTGATATGCAGACGGATATTTTCCATGCCGGCAATCGCATCGAGCACTTCCCTGTTTCGCAGGTCAATAAGCGGATTCCAGCCGGAGCCAGACCTCTTCCGCGACACGGTATAGCGCCCCGTTTCAGACGGGACGATGCGGATGCCGGAGTTGCTGATGATGTAGTCGTACCGGCTTCCAATTTGCATGGTCTCTGTAGGCGTAAAGCTGAACGTCAGCCCTCTTTTGCTTTCCTTAATTTTTTTGTCCATTTTCTTTCTCCTTTTTGAGAAGAAGGCGGCTGTTGTCAGCCGCCTTCTTCGTTTCGTTATTCATCGTCCTCTTCGCAGATATGCTCGTCCAGCGCACCGTTCTTCACGCAATCCTCGCAGAAGACGGCACCGCAGTCCGCGCAATCTACAGCCAAATCCTCTCTGCGGAGATGCTTCCCGCAGTTGCAGCAGGAAAACAGCGTAGAGCCGATAGGGCGAAGAAATCTGGTGTATTTACTCTCCTTATTGGGCATCTCCATTTTCCTCTCTTTCTGTGTCGGCAAATTCACAATGATGATGGACAACCACCGGGTCATCGCGGCCTATGTCATATACCGTCGTCAGCATATCACGGGTGCCGCTGTCATACTCCGTACAGGCCAACAGCTCAGGCTCGCATCCTTCGCGGAGCAATTCTACATAAACGCCGGGGTAATCCGCCATTACATCGCTATTCTCGTGCTTTGCGTAAATGTGCAGGTCGCCCATCGGGGTTTTGACATGAAATTCTCGCTTCATTTTCATTTCTCCTTTTCTGTGATGGTTTTGTGATATGTAAAAGCCAGCATCCGCAATGGATACTGACTGAATTTTCTTTATGTATGTGATACTTCCTTTGTATGGTTTCAGCATACCGGCGGAGATGGAAAATGGCTCATTTCTCTGTCGAGAACCTAAGAACCTGCGAGTGTGCAAAAAAGGACCGGCAGGAAATCCTGCCGGTCACGAGAAATGTACGACTATCTCCAGGTCATGTTGCATTTGTGCTCTGCGCAGTCCTCCAGAATTCTCTTAAAATCCCGAAACATCGCACAGTCTTTCCTTCCAACATATCCGTAGCAGATATTGTCGTCGTAGTTGCCGATGACCTTCAGTAACTCTTTGCAGGCTCCATAGCGAATCGAACCTTCACAGTCCGATTGCAGACAGAAATCGACAATTTTCACGGAGACACACTTCTTGTTGAGCAACTCCTCCGTTTTCTTGTCAAAATCCTCGTAGAACTTTTCGCGTTCCTTTTCATCGCAGATGCGTTCCTCGACAAGCGCCTTGTAGTGGCTGGCCCACGGCTCCCCAACGAGTTCGGAAATTTTGCTCCGCAACCGCAGGAAACCGCCGCTACCCACGTCAATAGTCCGACCTGTCTTCGTGCAGGAAATTGTTACGCCCATGTTAAACCCGCTCCTGCCGTTTGATGTACTGGTAAACAAGGTCCGGAATCTCGTCTTCAAGACCCTTAACTGAAGCGAAATTGTTGCGAAAAACAACATCGCAGCATTCCTGTAGACCATAGAGTGCGTAGGTTTTCGGGTTCGATGCGATACGGCGTGCCGGGGCGAACGCGATTCTGTCGTGTGCGAGACGCTCGTTGACGGCTTCCTTGCTGTCGCCGCGTGCTCTCATGCGGCGCTTACAGACTTCTTCAGCTGCGAACAGCCCGATGACCTTCACGCCCTCGGATGGCCCAACGATAAGATAGATATTTTTCATACATCTTTCTCCTTTGTTGCTCAGAATAGCTGAATGCCAAACTTTTGAGCCGCTTGTACCAGAATGGCGTACTTTTCATCCGGCTCCGCTTCTGCAAATTTGCGTGAGGTTCCGGCCCTCACGGTTAATTCCAGCGCATACGGATTGTCCACCGTTGTGCAGTATGTGGACGCTGCCGCCAACTGTGCGGCAGTCATCCGCGTCGGCACTTCGAGCGTTGCGCCGTTTCGTTCAACATAGTGCCGGGTAATTCTATCCCTGCGCCACGGAACGAATGTCAGGTCGATTTTATTTTTGTGCATTGTCGTTTTCCTCTATTTGCCTTAGCAGAACAGGCCGCTGTTTCACAGCAGCCCATTCTTGGTTTTGAATTCCAGTTTTTGTTTATCCGAGAATTTTTCGTAACGTTGGACAAACTCAACAATGAGCTTTTCCACGGCGTCCGGGGAGGCATACAGGTTATTTGCCCAGGCGCGGCATTTTCCGTTGTATCGGAGCAGAACCCCGATATTCCTGGATGCAGCAGCGTAAAACACCGCAGGTATGAACTCAACGCCATCCTGCGTGCTGTGAGAGTGCTTGGCGTATAACCCACTGACCCTGACCACTACACCGCTCTCAGTCGGTGCATTTAACGATTTTTTGCATTGACATTTCATAAAAAATACCTCCAACATAGTTTGGGGAACAACCAACTGCCTTTAGGCGGTGGGTTGTTGGCCCCGGTGTCCCTTTTCACTTGAATTTTTCGAGAATGACCTCACGCGCAATATCCGCCAGTTCATAGGGTGCTATGTAACTCGTCCGCTTAAACTCCTCATTCTTTCTTGCACGTTTCATAATGGCAACCATCAGGTTCGACAGACCTTCTTCCAGCGCTCCAAAACCCAATTCTTGTGTCAACGCTTTGCGGGCATTTTTCTCAAGGCAGTCGTCTACCCGATTCAGGTAAGTCGGCAGCTTCAACGCATCCGGAATGCGAACTTCAATCGAGTTGTAGTCCTCGTCGTCCTCTTTGCAAGCATATTCAGGGTATAGTGCGTCACGGTATCTCTTGGCTTCAAAAAGCTCGTCTGCGCGAAATCTGTCAGGGTCCATATTTTCCAGGTCCCAAATTACATCCGTGAGTATAAACTGGTCGCAAACCCTGTATATCGGTTCGCCGGTCACACGATATAGCGTGTCATCGCAAATCAGCCACTCTTCCTCAATCTTCTTTACGGTTTTTGGAATATCGCCTTCTCGCTCAATGCGGCCATCGCACTGATATCGGTTCTTGAACTCCGCAGCACTGCCTTGTGCGACGTAAAGCCGGCCATCATAGAGCCTGAACTCTTCTCCAACCTTTTTGTTCGTGCCGTAATCCTTCTTGTAAACAACAATGGCCACAGGTGCGTTTTTGTCCACTTCGACTCCCCGGAACTCTGGGATGTTGACCTCGACTGCCTTGGTGTGCAGAACATCCCGTGGTTTTCTGCACCGTGGAGGGATTTCCTGGACATACCATTCGAATGTGTAATCTGCTTTCATTTTTTCGTTTCTCCTTTTTGAATTTATTTTATATAAAAGCCAACGGTTCGAAAAAACCGTCGGCTGAATGTTCTGTATTGCTTGTGATACTTCCTTTGTATGGTCTCAGCATACCGGCATCTTGCCGATTCGCGTCTTTTCCCCGTCAAGAACCTTGGAATATGGGAACCTTGGAATGTAGGAGGCTCGGAACCTGTAAAAGGTCTGCGGTTCCGGAGTGGGAAATCTCTCCTGTACTTGAAATCGGAAGCGCAAAATAGCAAAGCGCCTCCCCTCCCCTGCAAAAAATGGCCCCCTCTCATTTAGCTGAGAGGGGGCGGTTTTTTTTAGGTCCAACCGAGCTTGTCCAGATACGGAAGCGCGGCCTTAATGCGCTGCACGCAACGGTCATTGTAGCTTCCCGGCTCCGCGTTCTGGTGCTTGCCGAGGAACCTCCGCATTGCGCGGGGCGTACCGGCGCAAGTTGCAGCGTCCAGAATAGTCTGCGCACCATCGCACTTTACGGCCTTGAGCGTGTCGGGATTCACCTGACAGCCATCAGGCCCGCCAACCTGGCAAAGCGGCAGATATCCGTCTGCCATATTGTTGCCGATGTTCCAGATGACATAGCCGAGAGGAACAGAATCAACCACCTGGAAGGTGTTCGTTCCGTCCACGATGATTTTCACCGTGTCATGGACCTCCAGTTCATCCTCAAAGACGTCGGTTTCGAATCCGTCTGCAAACCGAACATGAAACATACGACCAACATCAGCAATGTCGGCTTCTTCCTCGGTCAGTTCCCGAAGGACCTCCACAACCTGCCCGGTGCGGGCGTTCAGGCCGGAATCCCCGTTGTGCGAATCATACACCTTCTTGCGATAGTAACTCATTTCTTCGTCTCCTTTCCATTCGTAAGATAGCCCTCGACGTAGACACCTATGAGTGCGCCAAGCGCACGGGCAGCATCCTCAAAAGAGGCATACTCTTCGTCCGTATCGTACTCCGTAGCGGCAGACTCGAAAGATGCCTCCGCAAGCAGAGCGGGGAATTCGTCGCTCTCAATCGTCTCCTTGGGCCAACCGAACTCGCTAATCAAGCGAGCCTGTTCGTCCGCGTCGATGTCGCTCGGATAGACGAAGCCATGCGCCACATGAAATAAGTTGTCTCCGTACTGATTGACTTGTGCCAGTTCATAGACGCCATCGCCCTTTTCGGGAGCCATGCGGCGAAACTGCATAGTATCGGGGTCCGTTTCAACCCACTGGCCCATGAATTCCTTTTCGAGCCACTTGACCCATGCCTGGATATCTCCGCAGGCGTCCAGCACATTGTCTGTTTCGTCCACGACCATTCCCTCGCTCCAATCACCGTTCGGTTCTTGCACAAAAACCTCAATCCAGTTGTTCGCGGTATACTCGATGCTTTCGTCCTCAATGGCCTTATCCAGCTCCGCGTCGCTCTTGAAAGCGGTACGCAGGTGGTCGGAGGCAGCCATGCTCATGGCCCCGTTGTTTAAGCGGTTAGTGTACTCAAAATCCTTTCCGTCAACAACGCCGCAGATTACGACTTCTCCATGCACCTCAAGGGCCACCGTGTAGTCCTTGTGCATGAAGCCTCCAATATAGCCACCGTACCAAACACAGTAGAGGTGGTCGTCATCAATAAAGGTCTCCGGGTCGGTAAGTAACTCGACACCGAGCTGTTTTGCCTCCTCTTTCATTTTCGCAAATGCAGCGTTAATTTTTTTCCTGTTTGCTTCCATTTTTCAATTTCTCCTTTTCGATTTTAAGATGTTTTATGTAAAAGCCAGCGGCTCGAAAACCGCTGACTGAATTATTGAACTGTTTGTGATACTTCCTTGGTATAGTCTCAGCATACGGCAAAATCTCAAATAAACCTGATTCTATTTGCAAGAACCTGAGAACCTGGCTTCTTCAAAAAAGAGGCCGGCAGAAAACCTGCCGGCCTGGTATCTGGGATTATCCGAATTCGCCGTAACCCCCCTGCCTTTAGGCATGGGGATATAAGTTGTGACCGCCACTCTTTTTCAGGGCATCCTCTGCGTCCTCGTAGTCTGCAAGGCGGTCCTTGCAGCGATTGCGGCAATAGAGCGCCGTGCATTGTACGAGGGGCTTTCCATGCTTGGCAGTCCAATCGGCCTCACATTTCTGGCAATCCATGACCGCCTGACCATCGGAGAGGCGCTTGGTGAAGCGGTCCTGCTCATGTCCGCCTTCCTGGTCTGGAACGTCCGGTTCGCGGCCAGACCATGCGAGCATTTTTTGCGTCTCCTCTGCGGAAACGCCAAGAATTTCAGCTCCGATGGCAAGAAGCAAATCGGTGGTCGCTTCGTCGCCGTCGTTGGCAAGACAGTAAGACCGAATGATGTTGATGACATCTTCCTTAGAACGCATTTTGCTATCCTCCTTCACTTGTCAGATTCGATATAGAGGATTTTGGGCATTTCTTTCCAATGATTGTCCTCACGAAAGTCATTGCGGAAGAGGTTTAACGCTTCAAAAATGCTGTTGACATCAAACTCTGTTTCGTCATCACTGCCGGTGTCTGGATTGACAAAGCCAATACGTATGGCAAATGGCGAAATCTCCTGCAAGGCAGCCGCGTAAGCCTCCGTGTAGGCGTCATCCTTGCTCATACCGCCTGCGATAGCGTGTTCGTATACGGTCTTGAATGCCTCCGACTCAATGATTTCCTCTTCGGAGCAGGTATCTGCGTCAGGCAGCGTGTCTGCGTTCTCTGCATCGCTTTCCGAAGGAATATCATACAGCACAGGCACATAGAAGAGATACAGGCCAGGACTCAGCGAAAGAACGGCGTTTGCCGCGTCATACTCGTCGTTGCAGACCACAAACGGGTGGTCGTTCATCTCCATGAACTGACGCACCCCTTCCTCGCAGAGCTGGTCGTAGAGGTTAATGCCGCCGCAGGCCGTTCCGTTAATGTCGGTCCAGGTCTTCCAGAAGCCATTATTCAGAAAGGCCGCTGCCGCAGCGCCACGGTCTGAGAGCGTCCATTTCTCTCCGAATTCCTCACCCTGCACGCCGTCTTCGGCATCAGGATTCAGCGAGCGGAGAAGGCGTACGCTGTTGTCTTCGCACAGCTTGATAAGCGCAAGGTTGGCGAGGCCATCCTCTTTGAATGAAATGATTTGGAACATGATTTTTTCTCCTTTTTGATTTTTTTGGGGTTGGGCGGGATTTTGCTCCCGCCCAACTGTTCTGGTGTGTGTCGGCGTTAAGCTCTTTTGTGTAGGTTATTCCAATTTGGAATAAGTGGAACTGCACGAAGCGAAGTCGGAACTCACGCCTTTCAGAACGGAATGTCTGCGTTCACCGTTTCAACACTGTTATTGGGCTGCTCTTTCAGCCGCTGCTCAATTCGCAGTAAGATTTCGTTCTGCTGCTGCATCCGTGCGGCAATCTCGCCGATGGCGTTGGCAATATGCTCGACGGCGTTTTGTCCCGCGACACTTTCAAAATAGGTCATTCTGCCATCTCCCTTTCGCGGGCAAAGTATTCCGCGATGACAGACTGCCATGTGTCATTTGCTGCCACATTACAATCCATTGCGTCCTCATACTCTGCGACGAGTGCCTCCAGCGCATAGTTGCGAGATTCCGCATCCATCAATTCGACGAACGGATAGCCGTATTTCATGACAAACGCATGGCTGTTCTCTTCGCTATCCTCTTCGTCAAACGGTGATTCTTTCTCCGTATTGATGCCAAAAAATGCGGATAGTTGAGTTTCCGCATCAGAGAGACGGTACTCATGCTCACGCTTACGATATGCGGCCTCCAGTTCGTCATCGAACAGCTCGAATTCCGGAACGCCGCCGTCAAGGTCCGTATCATGGTTCTCGTAGTACCGAATCAGAGTAGCAATGCCTCCGGCGTCGATAGTCAGATGCTTGATAGAAACGTCATGATGGGACAGCCGTGCCCCATAGTGCTCCTCGCAGGCGTTCGTTTCGTGTGCCAGCATACGGCGCAGCATTCCTGCTTTGTAGGCGTCTCCATGCTTGTGTTCATTCATTTTTCATTTCTCCTTTTTGAATTTAGATTTTTATATAAAAGCCAGCGGTCTGAAAACCGCTGGCTGAATTGTTTCTTTAATTGTGATACTTCTTTGGTATGGTCTTAGCATACCGGCAAGCGCAAAAAACGGCTCATTTTTTTACTGGGAACCTAAGAACCCGAAAAGCTGCAATAAAAAAGACCGGCAGGAAAACCTGCCGGTCACGGGAAATGTGCGATTTACTTGCTGTTAGCGGCTTCCTTCAAAGTGGAACCTGCCTTAAATACAGGGGCGGAACGAGCGGGGATTTTCACCTTCTCCCCGGTCTTGGGATTCTGACCGGTGCGTTCCTCCCTGTGGGCAACGGACAGCGTACCAAAGCCAACGATGCTGATAGGTTCGTGTTCCTTCATGGCGTCGGTGGCGACCTCCAGAGCCGCGTCTACCAACGCTGCGGCTGTCTTCTTCTCTACGCCAGCTTTGGCCGCGACTTTCGCGATGAATTCAGTTTTGTTCATTGGAAAATAGACCTTTCTTTTGTATTTGGGCATTGGCTGCCCCCCGATATTTTCATTATACCACATTTAATCTCAGAAGTCAATTCATCCGCCTACTTTAGAATCAGTTTGTTACGATGACATTGACGCGGGCGGTTCCATTTCCTTTGGTTGCTTTGGCTGTAATGGTGCAGGTTCCCTCTCCAACAGCGCGAATCGTGCCGTTGTCGCTGATGGTTGCAACCGCGTGATTTGAACTGCTGAGCGTACAAGCGGCGGAGGATTGGATGGCAGCCTCTCCCCCTATGGATAGTGTGACTTCCCTTGGCGAAACGGTGAAGGTATCCCCTGCCGTAATATACGGGATGTTGATGGGGACAGGAACTCCGGCATACTTCAGACCACAGAGTACGCCGAAAGCCAGAAGTGCGAAGATGATGATAAAACGGAGAAATGCCGCGAACGGCCTTTTTTTAGGACGGTAGGTCGTCACAGTCCGCCTTACTACGGTTGGGGGCTTATTCGGTACATCATCCTGTGTGGGTGCTTGCGGAGCAGCCTGTGGTTGCGATGCGGGTTTCGGTTCCGGCTGAGGCGGCGTCTGAGGCTGAGGCTGGGGCGGACTATACGGCTGAGGCGGATAGACAGGGTATACGGGCTGGTAAACAGGCTGTGCGAAAACAGGCTGGTATCCGAACGGCGGTGCTGGCTGCTGTACGAATTGCTGCTGGTACGGCGGGACCGTCTGTGCCGGTCCTGTCTCCGCTTGAAGCGTTGCTTCATGCTGAGCGGCCTGTACCGGCTGCTGCGGTGCCGGAGGCGCGGTTTCTGCCGGTGCTTCCTTCGACTGCTCCGCTTTGTGCGATGGTTCCCTATCCTGTTCCAAGCTGTCCTTCTGCGCAGGGGTTCTGACTGGTTCCGCCTTCGGGGCCGGCTGTTCTGTCTCCTTTACAGTATTGACCTGCGGAATGACGACAGGCGGCTTCGCAGGCTCGGCAGCTTCGCGTGTATCGCTCTGCTTTCTCTCCGGTTCCGCGCTTCCCTGCTCTGCGGCAGGTTCTTCCGGTTCTTCCGTGCAGGGGTCTTCCGCAGGCACTTCTTCGACTTCCTGCGATGTTTGCTCAGGCTCCTTCGAGACGCTGACTACCGGTGTGTCTACGGGTTCGGCGACAGGCGGTGCAGTCTCCTCTGCTTCCTGCGGTTTCTCCGCCGCATTCTCAGCATTGCCGACAGGTGCGGGTTCTGCCGGTGGATGCTCCTGCTGTGCGGGTGGAGTTTCCGCCGGTTCGTCCTCGATTATCTCAACGACCTCGACGACTTCTTCCTCCGGTTCCTCGCTATTTTTCGCCTTTTCTTCGTGTTTTTGCGTAGCCCCCGTGGATTCTCCGCTCTCCGACTCTTTCTTGAGCGGCTCCGGTGGTGTTATCATATCCCGCTCGGAAAGCAGTGGACGGCTCAATTCAAGCCGAATGACGGACTCTGAAAGGTCTCCGCGCCCAATGTTGCGGGCAATGCCTCTGAACTCCTTTTGCAGAGCTTTCAGCATCTCCGGGTCATCACTGGCGTAGACCTCCTTCAGCAGCTGCGCGGTGCGGTCTGGCGCGTACTGTGGTGTCAGGTCCCAATTTGGCGCATTACGGTAGTCATCGCCGCACAGAATGACCCAAAGAAGGGCGGCAAGGGAGTGCATATCGCCAACGAGCGATGGCCTTTCTTCTCCGTTGCGGATGTTTTCGTCCATTGTCACAGGGACGGTCGCGGGAAACGAATTTACCCTCCACGGCTGTCCGGCCTTATCCTTTGGCTCATACCCTTCATCAAAGCCGCCATATAGGAATGAGCTGAAGGCGAAGAGCTGCTTGCCGTCATCTTTCGTGCGAAGCACAATGGAGTCGAGGTCGATTGCTCCCAGGTGGACGTGATAGGTGTCCAGTCCCTTGATGATTTGTGCAGCTCTCGCAGCAAACATTGCGAGATTCGTCATGGTGAAGGCATAGCCGCTGAAAAAGGTACTCCCCACAAAGGGTTCTGCTACATCGGAAATGAGATAGATGTCGGAACCGGGTACTCCCTCATGTTTCAGCTGATGATTGGCGCTGATTGTCAGATTTGACGCCTTGAGATTTTCCACCGCAGTCCGGTCATCTCCGGAAGCATCCAGAGTGCCAAGGTATCGGCGGATTTTGATGTCATTTGACACGCATCGCGCAAATTTCTTGTAAAAATCGTTCGTATCATCGCCCATCTTATCCCGCAGCAGAGCTTCCCGTTTCGGATTGAAAGGAATGGAAACGCGCAGAACGTCGCGAATCTTTTCAACTCCGCCGACCGAGGTAGTTGCGCGAAAAACTTCTCCGTACTGTGTGGACCGCACAAAATGATTCATGGAGCAGACTATTTCGAAAGTCTTTCGAGTTTCATTGGACATAAAGCGTTCAAAGGGCGCAGAAATCCATTGCCGTACAGCAAAGGATGAAGGCCCCGTCTCCTTTCTTCAAAAATCAATTTTGTGCGGCCTGCGCAGACGATTCCTCTGCGCGGATTGCCTCGCGAATGCGTTCCTTATCTGGGTTGTTCCTAACGTCGATTTTCTTTCTGGTGTACTTTTTAGGCGTAATGCCGAGTTCCTTATTTTCCCTGCGCCGCTTCCTCGCGTTTGCGTTATCACGGGCGCGAATGCGCTCCTTGTTCTTGCGGTAATATTCACGACGCCAAGCATTGTGCTTGTCTTTGCCTTCTTGCGTTTTGTACTGATAAGCAGGCATTTCTTCACCTCCTTGGTGGTCTACATTTATTATACCACACAAAGAGTTATCAGTCAAATAGTTGCAGCAACGCCCACCGCGTTGAAGCGGTGGGCGTTATGGTTAGACTAAATTTTTGATTTTCCCCATCATAGATTCTCCGGCTTCTGTTAAACTTCCGGATTCTGCGGAGCTATTGTAAAGGCCGCATAGCGTCTCAATGAACTCCTGGCCGACTTCGGGTGATGCCTTCCTGATGTAGGAGGTCTGCTCAACGATATCTGCCTTCTGCTCCTCTCCCAGCCGGTCTGCCAGCATGGCAACGAAGAAGGAGGCGTCATCCGCGTCTTTTTCACTCATGCGCTCCCGGAAGAACAACCGCATACTGGACAGCATCCGTGAGACGCCGTAGCGTCTCGCATCCCTTCTCTTTTCAATGACGTCGGTAATGAGAAGCAAGGTCATTTCGACCATGAGCAGTGTCGCATGGACTCCGCGTAGCCGTGGGTCTCCTCCGAGAACGCTGACCGGAAAAAACTCATGCAAAATTTCCTCCAGACCGGGCGTCATCCATCCATGCTGCTGCATCGTTACGATGACAGCGTACGGAAGATGCGACGCCACCAGCGCCGACAGGAAGATGTTTGTCAGCCGCAGTCCGGCTCCATCCAAGGCGGACAAATCCAATTTGGGGTCAAGCGGTCTGAATACGTCCGGTCCAGCCTTTATGATACGATTTCTTGTAAACCAGACATTCCAGGAAGGCGGTTCCTTCTTCTTTTGGACCTGTGGGGTTTTCCCTGCCAGGAGCCATCCGAAGACGTTCTTCATATCCTGCCAATTCGCCCTGATTCTCTCACGGCGGAATAGAAAGTCGTATGGCACTATGACTATGAGTGGAAGAAAACACACCACAGCCACCCCGACGTAAAAGCCCTGTGCCATCTCAAGTAAATAAATTCCGAACAAATTCAAACGCAATCACCCACCCTAATTAAAAAGCGATTCCTGCGGTACGTTTTCCTCCGTTGTTTCCTTTGGCCCATATATTTCGACCAGAGGGACCCGAACCGGGCGCAGACCGCGAAACGGGCGGTTATAAAGCCCACACGCACGCTTATCCTCACCCCAGGTACAGTCTACCATCGGAGACGTCCCGAAAGCAATACAAATTTTGTGTTTCGTATCGTCCGGATTTGTTTGCCGGTTGCAGCAGGTGCCGCAGACATGAACGATATCCTTTCCATATACCTTCTGCATCAGCTTATACTTATCAATCAAAATAAGCCCTCCCTTCATTTGCTTTCATTATACCACATTTCAGCTTTTTAGTCAACTTATTGCTTTTGCAGAAGTGCCTTTTGACCCGCACATTGTCCACCCTCCTTAGCCTCTATGCGGCACGGATGACCCCAGTGGCTTCCACTGCTGAGTTCCGGCCGCACGGTGGAAATGAGTCTGAGGCCTAAAGCCCCGGAAGCACCATCCATAGCGCTTGCGCTTGGGTGGTGAGGTTCACAAAAAAAAGAAACACCCCCGGCCTGCGCATGGCCGGGGGTGTTCCACTGGGTTGTGTTACTTGGACTTCTTGTTCTTGCTGCGGTCAAGCAGCTTACGAACAATGGGGCCAAGCACCCCGATGGCGAGCATCAGCAGATTCAGGCTGATGAAGCCGATTTGCCCGCACACGATGACGAGCTGGTTACGCCCCTCCAGGGCCTTCACCACGCCTTCACGGGTGGTGACGCCCTCAAAGAGCATCAGGTAGACTCCGAGAAAGAGTCCGTAGACTTCGACAGTCACGATGGCTGCCACGAGGATGGTGTTGAGGATGTTGAACATAGCTATTTCTCCTTCATGAAGTTTTTTTAACTCCCATTCGCTCTGCGGCCGGGAGATAAATTACTTAAAATCAGAATTGCACGGCTGCGTCAGTAACAGCTGCCCCGTCTTAATTTGGGGCATACCGCATTACTGGTGCATCATTTTTCGAAGGAACCCGCGAAGGTTCCTGCGCGTGCGGACTGAGCGTTGAAATTTGGTCCGATACGGCATCGACAGACCGGCTCTGCGGCTGCGTCCGTGTCGGCGCTTGCTCCAACACTTGAAATCGTCAGGTGTTATCAGACCAAATTACCCTTTGGGTAGATTTGATTTGATGTAAGATACTTCTTTAATGTTACTCTGAGTTTAGCGCAAAAAAAGAAAAAGCCATGAATTATGGAATGGGAACCCAGGTTCCTGTATTCCTTATAAAGAAAGGGCGAGTTTCACAAATAAATTGCAAAACTCGCCATTTTTATTGAAATTTGTTCGTAATTGGCACTAAATCATGCGTTCATGTGTTGACCGTTGTTGACGTCATTTCTCCAGCTCTCTACTTTTTCTTCCTTTTGAAAATATTTTTTCGATGTTTTGTCATTTCGCAGCGTAAGGACCGTTGCCGAAATAAGTAGGCCAATGCTTGTTGGGCAGGGCCAGATACTCTGCATCGGTTTTCAGGTCGTAGTCAGAGGTATTGGCCGTATCCGCCCAGCAGACATCCATGTTGTACCATTTCCCGTCGAGCTTAACTTTATTCCATGCGTGATTGATTTTGCCGGTTTTCGCGTCTGGCTGTGTAATCCCTGTGCCTAACACTATAATACACTCGATGCCTTCTCGCAGCATGATGTATTGGAAGAGGCTCGCATATCCGTCGCAGACGACGGTGCGGTTTTCAAGAAAGCCAAGAATGGAGTGGGCGTTCGGTCTGGACGTATCCTGCTTGCTTTTTACAGCGTCGTTCTCGCCGTAGTCGTAACTTGCCTCCGCGCAGATGACGGATTTTGCCGTCAGCACCTTTTGCCGTGCAGTCGCGTTCTTTGACAGAGCTTTCCGATATTGCTGGTAGAACTTGTCTGCGGATGCGGAGATGGAGCCATCTTCAAGCAATACGAAGGCGTCATCCGTGTTGCGTATCAGTTTCCACGCCTCCGCATAGGTAAGCTGGATTTGCAGGTATTCTCCTGAAAAGAAAGCCTCTGCTTCCGCCATGTCTCTGCGGAATTTGTATTCATCCTGCGAAATCTCTCCAGACTGATTCAGTCCCTTCAGTTCCATCTGATAATCGCAAAACGCCTTAGAGGCATCCCGTTCCCGGTCCTGATAGAGCTGAACGCCGGTTTTGACAGACATGGAATGTCTCCAATTCGATTTCAGGTATGAGGCATACCATAAATCATCTTTGTACGTTGAGACTTCCCATTGGTGCTGGTAGTCCCTATACAGGCGATACGCGGCAAGCATATCCTCCTTTGTGAAACTTTCATTGGTCTGAATATCACAGAATTCTGGCACAAACAAAATGGCTGCCTTCAGTAGTTGCTTAATGTCGTTGATTGACGTGGGTTTCAGGGAAACATATCGCGGGTACGGAATCCTGTCCCCCTGCACGGTATGGGCAATTTTGAACAGCTTAATGGCATCTTGCAGATACAGCGCGGCGTCACCGGCGGTAAAATTCGCTCTGATACCTGCTGGATTCAGACCCAGCTTTTTCGAAAAGTCAAAGACGTTTACCCGTGTGAACTTGTCTTTGTAGCCTGCTGCCCGGAGCAGCATTATCAGAAAGTCGCGCTGGGAGATGTTATCTGTGCCGAATGTATCTGCCGTTGTACCCCTTGTGACGCCTTTCGCATAAGCCCAGTCGATGTAGTGTTGATATGCTTCTGAAACATCACGGAAGGGTGCCTTCTCATATACCGTACTGTCCTTGCTTGAGAAAGTGCGATAGAGTAGTTTTACGGCTTCTGGTCTTGAAATAGGAGCATTGGTCTCCTCCTGCTTGCTCCGGAACTTCTCTTCAAGGATGCCGTAGACAGCGAGACGCATGGCGGCAAGGTCCTCCAGCGTGTATTTTTCGTTACTGCGGTCTGCTCGTTCCGTGATTTTAAGTGGTTCCTGAGTTGCCTTGGTTGCTGCGAGTATCGGTGTTGCGCTGATGCTGACCAGCAGCACCAGCGATAGGACACATGAGATGATGCGCTTCATAAAAATCCGGACATGGCCGCAGAGGGTTATTTTTGTCGCGGCCGCAGTCCGTCCCTCCTTCTGCAAAAATACGCTGGGATTCAACGTGCTACTGGGCGTCTGCGCTGCTTGAAATGCTTTTTATTCCTTCCCGCCATCATCTTCTTCTGCATCTCATTGGCAAGCGGAAGCGTACGCTCCGGCTGGTCGTGAATCGCGATGTAGCTGAGCGTGTGTGCCGGGGTATACATCAGAATGTCTTGCAGGTGATATGCTTCTTCCCCGTTTTCGTCCAGTGGTTCAAAGTTGTTCTTATGGTACAGCTGGATTGGCCGCTTTCTGTAGTTGAATCGCCACTCTCCCGCAATGGATTTCACATGGGCGGTATCCGCATCGAGAAAACTCACCTCCAGTCCAAGTTTCCTCGCATAGGCCACTATCGCATCCTGGAACATCGCCTTCTTCATGTTTTCTGTCCGGCTGATGTACTGGCTCAGTTCCAGTTCATCCGGCGTAGCGGAGAAGCAGTTCGTACAGAGCGAAATTTGTGGGTTTCGCTGGAATGAACTAAGGTAGATGCGGTTTCTGAATGGGATATTTTTACACCGCTCGCATGAGACTTTGTGACAAATTAAGGTCCGGTCGTCCATAATAAATCTTGCTCTCACCGTCCGCTGCGTCTCCGCTGTTTTCCGCAGTTTCCGAACCGCCATCTCGTGTGCCCTATCGTCCGGTGCGAACTTCTGAAGATGCAACGGCTGTGCATGAGCCGCTGTCGCATCCCGGTAGATTTCGCCATACACGCTCAAGAGTACGCCTCCTTTCCGCCGTGTTGGCCGAGGTCAAGAAAAAATGCCCGCCCGAAATGGGCGGGCATTCAGATTAGCTCAGGTTGCCTCGTATGCGGTCACAACATAGCGGTAATCACGCTCATTTGCGACGCAGGTAATCAGGGTAATACGGTTATCCGTAGTGCGGCTCAGGCAGTTCATATTGGTTTCCAAAACCTTGTCCACAGTAGAAACCTTGTAGGTTCTCGTACCGTATTGCGTGTTCAGCACAATCTTGTCTCCGGACTTCAGTGTATGAATTTTTCCGAAGTTGTTTTGAACTCCACGATTGTGTCCCGCAAGGCACACATTGCCATCCCAGATGGAGGAATCAATCACATGGCCAGCTCCGTACTTCATATTCTCGTTGGAGGTTCCTTCGGTGATGGTGTAATTGATTTTCAGCGCGGGAATCTCGATAGTTCCCAGCTTTCCCTTCGAATTGTAGGACGTCGATGTGACTGCCGTGAACTTGGTCGTTGCCTGAGCGGGTGTCGCAGCGTTTGCGGGTGTCACCGCGCCATAGGAACCGCTGCCACCGTCAACCGTCGGGAAACCATCAGCTCCAACAGAAACACTGCCGCCGGTGATAGCATCGGTCAGACTGCCGGGACCGACAGCGACATTATCGCTTCCGTCGATTCCGCGCAGGTCAATGAGTTTTTCAGACCTGTTAGGCAGATACGATTCCGGCGTTCCAAATCCGGGAGGCGCGTATGCCGCATTCTTGCTGTAATCCGACGCGCTGTCTGCGGCTGGGATTTCAAATTCTACCGACGTGATAGGGCCGAAGTTGCGTTCCTTGGCTCCTTCAACGGTGTAACTCATGGCGTTGGCGGGAAGTGCCGCCAACGATGCGGTCATTACTGTCGCGACCACAAACGCCCCAATGCGTTTCTTCACGAAAAATCTCCTTTCTCAGTCAAAGTGGTTGTAAGGTGTGGTGGGACTTGAAAACAAAGGCTTACTTCTTTTTCTCGTCCGGCTGATTCTGGTAAATTTCCTCGACCGTCACAGTCTTGTCTTCCTTCTTGCCGAAGAGAATGGGCCACAGAAAATACAGCAGCCCGACCAGCATTGCAAAGAACAGTACGGTGAACAGAACCATGAATCCATTGGTCGTACCGTCCTCGTTCAGATAGACGTCATACCAATGAGAAGGCTCTTCCTCCGGTGCAAACAGGAGCGTGCAGAGGTAGCCCTCAACCTCGTCCTTTTCCACCGTTCCATAGTAATTGACCTCGTAGGCATAACCCTTAGCATAGCTGTAGCCAACCTTGCCGGAGTATGTCGCGGTTGCAGTAAAGCGGTTGCCAATATCGGGGTCATACGGATTATACTGCGCATCCTCACTCCAGGAGCAGTTTACCAACTGAAGGGTTGCGCCGCCGGAGGTAACGGTTTTCGGGACAAGGGACAAATCGCCGTCAGACATACCGGGATACGTCTTGGTCACAGTCTTCTTCTGAGAACCCTTACCATACTCCGTAACGGTGGTCGTCAGCGTAGACGCATCCAGCGTCAACTCGCCGGCATACCCATCCTCGGTCACTTCATCGAGGTTGACTTCGAGAGTCGCGAGGATTTTGGCCTTATCGTTGGTATCGGACTCACCGGATACCTTCTTGACCATGTTCTTCTCGTCGTGGACCTCCTGCGGCTCCACGGTCATATCGAGGTAATTATAAGTCTTGCCCTTGTAGGTGAAGGAGCTGCGGTCAAGAAGCTCGATTTCCTTCTCCGTCTCCACCATGTAGACCTTTTGGGCAAGCCCTGTGTCATCAGACGGATAGTAGACATCCTGCGGGAACTGCATGGCACTGGCTGATACCACCGTGGACGCCATGATTGCCCCCGTCATCAGGAGACTTGCGAGACGTTCTTTTTTCACTGTTTCATTCCTCCTGCCTATCTTAAAGGCCTTCTGTTCTGGAGGAATCCTTGGCGACGGTGGAATTCTTCTTCCGCTTGCCGCCCTTCTTGCCCTTCGTCAGGTACAATGCGCCAAGACCGACGGCGCAAATACCGACAACGAGCAGCTCGCCTCCAGTGCTGGTAATGAAGTCACTGTACTTGGCTAATGCGCCCTTCTCGGACCCGGTGTCCGTGTCCGCAGTAACGACTTCGGTCTGCTGCGTCGGCTCACTGGAGGCTGTGTCTGCGGGTTCGTTGGCCGCGAGTGCAGTGCAGGTAAACAGGGACACAGCCATCACGGTTGCCGCCAGAGCCGAAAGAAAACGCTGGTTTTTCATGTGAATACACTCCTTTTCGTTTTAATATGTGATTGCGAGTATCCCCGCCATTCACATTTCCACTATATTATACCACTCAAAATTCTTGTAGTCAATTTTTTGCAAAATTTAATGTGAAATACCTGAGCAAAAAAGAAGGACGTCCAATGGACGTCCTTCTGCGGGGTGTTCTTTGGCAAGGTGGATTTTTCTGTTCATTTGCTCGAAAAAAATTTTCGGTTATATGTATTATCTTCGGTCTCACAGATGAAGCACGCGCTCGCGAATCTCCTGCGTGCGGCCCTGATTCCAGAACTGCGTACCAATGTAGCCGCAGGTTCGGCGGGCAACATTCATCTTGTGCTGGTCGCGATTTCCGCAGTTTGGGCATTCCCAAACGAGCTTTCCGCCATCTTCGACAATTTGAATTTCGCCGTCATAGCCGCAGACCTGGCAATAATCAGACTTGGTATTCAGCTCTGCGTACATGATATTTTCATAGATGAACTGAATAACGCTGATAACCGCAGGAATGTTCTGCGTCATGTTTGGCACCTCAACGTAGCTGACGGCACCACCGGGAGAAAGAGCCTGAAACTCAGACTCAAAACTCAACTTGGCGAAGGCGTCGATGGGTTCGCGCACATTGACGTGGTAGGAATTCGTAATGTAGTCATGGTCGGAAACCTCCGGCACAACGCCGAACTTGGCCTTGAGTGCCTTAGCAAATTTGTAGGTCGTAGACTCCAGCGGCGTGCCGTAGAGGGAGTAGTCGATATTCTCCGCTTTCTTCCACTCCGCGCATTTGTCGTTCATTTTCTGCATGATGGCCAGAGCCAGCGGCTTACCTTCCTTGTCTGTGTGGCTGTGTCCGGTAAGGTAGTAGACCGCTTCATAGAGTCCGGCGTAACCCAAGGAAATTGTGGAGTATCCGTTGTAAAGCAGCTTGTCGATGGTCTCACCCTTTGCAAGGCGGGCCAAAGCGCCGTGTTGCCACAGAATAGGCGCGACATCTGATACCGTACCGAGCAGGTGTTCGTGGCGTAGGCGCAGCGCACGATGACACAACTCCAGCGTTTCATCGAACTCTTTCCAGAAAGCATCAAGGTCTTTGCCGGAATCCATCGCTACAAACGGAAGATTCACGGTCACAACGCCTTGATTAAAGCGCCCATAATACTTGTGCTTTCCGGGGACATAGTTTTTGGCGTTAGCGATATTTCCTATACCGGCATCCGTGAAACGGTCCGGCGTCAGGAAACTGCGGCAGCCCATGCAAGGATAGATGTCGCCTTTGAGTTCCAACATTTTCTTCTCGCTGATGTAATCAGGAGTAAGATGCTTTGCGGAGCACTTTGCTGCCAGCTTTGTCAGCCAGAAGTATTTGCTGTCTTCGTAAGTGTTGTCCTCTTCCAGAAAATACAGGAGCTTCGGAAAAGCAGGTGCGACCCAAACGCCGACCTCATTCTTTACGCCCTGAATGCGCTGACGGAGCATTTCCGCGATGACCATAGCAAGGTCGTTTCGCAGACCTTCATCGTCACCGCATTCGTTGAGACACATACAGACCGAGATAAACGGAGCCTGTCCGTTGGTCGTCATCAGCGTCACCACTTGATACTGAATGATTTGGACTCCCTTTTTTACATCCTCCTTTACACGCTCCTCGGCAATCAGATTGATTTGGTCCTCGGATGCCTGAATCCCGGCCAGCGTCAATTCTTCCCTTACAGCAGTGCGGAATTTTTGACGGCTGACCTCCACAAAGGGAGCCAGATGCGTCAGGGTGATGGTCTGGCCGCCGTACTGGCTCGACGCTACCTGTGCGATGATTTGTGTTGCGATGTTGCAGGCGGTGGAGAAGCTGTGAGGCTTTTCAATGAGTGTTCCAGTAATGACCGTTCCGTTCTGGAGCATATCCTCCAGATTCACCAGGTCGCAGTTATGAATAGGCTGGGCCGAATAATCCGTATCGTGAAAATGAATACGTCCCTCGTCATGTGCCGCCGTGATTTCGGCGGGCAGGATAAGTCTGCGTGTCAGGTCGCGATTTACCTCACCAGCAATATAGTCTCGCTGGGTGGAAACGATATCGGGGTTTTTATTCGAATTCTCCTCCTTCGCATCCGCACTACTGCGGTGCAGAATGGCAAGGATTTTGTCATCGGTCGTATTCGCTTTCCGCATCAGCTCGTGCTGATAGCGATATACGGCGTAATTCTTTGCCAGACGGTAAGCGCCGGCCTTCGCGATGGCATATTCCACCATGTCCTGTACGGATTCTACGGTCGGAATGGTTTTCATGTTTGAGCAGGCGTTCTCAATGCTCAAAGCAATACCTGCTATGATGTCACGGTCGAGACGCTCTGGTATCGAAACACTGGCGTTGGCCTTCTCAATGGCTCTCTCAATTTTACTGCGGTCGAAGAGAACCTCCTCGCCGCTACGTTTTCTGATTTTCAACATGGTTCTTCTCCTTTCAATAAAAAAACTGTCTTATTCTTATATTGCCGTGCTTTCTTCAAGAAACATACTACTTCTGCCGGGAACCTGAACACTTGAGTTCCTGTATTCCCTGCCCGCACTGCTTTGGATGTTTCTGTACCCTATAGAGAGGCATAGCGGAACGTCCCAATAGGACATTCCGCTATGCGTTGTGTATTTGGTTACGCGGCTCCTTTTGCCGGCACACGCTCATAGAGTACGACGTCATCGCCCTCCACAGCGCGTTCCACCAGCTTCCACGTCTGGTGGTCATCTGAGAACCAGACCGCATCACCGGCGTAAATAGACGGCAGCCCGGACATGAGCAGCCAGTCCTCCATCGTATCGCACACCGTATCGCTCAAGGCAGAGCGGCGGCATAGGATACGGCCTGTACGGACGGTCTCTTTCCCTTTCGGTACAGAAAGCTCAAAGTGCGCCATTCTGACGCCGGAGGACATGGTGAAGGTATCGACCATGCCTCTCCGCTCAATATAGCGGTCTATACGGCGCTCAAGTGCCTGGATGTTCTTCGTGCAGATGTGCTTGCCAAGATAGGCAATGGCAAATCCGCCGGAGACCACAGACAGGCTCTTGAAAAGCTCGGCGTCGGTCAGATTACCGGCGTCAGATGCTCCCGCTACCGAGAGAAGCGCTACAGCAGCTACAACGATGGCCGCTGTAAAGGCGGAGCTGAGAAGCTGATAGGCTCGCAGACTCTTTTTTACACGTTTCATTTTTCATTTCTCCTTTTTGTTTACTTGTTTCACAACCACCAAGTCCACCGCCTCAAACTCCACAATGTCGTCAAGATGGAAGGACGAGACGAAGTTGCCAACAATAACGTTCACAAAGCGGTACTTCCCGTTGTTACAGTACAGCACCTTGTCGGCCTTGTAATGTCGTGTGTACTTGTCGTCTTTGCAGCGTACTTTCACGTCCATTACTCACTTCACCTCCAATTCCACGATTTTCCAGTCATTGTCTCCGTGATGGTTCGCCCATGCGTTGTCTTCGTGGATTTCAAAGTCATCGTAGCAATCTCCGATATGCAGATTATTGGCATCCGCAACGCCGGTCTGAGCAATCTCAGCCAGCATCTGTGCCTGCGCTGCTTCGAGAGATGGAAACTGCTCTGCGGTGATTTCACGGTCAAGGACCGAAATCAGCAGGTATGGCTTTGCGGCAGTCTTGTTTTGCTCTTCCATTGCCTTTGCAATACGCTCTGCGCTCTTTACAAGGGATGGAAAGTCGTGATTGAGGAACCGTTGTCCGGCGACTGTTTCAGCAAAATTCATTTTCATTTCTCCTTTTTGTTTATGAAATTTTTATATATAAAAGCCAGCATCCGCAATGGATGCTGACTGAATTTTCTTTATGTATGTGATACTTCCTTTGTATGGTTTCAGCATACCGGCAGGCACAGAAAACGGCGCATTCTACCGCTCGGAACCTGAGAACCAAAGAACCTCGTGACTTTGTAAGAAAAACGGGTCTTCCCTCTCGGTGAAATAGCGCAAATCTGCCCTATCAGGGTGCAAATCTGCCCTGTTAGGGTGCAGTTCTGCCCCGTCTTGGGGCAATTCTGCTCTTGTATGGGTCTTTGAAATTTAGGCAAAAAAAGTGAGCAGGCATTAAGCCTGCTCACGGGTTGCGATTCTGCGGAAGTTTTCCACCACACGCTCGTCGATATGGGCGGTACTATTGCAAGAGTCTTTCGCTTCCTTGCGTGCCTCAATAATAATTGTGTTCACGATGTCACTACTCACCCGCTTGGTAATGCGGGTATGGTTCATGTGTTCGGCGAAGTCCACGAGGTCATCTGCCTCGTGATAATCAAGCCCACAACGGCCAAGAAAACCGGCTGTGAGCTGCACGAGCCACTGTCTCATTCATCACCACCTCCGCCTGCAAGACGGTTTACATCGGCACCCTCCATTTTTTCAATTTCTTCGGCGGTGTAGGGCTGTCCCATGGCCGCATAATCTGATGTACTCATTTTTCCATTTCCTCCTTCAAAAAAATCAATCGTAATATATCTTTCCGTGCTGGTCGAGGGCAATCACTTCCTGCGGATTCTGCGCCTGAGCAATGAGCGCGGTAAGATGCTCCAGCGTCTCGTCCTCGTCGCGATGAATGCGGAAGATGCCCATATCCGTGCTGATTTTCCAGGTGGTATCATAGCCCGGACGTTTTTCCAAAAGCTCAACTTTTCTGGCTTCCATGATTAAATCTCCTTTTTGTGTGATAAGTGTTGGGTGGTCTACATCCGTGCTTTTTGCGGCAGCGGCGAGGCAAATGCAATAAGTGTTGGATACTTCCTGAATATACCTCAATACTACCATCTCACTCCCTTCTGAATAACCTTTTTCTATAGGAACCTAAGAACCTCGGCACCTATAGATTGACTTTTGAGTTAATGTGTGGTATAATAGCATTATCGGGGTTCGCCGTAAAACCCCTGCCTTTAGGCATGGGGATATAAGGCGCTCCAAATTACGCCGAAAGTACGGTTTTTGTTGAAAAATCTTCTAAAATATGGTATAATTAAGTATGCAAGGCGGTGATTTCATGGAGCATAGTTACAGATTTCGTATCTACCCTACAAAAGAGCAAACGATTCAGATACAGCAAACCTTTGGATGCTGCCGCTTCGTCTATAACTATTACCTTGCCAAGCGTATCGACGCCTACAAGTCTGATAAAACGACACTTGGCTACAAAGCCTGCTCCGCTGATATGACCGCCTTGAAGAAACAGCTTCCATGGCTCGGTGAAGTGGACTCTATCGCGTTGCAATCGTCCCTGCGGGATTTGGATACCGCCTACCAGAACTTCTTTCGTCGTGTAAAACAAGGTGAGAAGCCCGGTTTTCCTTGTTTCAAGAGCAAGCACAGAAACCGCCGCAGCTACAAAAGCAAATGCGTCGGCACCAATATCAAGGTGCTGGACGGTGCGATGCAGCTCCCGAAGCTCGGCAATGTCAAGTGCCGCGTCAGCCGCAAGGTGGAGGGCCGAGTGCTCTCTGCTACTGTGTCACAGGAAGCCAGCGGCAAATACTATGTTTCTCTCTGCTGTACCGACGTGGACATCAAGCCGCCGCCAAAGACCGGAGCCGCTGTCGGCATAGACCTCGGCATCAAGGACTTGGCTATCACATCGGATGGCGTGAAGTATGACAACCTCCACAGCTACCGCCGCAATCTCAAAAAGCTGGCCCGCCTCCAGCGGCAGCTCTCCCGAAAATCAAAGGGGAGCCGCAACCGTGAGAAGGCTCGCGTTAAGATTGCGCGGCTGCACGAGCATATTGCCAACCAGCGGAATGACGCCATCCATAAGATGACGACGCAGCTTGTGCGGAGCCATGACATCATCTGCATGGAGGACTTGTCCTCCAAAAACATGATGAAGAACCATAAGCTCGCGCTCCATGTTGCGGACGCCGCATGGGGCGAAATCCGCAGGCAGCTTGCCTACAAGGCTGACTGGTATGGCAAGGAACTCGTCGTCATCGACAGGTTCTTCCCATCCAGCCAGACTTGCGGCTGCTGCGGATGCCGCAACAAGGAGGTCAAAGACCTCAGCATCCGGTTCTGGACCTGCCCGCAATGCGGCGCATTCCATGACCGCGATATCAATGCGGCTCAGAACATCCTTGAAGAAGGGCTTCGCAAGCGGGCGTCCGCAGCCTGATATACTTTCTGCTCATGGTAGGGCGGGACACGCCCGAACCAATACGCCTGGGGAGACCATGTAAGACCTCGCTCGTGCAGGCTGTGGTCGTTGAACCAGGAATCCCCCGGCTTTAGCCGTGGGGAGTGTCAATGAGGAGCGGAGGTTTAATCAATGCAGAGAATTTTAGGATTGCTCAATCAGAGCAACAGTCTGGAACATATCGTGCGACTGTCCAATATTGAGACAGAAGATGACCTCAATCGGTGCATCGCAGACCAATATGCGGTCGCTTTTACAAAAGCACAGTGGGTGGAACGCTTCCCGAAGATTCCTCCGGAAAATGTCGTCTGCGCACAGGGAACACTGAATGTGAATGACTTAATGTACTACGACCCTAAACACGGCATCTGCTTCCCCCTTCATCTGTTTGGGAACTCCCTTCTGTTCGACAAAACGGACGATGATTTTCAGCGGCGGACGTGCAGCATGATTTCGGAGTTGGAGCAGTGTCATGCTGACCGGGATTACCGGCGCTTGCTTCAGCCGGTTGTCAGCGAAGGTACGGGTAAAATCGTCATGCAGCTGCTCCTCGACCTTCTGAATGCAGACGAACCAAACTCAAAGCTGTATACAACTATCATTCACGAGTATTCCTTCTGTGATGGCGGTGCGGGCGTTCTCGCAAACTCCCCTGATTTTGCGGAAAAGATGATGCGCTGCAAGAGCCGCCAGCAGAAAGCAAGCACACGGAAGAAGCTGAAGGGATTTCCTGATGTGATTCCTGTTTATCGTGGAGAAGGCAGTGAAAGCACTCCATATACCAAGGCTTTTTCGTGGACAAGCGAAATCAATACTGCCTATTTTTTTGCATCCCGCCTTGGCGGAGAACGTTCCCGCGTTGTGAATGGATTCGTGAAGAAGGAAGATGTTCTGGAGTATCTTGCTGACCGCAACGAATCGGAAATCATTGTGTTTCCTGACAAGGTGCAGGATATTACAGTTTGCGATTGCTATACGCTGGACGAATTTGCCTCCAACATTAAAAAGCCGATGGACGGGTATCGGAATACGGGCATCAGCCGTGTTACCGCAGCAGACCTGTTCTCCGAGGTCCACTCAGCGTACTGCGACCTACCGGACAGCTGTGACCATGATAATACCCATGCGCTGCGTGTGGCGCTTATGGCTATGTTTCTCTACCGTGTGCGCGTGCTTTCCCGCTATACCGGCAAGGATACGCCTTTGGGCCGCAGAAAAAATGTAGCTGAGATTTGCAAGTCCCTTCTGTTCGCGGCGGCGTGGCATGACACAGGACGTACCAGCGATTTTGAATCCCCTGACCACGGAGCCAGAAGTGCCGGGTTGTTCGAGAATAGCTATGGTTTAGATGATGTGGCGCGATTCCTTATGACATATCATTGCCGTTCAGACGAGGAGGCAAAAGCATATCTGGATGAACACGCTGACCCTGCCCTCCGTAATGACATCTGGGAGGCGTACATGGTGCTCAAGGATGCCGACGCGCTGGACCGCTGGCGTTTTGGCACACTCAGTTCCGACTTTATCAATGTAAGTATGCTGCATCTTGAGGAGTCCAAACGCCTGATGCCGGTGGCCGCCGTGCTGCAAACGGTGCAATTAACATGAGGTCTGTAAAATTCAGCAACAGCGATACCATGGAGTTAGTTGCCATAATAAAAGAGAAAGACCATGTATGCGTAGATGCTTTCATGGAACCGTCTGGAATTTGGCTCCGCTCACCTAACGAAGAAACCGAATTGCGTTTGCTAACGTTGGGAGATTTTCAAGTAACTGTATCCCGCGTTTGTTTTTCCCATAAGAGAGCAGGGTGCATGACCGCCATATTTGGCTGGCTCAAAAATTTTTGCAAAAGAAACGGTATTCCTCGTATTGTCATTCAGTCCGTGGAGACGAAAGAAATGTCAACCTGGTGCATAAAGAACGGCTTTCAGCCTGATGAATACGCCTCTATGCCGATAGGTGGATTTGTCATAGGGAACTATTTGCTCGACTGCTTCTAAGCCGGCTATAGAATTGAAAAAAGAATGTCTACCTTCGGCATTCGAAAAGGAGAATACTATGAAAAAAATTACATCGCTTTTACTTTCCTTGTGTCTGGCATTTTCCTTGTCAGTCCCCGCCTTTGCAAGCGAGAAAACGCTCCAGAAAGTGAATCAGTACACGCCCGGACAGTTCACCGATGTCCCCGATACACTCTGGTGCGCATCTAACGTCCAGTCCGTCTATGAGTATGGCCTTATGAACGGCGTATCCGACAGCTATTTCAGCGTGAACGGTGAGTTGACCGTTATCCAGTCCATTGTCATGGCCTGCCGCATCCACGCCAACTATTACGGCAATGCCATCGACACCACCGATGCAAGCGTCTGGTATCGGCCCTATGTGGATTACGCGAAAGCACACAAGCTGGTATGGGAGGCGGACAGTGCCTACAACAGCCCCGCTCGCAGAGAAACCTTTGTGACGATTTTCAGCTATGCCATGCCGGAGGAGGCTCTGAAGGCCATCAACGATGTGGAGGATGGGGCTATTCCCGATGTTGCCGTGAGCGCCGCATACGCGCAGTCTGTCTACCGTTTCTATCGCGCCGGCATCCTAACCGGCAATGACGCCAAGGGAACCTTTGGCCCGCAGACCACTATTACCCATGGCGCTGCTGCGGCCATCATTAGCCGTATGGCGGACCCCTCTCTGCGGAAATCCTTCACGCTCCACCAGCAGCCCTTTGAGCCGGTTCCTATCAGTCAGCTTGCCAACTACAAGAGTCTCAAAAAGAGTATGACCGATTCCGAATTTCAGGCCGCCTATGACGCGGCGCGAAAAATCATTGAACCTCTTGCTAAGAAGGACCGTACCGAGCAGCTGAAGGGCATTGCGTCGGCGCTGCGTGACATGGTGGATAGTGGCAAGGTTGCATATACGACCTCAGAGCCGCACTACAACGACCCATACGGCTTCTTCGTTTCCGGTGTCGCCTCGTGTGCGGGCTGTACGCGAGCGACTGGTCTGTGCCTGAATATGTTGGGTATTCCCTATGAACACGTCAATGAGAACCAGTACACGCATCAGTGGTGCCGCGTGGATATGGGCGGTGGCGTGTATTGGATTTGCGATGCTTACGGATTGTACTGCGGTCCTGAATCCGCGCCGTACCAGCATCCCAATTTCCCCAATGCCTAATTTGCGAATCTCTTGACTTTTTTCACTTCTCTGTTATACTGAACATAGTGATTGTGTCCCGGAATGGTTGTGCGCCACGGGACCTGGCTGGAGAACCCTTTCCCGGTTCTCCAGCCTTTTTTGTTTTCTTTGAGAATGCGCAAAAGCACACGAAAAACGCACGGAATGTGTGTTTTCAAAAAAAGAAAAGGCACCCTTCGGGTGCCTTTTCGCAAGGTTGTGATTCAATTCTCCTCCTTTTTCGGGGTATTCGACATTTTGTGTGGGATTAGCTGGGGCTGACGAAGAGCCAGACTCAGCGCAATCCGCAGTTTTGTTGTAAGCATATACAATCAGACAGCGAAATACGCGATGTCGCACTCATCCAAAATATCTTCCACTTCATCACAGTCTTCATCGTTTTCAACAATCAACCTATCTAAAGGCCCCCAATCGTAGTCAATGCCTGCTTCATCGAGCTTTTCTTCTACGATGGCACATTCATCCCCATCGAGAATACAGTATCTTTTCATTTTTCCTCCATTTCTTTTCGCCAATTTTCAGACAGATTGAACACCGCCGCATAGAAGGCATCTGCCGCCTCCAGCGTCTGGTTGTCGCGGAAATTATCGGCTGCCTTGCAGATGCGCTCACTCAGGGCAAGAGCTGAACGGTCGAGGAACTCCTCTTTGGAGTGCTCGGTCATATAGGCCGCAAGAATAGCCTTTTTTTCTTCGGCAGCCTGCTTCTTCGTGACAACGCCTTTCTGATATGCCGCGTACAGGGTGCGAAGTGCCAGGTAATACCCCTGCTCTGCAAGTGTAAGACCTTTCGGCAGCTCATAGCCCTTCATTGCGGCTTTCTCCAGCTTAACATCCATTGGACTTCACCTCCAGCTTCACCGACTCGATGGCGCGAATAGCGTTGCCGAATCGCTTTGTGAGATGGTGGTCTTCTGCCCATTTCAGCACCGCTTTTTCACTTGGAAACATTTTGGCCTTCTCAGAAGAAGTGGAAGTCCAGATGCGGCTTCTCGTGAGCTTCACGATATAGGCTCCAGCCCTGTCTCCTTCCGTGATACGCAGAGCAAACAACTTCTCCGCAGGCTTGGAACTTTTCGCACTGTCAGCGCCAGCCCGTTCAAATGTGACCTTACTTGCGTGGAACGTGATACTGCCGAGTTCAGCAATGGCGTCGTCGATGTTCTTAAACACCTTTGCAGCAGCTCTATTGCGTTCGTAATTCCGGCAGCTGTGCTCCGTCTTTGTGTAGTAGCCATAAGGAGCCACTTTCACGACAACCGGTTCGTCATCACTCAGGGATGCCATCTTTTCGATGGAAAGCGGTTCACGGCCCTCAAAGGACAGATACGGGTAGAATTCCGTTACCGTTTTGTCGCTTCCATATACCTTCCACGCGCTTTCCATTTCCTCGGCAAACGCCTCAAGTTCCTGTGTTGTCTTACAGTAGCAGTTGTGGACTGTTTCGCGCTTGTCCCCACGCCATACAACGATTCTGCCGTACAAAGGCGTATTGGGGCGGAAAAAGTTGATGCGTTCGATGTTCATGGCATTTCTGATGCCGCTCTCAACCCACTTGAGCACATCCTTGCAATACAGCCACTTTCCGCCCTGCTTCGCAAATTCGTAATCCGCGCCGTCACCGGTCGAGATAGCTCTCGCCCGTTCCAGCAGCTCTTCCGCAGGGATGGCAATGCGCTTATCTTTGTTGCTCAGCGTCATGGGATACCAGTTCCGTTCGAGGACTTCTCTTCCCTGAATAAATTCTGTGCAGTTGTTTGAACCGCTCAAAATCATTGGGATGATGCCCTTTGTCGTTTTTACAAACTGCCTCCCGTAGATAATGGAATAACTCATTTTTCATTTCTCCTTTTCATGTTTTCTGGTGGGATATATAAAAGCCAGCGGTCTGAAACCGCTGACTGAACTTTCTTTGTGTTTGCGATACTTCCTTTGTATGCTCTCAGTATACCGACAGAAACGGGAGACACCCCATTCCCCCCTTCAGGAACCTGAGAACCCACAATCGTTGAAAAAGGAAAAAGCGCAGAGAGGAAATTCCCCTCTGCGCTTTTTGTTAAGCGTATCTGACCGCCGCAGCGAATACCATCCGGTTGAAGCCGGTGGACTTGCCGCGAATTACATAGCGGTCATTCTGGTAATGCGTAGGTTCGGTGTACCCTGCGGCACGAAGCTCCTTCTCTGTGCCGTATACTGCCTCCAGTGTGACGTTACAGAAGCGAGGGGTGTATACTCTGTCACCCGCTTCCAGGTCTCCTCGTTCCTTGCGGGCAAGCTCCTCACGGTACGCCTGCTTGTATTCAGGCTGAGAGAGCACCGATACACGGGGCGTACTGCTGCTGTCCTCAAAGATGCGGTTCACGGAGGAAATGACCTTGCCGGACGCCGCTTTCTTCGCACAGAAGCGATACAGTTCCTCCTGAGCGTTCCCTTCGTCGCATTCCACGAAGCAGCTGCCATACTGGAAATTAACGCGGTAAATGATGCCTTTAATTTCGTGATACATGATTTTTCTCCTTTCAGTCGGCGCTATCTTTGCCTTCGCACTCGGCCCATTCGGCCTCACAGGGCCAAATCTCGGAGCCGAACCCTCTGTCCTGCTCCCATTCCTGGAACAATTCCTGAATGGGGGTGGAGATGCGGTCGCTGTCCTCCGGGTCATCGTACTGAAGGCTTTGCAGTTCCTCCATCAGTTCACGCAGGGAATGCCCGTGGTCGAGCATCCATTGCAGTCGAAATTTCTCATAATCGCTCATATTGTTCTCCTTTCTCGGCGGGGCCAGAAATCCGGCCCCGCATTCTGGTCACTTTTTTGACTTCCGTAGTGGACATTTCCTTGGAGCCGTTTCACCGTAGAAAATGATTGGCAGCTTAGTCTCGCCGTCCTTGTGATGGCAAACATAGCCCTTCTGGCCAAAAAGTCCAGAGCGCCAACTCCCACTATTTCCTTTCCTCGGAAAGTCATAGGCCTTGGCAAACTCACAGTCTCTGCATTTCTGCATAGATGTCACCAGCCGCACACAGTTGCCTTCTTGGCGTAATAGTCGCTGGCTTCTCTCACCGAGATGATGTCGAAGCAGGATTCCAGAGTGTGCATGACCTTACGAATCGTTTCTGTATCCAGGTCTGCACGTTCCATAGCGACAGCGGCATAGCCCAAGCAGGCATCATTGCGCCACGGACCGTTGAGAGAATCAAGCGTTTCTGTGGGCTGAGCGGCATCTTCCTGAGCAGGAGTTTCCGCATCCGGCTGCTGAGTGCCGCCGTATTCCTCAAAGGTATCGAAATCTCCAACCTCCGCCACACCATCGCAGGTGCATTCACGGTCAACGAAGTCCTTATTGCCAAGTTCGATGTCGCCGGCGTTGCACAGCTCCTGCGCGGTCACTTCGGCGTCGATGCGCTCGGCGGCCCAGACGATAACGGTGCGGGAGAGCGTTTCCTGAACGGTCACGCAATACGGGAGTTTACCGCTCTCCGGAGCGGTTCTCACAGACTCCCAGCCCTTACTCGCCTCTTCGAAGCGCTTGACCAGCTCTTCGGCGGTGATTTCGAGTGTAGGCTTCTGCCCGGTCTCCTCGATGCGCTCCCACTCGAACCACGGATGGTCCGAGTCCGTTTCCGTATCGAATTTTCGCTCCGGCATCCCTACACGGGACGGCACGAAATACTCCTTTTCGTCCAAGCAGGCGATGATGCGCTGCTCCTGCTCCTCGGTCATCTCACCGAGGATGACGCATTCGTTCTGGACCTTGTAGTTGTCCGCATCGCGGTACAGGTAATGAATTCTGGTATTCATCATTTCTTCTCCTCTTAGTAATTTAATCAAATGCTTCCAATTCATTGAAAAGCTGTTCCAAATCGGCATTTTTCCTGATAGTGGGAATATGTCTCCGGTTTTCACAGAGACTTTCAACGGCGCTCTCGTCGAGCTGGTTGAAATAGTCAGGACTATCGCAACTTACCAAGCTGCCATAGCAGCGGTCGAAATAGAAATAGTTGCTGTGTGGATTGAAGGCTCCATATTTCTTGTTTCCACCGCTGTCCAGACTCCAGGTGTCTGCGTCATAGCCGTCGAACCCGCAGCGCAGAATATCAACCGGCTCTTTTCCGGCGAACAGGTCGTTCAGCTCGACCATAGAACGGCAGCGAGTATCGCCCAAATACCCGTTCTCGTTACAGTCGTCCAACTCTTCAATGGCTGTGGTGAAGACAGACTTGTTATCCTTGAAGAATTGGATGATTTCCTCGATAATGCTGTCCTTTGTTCTCATTGGTTTTTCCCCTTTTCGTATTTAGTGTCTTACGCCGGTATCAGACCGAACGTTTCCTTAAACCAGCTTCTGATTTCCTCCTTGCTCGTCCCCGCTTTGAACGGAATCGCCGTAGGCCTTTCCTGTGTGCCGCACCAGACCGTCCACTCTTCGCGGATGCGGCCCGTCGCGTCTCTTGGCGTCTTGGCGTAGTCTGCCCAAAGGGACTGTGCGATGTACTTCTTTGCCCACGTCTGAAGCTCTGCGCCCTCCTGCTCCAACACAGTATCCATATAGACCCTTGCGGAGATACCATCCAGGCTGTCGCCGCAATGCAAATCTATCTGCTTCTGTGCCCATCTGTGCATGAAAGCATACCCAGGCAGGTTTCGAAAACGCCAAATCCGAGCCGCGAAATTCTTTTCGTAGGCGTACTGGACATGATTGTTCTGCTTCCAGCTCAAGGGTACAATGTTGAGCGAACCTTTCGGTAAATCTTCTCTCGTCATGTTTCGAACTCCTTTCAGCAGATTCCGTTCTCTCTGAACTCTGTCAGCAGACCATAGCGCCGACCGAGTTGTTCAAAGACGGACTGCGCGATGGCAAGCTCCTCGTAGCTTATGGATTGCTCTGCAAACCGTTCCTGCCACTCGATAGCTTTCTCACGCGCCTTTTTCTTTTTTTCCTGATAAGTGCTCATTCTTTCAATGTCTCCTTTTCGTTGATTTTTTTGGTATTTGCGAAAATAGGTGGGTGGAGAGAGTTGCTTGGGTTATCCCGCAAGCAACTCTCTTCTTATCTGTCTTTAGCCTTTTGCAGGGCTTACAACGCCATGAAGATGTCTTCCGCATCAGGGGTTTCCCACGAAATCGTGTACATTGCTTTTTCTCCTTTTACAAAAATTCAGAATTCCGCTTCGCATTCCTGAATGTTGTCCAGAACAGCTTTGACAGGGCAATCCAGACACGCGGTCTCAAAGTCCTTCAAAGTCACTGTGCCGTCCTCAGAGACGGAGGCATGGTCGCACTGAGCGCAGAAATTCCAGCAATCCTGCTGCGTCAGAGATGGCTCTCCAAGCAGCTCATACCAGGGGCGCGTATCAGGCGTTACATGGAACTTTGCCAGCGGGCAAACCGTTTCTGTCCCAATAAAGGGGCCGAGCTTGTCCTTGGACGGCTTATTGCTATGCCCACAATCGTAGGCACAGTAACACTGGCCACGGCCGCAAATGAGCTGAGCAATCAACTCGCGGTCTTTGAACTCCTCCACAGAGCAGTTCTTGATGAGCCATCCGTACTTGTCGGACAGGGCGTCAACCGCCGCATCCCCATCGTCGGCACCGTCAACGAGTTCCTCGGTAGGAAGAGAAACTTCCTCCCCATCCGTCTCCCAGTCGATGCTGGTTATCATGAATTTTGCCATTTCAAGTATTCTCCTTTCAGTTTTTTGACTGTTTTTTTATATATAAAAGTCAGCATCCCTAACGGACGCTGACTGAACATTCTTTATGTTTGTGATACTTCCTTTGTATGGTCTGAGCATACCAGAAGATATGCAAAGCGTGAAATTTCCCGTCGCAGGAACCTAAGAACCTTAAAGCTAAACAACGCCACCGACCGCGTATTGCAGTCGGTAGCGTTGCTTGCGTACTTCAGATTTCCCAAAAACCTGCGGTGTCCTTCAACTCGTCGGCGAGGTATTCTCTCAAAGCCTCGCGGACTATTGCCGACAGTTCGCCGGAGCCGCCCTTGCGTTTCTCACGGATACCGCGCTCCTCCAGCGCGAGAATCAGGTCTCCGCTCATGAAGTACGAGCGTTTTACCAGTTCATCCGGCTTTTTGGAGTCGTAGCGGTATGGCTGAGAAATAGCACGGGTCAGCTTGCGACGCGGCTTTTCTTCCAAGCCAATCGCTTCCATAGAAGGAGGGATTTTGGACGGCTTCTGTGCGACACTGGGCAACTTCGTACTTGCCTTCGGCTCTTCCTGTGTTTCAGCCTCCAGTCTTTTCTCAGACTCCTTTTCCGGTTTCTGCTCCTCCGCTGCTTCCTGCGGCCCGCCGAACAGACTTGCGTACATTTTGTTCGTATCGAGACTTCCGAGCTTCTTTGCCATATCAGATACCCTCCTTTGCGATTTCGTCTGCCAGTGCCATATAATCCATAGCAACCGTGCTGTCCGGTGCAGCCGTCAGCAAGTCCAGTTCACGGCTCTTGGTCTCTTTTACGATAACTGCCGAGCGAATGAAGGTGTTGAACACCTTAGTGTCCAGCGCATTTGCTGCCTGCATCGCAACTTTCATCATGTCCTTGCTGTTATTCTGGCGCGGGTCGAACTTGGTGAACAGGATGCCGAGGATTTTCGGGTCCACGTTGCAATACTGCCTTGCCTGCTGAATCGTGTTGCCGAGCTGGGCGATACCGCTGATGGCGTCGGAATCCGCATCCGTGGGAATTAGAATGTAGTCGGCGGCCACAATCGCGTTGGTTGTCAGGATGCCGAGGGAAGGCGGCGTGTCAATGAGTACATAGTCATAAACGTCCCGCACAGCGCTGTCCTTGAGTGCGTTTTTCAGGCGGAAGCTACGACCAATCTCAGATACCAGCTCCCCTTCCAGACCGGCCAGCAGAATATTGGTGGGTAAGATATCAAAGCGGTCGAAGTGCTGGATAGCATCCTGAATGGCGATGTCCCCTCTGAGGACGCTATAGACGCCCCTGCCGTTATCCTCCGCACCGACCTGCTTGCTGAGATTGCCCTGCGGGTCCATATCGACCGCAAGAACTTTGTTCCCGCGCTTTGTCAGCGCGGAAGCCATGATTGCGGTGGTCGCTGTCTTTGCGACGCCGCCCTTCTGATTTGCAATGCAGATAACCTTCATCGGTTTTTCTCCTCTCATATATTAGTTTCAGCGAACTTCGCTTGGCTTCCTTTATGACGTTATTATACCACACAACAGCTTGATTGTCAATAAGAACCCAAGAGTAAAAGAATGTGGGTTCTCAGGTTCCATCCGTACTTGTTGCAAATGCCGAAACAGCGAGCTTTTCGCCGTCGCTGGTAATGCGAATGGTTCCAAGTTCGTCCGTGCGGTAGACCTTGATGCCGTGCTGGCTGAGACGCTGCAAGGTTGAGGTTGCCGGATGATGGTACATTTCGCCCATATCGCTTTCGGAATCCACGCTAATGACCGCGATTTCTGGTGCCACGGCATCAAGGAAGGAATCTGCCGTGGAACTTGCGGAGCCGTGATGGCCCACCTTCAGGACGTCGCTCTTGAGGTCGTAGCCACTCATTTCGAGGCCCTGCTCCGTGTTCATCGTCGCATCGCCGGTGAAGAGGAATGATGTGTTGCCATAGGTGAGCTTAATAACGATGGAGGACTCGTTCAGGTCAGGCATATCCGTATCACAAGATAGAATCTGCCATGTGGCATCTCCCAGCGTATATGTCTCCCCCGCCTTCGGTGTCAGCTGCTCGGCGGAGCTGCTGTCTGCGGCCTCCACTACAGAGCGGTAGGTTGCGGTCGTTCCCTCCTCCTCGGAGAGCATAATGTAATCGACTTCGGAGCTGTACGCGGTAATAACGTCATCCATACCTCCGATGTGGTCCTCGTGGTTATGGGTGCCAATCACATAGTCCAGATGGTCGATGCCAAGGCTCTTAATGTAATTGGTCAGTGGTTTTCCATCCGGATTGTTGCCGGCGTCTATGAGCATGGCGTTTTCATCGTTGTAAATGAGTATTGCATCCGCCTGTCCAACATCTATGAATTCCACATTGAGTGTGCCAGAGACCTGCGTCCGTGTACCCTGTACCGCCGTGTTGTCCTGACTTGACGTCTGCGTATCGCCGGTGTTCTTATCGCCCTTCCATAGCCCTTGAGGGCCATCCAGTGGACTTGCGATGTACTCGATAGCGTCTATCCATGACTCCGGGACAATCCCGACGCCGTAGCCTACGGACATCAGAATAAAGAAGACTGCGAGGAAGGACGCAATTTTCTTCACAAGGCTGCCCTTTTTATGCTTTTTGCTACTCATGATTTCGTGAGGATACTTGTTGGAGTATCCCATCTCCTTTCAAGAAAATGAAAATTTGGCGTTTTGAAATTTGTACGCTATACTTGGGAAAATGGCAAAGGAGGTTTTCCCATGACGGAATTATTTGATGCTGCCAAAACTTTTTTATCAAGCCTGAGTACAGACCAGCTGGTAGCTCTGTTTATTGGGGTGATGGCGCTGTCCTGCGCCGTCAAGTTCTTAAAGGATACGCTCTCCACCATCGTGAGCATCCTTGGCGTACTGTTTATTCTCTATTTCTTCGCTCCCGGTCTTTATGCTGACCTGATTGTGATGCTCATGCAGGCACTCCGCTGGCTTGGTAGTCTTTTTGCAGGGCTTTCGAGCCATTGACCTCAAAGATGCTCCCGGACAACCGGGAGCATCTTTTTTGCCCTTGTTCCGCATCACATTTTCTGCTCCAGCTCGAAGTAAATGCCATCGCAGTACATGAGCGGTAGTTTCGGGCTGGTGAAGCCGTAAAGTCCGCAGGCGATGAAGTTATGCACCTCGATGACAGCCGTTTGGCCATTCCGCAGCACGGCTACATCGAGCGTGTATGCTTTCGGAGTATTGGTGAAGGCTTCAACCATCTTCTCTACGGTGGTCCTGTCAGGCATTTGCCACGGGTCGCCGGAATAATTTTTAAGGTCGAGAATGTTGCCTCGATGAACAAATATGCGCCACTCTGAAACGATGTCGATAGTTTGTGAAACGAAGTAGTCTGTATCGTCCGGCAGCTTCTGTCCTGCGTGGTAGATGCCGGCATAGTCACACTTCACGACGGATGCGCTTTTAATGAATGCTTTGCCAAGGTCGGCGAGGGTGCTTTCGGCCTGCTGCTTCCCATGCGTAACCTGTACCCACCTGTGGGCGAATGGCCTCAGCGGCTCTGGGATGAAAAGCGGAGTCAGCCCGCGTTCAATGCCATACCACCGTCTCAGACCACTCTCAACAAATTCAATGGAGCCGACCGGAATCAACTGTTCCCCGTCCTGAAAGGTGTTCTTACAGGAGCTTGTGAGCATCGCGGCAATGGGGTCCTCCGGGTGCAGCCAGTTATGTTCGTCGATAACCTCAAGCAACACCGCCGAGTCCGGGGACGGCAGCGAAAAGCCTGAGTTGTCGTGAGGAAGTGTCTGGATACAGAAGGTCACATTATTCACTACTTTCGTCCTCCTGTTCGGCCAGCACCTTCGTGAGGAGGGGACACTTCTTCCGGTCGTCCAGAATCCGCTTGGCAAGAGTTAGCGCATACTTGTATTTATCCGGATATGCCAGCATCAATGCCATGTATTTGTTTTCGCCGCTTTGCCTGGTTCCAAGAAAGTCTCCCGCTCCACGGATTTTCAGGTCTTCCTCCGCGATTTCAAAGCCGTTGGTGGTTCGAACCATTGCACCAAGCCGTTGCATCGCTTTTTCCGACTGGTCATTGCTTTGCAGCACACAATAGGATTGCAGGCTGCTTCTGCCGACACGTCCGCGAAGCTGGTGCAGGGAGGAAAGGCCGAACCGCTCGGCGTTTGTGATAATCATTGCGGTGGCATTCGGTACATTGACACCGACCTCAATGACTGTCGTTGCAATAAGAACATCAATCGCTCCATCCTTGAATTTCTGAATCGTTTCCTCTGTTGTTTCCTTGCTGTCTCTGCCAGTCAGCGTGGCAATGCGGACACCGTATGGCTTCAGCCATTTCTCGTATTCCCTGCTAACTTCTTCCACGGAAAGAACTCCGGCCATATCTTCACTGGAGTCAATCATCGGCGAAACCACATAGCATTGGTGGTCTTTTCTTTTCTGACTCAGAACAAATCGCATGATTCGTTCTTCGTCCGTGGCGATACCGGTAACAACCGGCTTCCTCCCTGCTGGCATCGTCTGGATGGTGTAGAGGTCGATTGCGGAGCCATAAATGACCTGCGCCAGCGTCCGGGGGATGGGGGTGGCACTCATGGTGATGCTGTGAACGCCCGCCGCCGCCTTTTCGACCAGAGCCGCCCGCTGCGCAACACCGAATTTGTGTTCCTCGTCCGTAACCGTGATACCAAGGTTCTTATATTCAACGCTCTTTCCGATAACGGAATGCGTACCGACGATGATATTTGCCTCACCGCTCGCAATGGACGCCAGAACAGCCTTCTTCTCCTTCACTTTCATGTTGGAACCGAGATACGCGATGTGGAAGCCTACCGGCTCCAGAATTGCGCATAGGTCGGCATAGTGCTGTTTGGCAAGGACTTGCGTGGGAGCCATCAGGACTGCCTGATACCCATTCTCCGCAAGCACAGCCATCATCAGTATGGCAACGATGGTCTTGCCACATCCGACATCGCCCTGGACCAGCGCATTCAGGCGCTTTCCCTCCCGTACCTTCTGAATCATGGAATTCACGGTATCCTTCTGGTCCTTCGTGAGCTGATATGGCAGGTTTTCCGTGATTTCCTTTATGGTGCCAAGCGTTTTAATATTGAAGGGGCTGCCAATACTGGAGCTTCTGGCCGCGTATTCATTACTCATGGCGAAGTACACCATATCGTCCAGAAGAAGACGGTCATGGGCCTTTTCTATCTGCGCCATGCTCTGCGGGAAATGGACAGAGTACAAAGCCTCCCGCATAAGCAGCAGCTTCTCGTCCGCAACCATGTCCGGAGGCAGCGTCTCTCCCAGCGCCTCTGGCATACTGACTGCTGCTTCCATTTTTGCAGACAAGTAGTCCATGCTCATGCCGGGAATTTTGCTGTAAACTGGGATAATACGCTTTCCGATGCTGATACGAGGCTCAAACATTTCCGGCGAGGTCGCCGAGTAATTGTCATATTCTGCGCTATATTCGAGTTTTGCGCACAAATAGACCTTATGTCCAACGAACTCTTCGTACTTTGCCGCGAGATAGTTTTGATGGAACCATTTGACGAAGATACGCTTTCCGTCTTCCGTTTCGCAAAACACAATCATCAACGGCTTTCCGTTGTTGTAGGTACAGACTTTATTGACCGTTACAATAAGACAGGAGATTTGGTCCTCCGGCAAGATTCCAGTCTCTCTGCTGAAATCGTTGTATTTTCGCGGAAGGTAGCGTACCATGTCCTCAACAGAGAAAATACCTTTCCCGTTGAACTGCTTTTCCTTCTGCGGGGTGATACCGATAGCCGACAATTTCACGATTTGCCCCCCCTCCTTTCAAATAAATCAAATATGCGCCCGGATATCATCTGCCAGAAACTGTACGGTTGTTTCCCCACGGAAGGTATTCTCTCCGAGACTGCCAACAGCGTCGATGACCTCCGGACTCCCCATGCTGCGGAACGCTTCCGCCATGTTGAATGCCACCACGTTTCCATTCCTTCCGGACAACTTGATGTGCGTTTTATTCGTGCCCATCTCCAGCATACCGAGCGCCTGAAATCCTCTCACCATACACACGGGTTTTGGGACACTCTGTCCGAACGGTTGGTACTTCTTGAGCGTCTGAACTGCCGCTCCAAAATCCTTGGACTGGAGCACAATGTCATAGCGGATATACTCGCCCGCCTGTTCAATACCGGTGCAGTAATCCCTCGCACGTTTTCTGAACTCGGAGACCTTATCGGGCATCAAAGATAAGCCCGCAGCACCCACATGGCCGCCGTATGTGATAAGCAGGTCAGAAAGGGTGTCCAGCATAGCCTTCATGTCAAAATCTCCATAGGACCGCCCCGACCCTTTTGCAATGCCATCTTCCGTTTCGACCAGAACAATGGTTGGAACATGATACTGATTTGCCAGCTTGCCAGCAACCAGACCAACGATGCCCTCCGGCATTTTCTTTGCGAATGCAACGAGTGGCGCGGACAGCTTCTCCTGCGTGTCAATCGCGGCGCGGATTTTGCCCATCCACTCCTCAACAGTCGCTTTCCGGTCGTTGTTGATGGCAACCATCTTTCCAAGATAGGCCTGTGCGTTGCTGTTATCCGTACACAGTAGGGCCTTCAGCACGGACGTTCCTCCGGCATTATACATACGCCCAGGCGCGTTGATAAGCGGCGCGACGGTGTATGCGATAGTCTCTTCATTCATCGGAGCGCCGGAGGAGGCTGTCCAGAGCAACTGATTGATGCCGGCAGGCAGATGCGCTTCCCCGCTGTTGACTCGTCGCAAGCCATTCATAACAATAGCTCGGTTATCACCCGTCAGCGGCATGGAGTCCGCAATCGTGCCGATACACGCAAGTACCAGTAAATCATCCGGCATGGCACTGATGTCCGCAACGCGGAGCATATACTGCGCCAGCTTGAACGCAAGACCTGCACCGCAATATTCCTTGTATGGGCTGGAGTCTCCGTCCATGTGTGGGTCACAAATTACAGCGGCGCGTTTCGGTTCACGGCCATCTGCGAGATGGTGGTCCAGCACTACGACCGTGTTGCCGTGCTCCGTGGCGGCCTTGTCCAGAACGTCGCCGGCCGCGATGCCGTTGTCTACCGTGATGATAAGGCTGTTTTCGACGCCCTTCAAAATCGAATCGGATACGCCGTATCCGTCCGTAAATCTGCGGGGGATGATGGGCCGCACCTTGACGCCCATGCTATACAGGAGCCGCGTCAGAATCGTGGTCGAGGTGATGCCGTCCGCATCATAGTCGCCGACAATCACGACGGGCATATTCTTGCGGATACATTCCTCAATGGTCTCCCCCGCCTGCTTAATGCCGCAGACTTGCTCTGCGGGCACTTCTCTCGGCGATAACAGTTCTTCTGCGCTTTGACCCGACATACCGAGAATTGCCTCTTCGATTGTATGATAAATTGTTTTATTCTGAATCCATTCCATTGCTCAAGAATTCCCTTCTGCGGACAAACGCCTTCGCGCAAAGGAACTGCCCGTCGTCGCTTCTACAATAGTCGCAAAGCTCCATCCCGCCGCATGGCGTCTCAACACCATGCTCCCGTTTCTGCGCCCCTTTCAGCACCTCGTCGAGTGCTGCGAGGATATCGTCCACACTGAACAGGATGTCAGCAGGCCTATCATCTTCCTCGCCGCAGCCGTCCGCGTATTTTGCGCTCTCCGCACAGGCCATCTGGTCACACAGCTCGTTATACTGATTGCCGTTGTGTCCTTTCACCCAGATGAAGGTGCATTTGCGTTGTGCTGTCAGCTTATCAAGCTCCTTCCAGAGGTCCAGGTTTTTTACCGGGCCTTCCTTTCGCTTCCAGCCGTTCCGCTTCCAGCTTTTCAGCCAGCCGTCGTTAAAGGCCCGTACAACATACTGGGAGTCGCTGTATATCTTTACGCCGGTCGTGTCCTTGTCCAGCGCCTTTAATCCTTGAATCAGCCCCATCAGCTCCATGCGGTTGTTCGTCGTGTCGCTCGCGCCTCCGGACAACTCTATCTGCTTCCCATTGCAAAGGATGACAGCCGCCCAGCCGCCAGGTCCGGGATTGCCGATGCAAGAGCCGTCTGTATAGATGGTTGCCTGCTTTCCTATCATCGAAATTCTCCTTTCTGCCTGTATTCTTGAGAATACAAGCACCCTGGTTCTTTGGTTCTCATTATACCACATTACTGCTAAATTGTCAATTTATTGCGTATTTATTTGCAGGCATTCTCCTGTTTTTCTGTGAACTTGAATCTGTGTGACAATAAAAAAAGCGGCCATACGGAAAAAGCATGGTCGCTCTTTATGTATGGCCCAAATTTCTCTTTATATGGAAATCTTTCCGTAGTGCATAATACAGGGCGTCTCCCTCTGCCTTAATGGTTGACAAGCACTCTCCCGTGTTGTCTCGGATATACGCAAGGCACAGAATCGTGCCAAACCGGCAATCGCGCAGCCGCCCTTCTGCTTGCGCACGTCTGACCAATTTCATACTTGCTTCGGAACATAGTTCAAGCCGATAGATTTCTTCATCGCCGATGTACGCCCATGAAATCACAAATGTGTCGAGCCAGTTCCCCATCCGCTCGGATTCTTTCTGCATCCAATGCCGGATTTCGGCCTGGGTTGCTGTCCAATGGATATCGAACTTCTTCGTGTTCACTATACTCCCTCCTCCACAGGCGCGAAATAGACCTTATTTCCTCTGCGGTATACCTTGCCCTGTGTTACATAGTCAACGAGGCACAGCTTTCCTGTGATGCTGTCTCGCTCTTCTACGATTTTGTGACGGTAGAAACGGTACTTCCAACCCTTTTCCCCGCAGGCTCTGTCACCGGCTTTCAGTTCTTGCCACATGGCATACAAATCGGCAATGGAGAGAACCTCTATTTCCTCAAAGTCTGAATCACCGTCCTGATGTGGACAAACCGTGAAATACTTATCCGTTGCGATTGTCTTTTTTACAAAATGCCCATTTTCTCGTGTCTGAAGTGTGATTGTATGCTCCATTATCAACGCTCCTTTTGGGTCAGAGATTAAAATTGCAGAATTTGGCTGGATGCCTATTTGGTATCACTACAAGTTGTAATTGACACCAAATGTGCGTGTTGGCTGTGTTATTTTTGCAGCGTGTGCGTGGGGCGTGGACTCCTATTTGGTGTCGATGACATCTATGGTCTACACCAAGTAGGTATGCAAAGCAGCTCCTCTTTACAAATTGCCCGTTATTTTTAGATTGATTTTCACCTTCTTTTTGTCGTCCACGATGATAGAATCTATAATTCTTCTGAGGTCCATATTGGTTGCAGATTGCAGGCTGAGAAACCGCTCAATTTCCGCCATCGCTTCATTCGTGATGCTTTCGATGGTCCTTTCCTGTGTGCGTTGTCCTTCGAGGAGAATAAGCTGGTCATCAATCACATTGATAGATTCGTTGATTTCTGCTGTCTTACTTTTCAACGCTTCCATCGTGATGATATCATTGGCGTACATCTCCATATACTTTTCCAGCTTTGCCTTCAGCTTGACCTTTTTCGCCTCAAGCGCTTGAGCGTCTGGCTTACTTCCCTCCACCGCATTTGCTTCCTTAAACTTGCGTGCGATTTCCTGAGCGATGGACTCTTTGTTAGAGACAACCTCTTTCAGGTAGGTGGAGAGTGTTTCAATTAGGTCATCCTCTCTGACGATTGTGTTGTTGGAACATCGTTTTGCGGTATACTGGTTGTTGGTTGGACATCGCCAGTAAATGTAATCGGAGTTTGGATAATGCGTCACTCTTCGTGAGAAGGCCCGTCCGCATTCCTTGCAGCGTATCAGGGTGCTGAATAAATGCCTGTTGCTGTATCGCCCGGTGAAATGCGTGTATTCGGTCGCGTATTGTTTTCTCCTCTGCTCCAAGATTTCCTGTGCCTGCTGGAAGCGTTCTGGCGTTATGATGGCCCATTCCGGGCGGTCATGGTGGTAATGCTGTTCCTTCGGCAGCGCCTTCGTCGTTCCTTCCAGAAAGTCCACAACGGTGTAGCGGTGATTGATGTAATGTCCGCTGTAAATTGGGTTCTCCAGTATTCTCCGTATGTTCCTCTGGTTCCAATCGTTACCATACTTGGTTTTCATCTGCTTTTCGCCAAGTGTGATGGCGATAAGGCGGCATCCAAGTCCCTCGTCGATGTAGAGATGATAGATTTCTCTGACGACCTCCGCTTCCCTCTCGTTGATTTCCATAGTGAAGTTATCAATCCGGTCATATCCGAAAATTCGCGGCGGTACTCTTCCTTTCTTTGATGTAATGTTCTTCCCGAACTTGACTCGCTTAGACAGGTTTGAGCTTTCCTCCTGCGCCACAGCGCCGAGCAGCGTGATGACGAACTCCGATTCGCCAAGCACTTTCTGGCTGTTATTGACAAAAATCACGTCGATTCCTCTCGATTTGAGCTGTCGAATCGACGTGAGTAGGTCTACAGTATTTCGTGCAAATCGTGAGACATCCTTGACCACAAGAAGGTCAAATAGCCCAAGTTTTGAGTCACTCAGCATTTTGTTGAACGCATCGCGCTTTTTGAGCTGTCTGCCTGTAATTCCTTCGTCCGTGTAGACATTGACCAGATGATGCCCATTCTGCTTTGCAAAATCCGAGAAAAACTCCATCTGATGCTCTAAGCTATCTAATTGCCGTTCCTCGTCGGTGCTAACTCGTGCGTATCCGCACATTCTCATGTGCCGGCCTCCTTTCGATGCCAGCCAAATTCTGCTGGTTCGATTATACCACGCACATCCCGCTCGTTCAAGATGCTACCTCCGCTCGGCCGGCAAGCAGTTTTGAAAGCACGATATCTTGAATGGCCTGCATTAGTTCGTCAGGAGTCGCACCGCATTCGATGGTAAATACCACTTGTGTTGGCTTTTTCACCTGAAACACCTCCACTGCGAATTTTATGTATCACACGGCCGAGTATATGAGAGTGATTCGCTCAGTCCTCGTCCTCGTTATCATCCTTTTCCCATTTCCTACGCTTTCTGCCGTTAGGAAGCAGAAATACGGCGAGTAGGCATTCCGTCAGGACCCATATTCCAAATTTCTTTTGAACCTCTGGGTCAAACGCCGCAGGTTGGTATCCTTCAAACAGGATTTGAGGGATATGGCGCAGGACGTCCATATAAAGCTCGCCCTGCTCGTGCCAAAAATATGCGATGCCAAGAATCAGGACACCTACTACAACGCCTTTATAGATGGCTCTACGCAATGGTAGCACTTCCCTTCACAGGAGGCAGCTCATGCCCCGCGTTGACGATGAACGGCATCCAGGCGTTTACCTGAATAGTTCCGTCGTGTCTATTTCTGGAATAAACGATGAAAGAACCCTTCTCGTGCTTCAGGTCTGCCAATGCTCTTGCGACTGCCGCAAAGTTCTTGTTTCTCATGGCGGAATACCTGGCCGCAACCTCTGCGAGAGAAGCATACGGGTTTGCCTTGATGCAGATAGACAGGCAGGCCAGTCCAACGGATTTAGAGTGTCCTCCTTTATCGTAGAAGCACACATCTTCAAAGGAACACTTCATGTCCTCGTCCTTATGCTGTTCAATTTCGCTCAGTAGGCGAAGCGTCTGCTCGCTCAAGTCAGGGTCGGAAGATACCAGGGCTTTCCCCTGTTCGGACAGCAGCTTGTCAGGGAGACTGCACCAGGCATCGACGCCCGGCTGCGTTTTCAGCGTTCGGTTTGCCATTTTTCAACTCTCCCCTTTCACCAGAAATTCAATGCTTTCCGCATTATTCAGAATCTCCGCTTGAATATAGACAATTACAGAGGTCTGCTTGCAGTTAGAGATATCTTGACTGAACTGGAAGGCAGGATTGATTTCTGCCGGTTCGATGACGATTTTAACGCTCTCGTCCCCGATATACTGCTCGGCGGCCACCAGATTGACCTCTGTTCCGTAGGCATCTGTGGAGAAAACAATCGCCTTATATCCGGCGGCATACCAGTCATCGACGAGCGGGACCTGTTCCGGCTCCACCTGCACGATGTCAAGGTATTCGCTCAGGTACTTTTCGTATTCCTTCTTCGTGTCCAGCATTAAATATCCGTTCTTCTCCAGTTTCCTATTTACCTTTGTGGAGAGCACGGACTTGCAGAAGGTTCCTTTTGCATCCATATCTGCAAGGGAATCCTCTGTATAGGGCTGGATGGTTACTTGACCTGAGATGCCGCCTCCCGACGGCATCCCGGTCATCAGTGAGATAGTGATTCCGACAGCTGCCGCAACTATCAGCGCAACACCGGCAATAGCTGTCAGAAGTTTTGCCCTTTCTTTCGCTCTGCTGTGCATGACGGTCAAATTTCAACTTCGCCTGCGGGAACGGCAACGGCCACAGCGGGTTCGGTGGCAGGTGCAGCAGGCTCAACCGGTGCGACAGGCGCAACAGGCGCGGGAGTAAACTCCGCAGCTACGGGTGCAGGAGTGGCTTCCTGAACAGGTGCGGATGCGGCTACCTCAACTGCGGCAGCAGGCGCTTCCGAAGTGGGAGTAGCAGGCGCAGTCTGTTCAGCCTCCGGTTCTGCGTCCGGTACAGCATTTACCTCCATGACCGGCGTGGCGGTCTTTACGAACAGAGCCAGGTCCATCTCATACTTCTTTGTGGACGTCTCCAGACCAGTCACGAGGAAAGAGCGGTCTGTTCCGTACTTCTTGCGCAGATAAGCGAGGGCCTGAGCGGAATCGACAGCATCTGCGACCAGTTCGGACGGACATTCCTTGAATGCCGGCATACCGTTCTCCAAAACGGCCTCGGAATAATGGATGACCGTAGCGGTCACTTTTCGTGTGATTTTTTCCATGTGTAAGCTCCTTTCGGTGGGCAAAAAATTCAAAAAATAAGCGGCATCACAAGACAAACCCGCGAAAAACGGATAGTTTGCGACGCCGCTTTTGCTGGCTGCTGCTTGCCCGTCTCTCCGGACTGTCACCGCTGCGGGGCGGCTGCTTGCGGTTAGCCCCCGTGAGTCCCCGTTTCCCCTGCCCTGATGTGCTCTATCTGTGGGCAGACCGTTCAGACGTGTACTTTGTCCGAGCACTGGACGTGGAGCAACGTACCGGATTCGAACCGGCACCGCCGGTTTGGAAGACCGGAGTGCTGACCGTTAAACACCAACGCTGCTTGTTGCAGCTCCCGACAATCGAGGCATCGTTTACTTGCGCGTCATGGGCGCTTTCGCAAGCCGCCGTGTATACCCACCGGCTCCGCGCCTGAATTGTCGGGCATTGTCATTCTTCGTGAGGCTTTCTGCACACGCTCACATCAGCCGAGAGCGACTCGGCATCTGGTTTCGGGGGCGGGACTCGAACCCGCGTCAACCGGCTTATGAGGCCGGACTGGAACCATCTCCAGGCACCCCGATATGTATGGCAGGGACGGTTGGGAATCGAACCCACCACACGCGGTTTTGGAGACCGCATCGCCAGCCTTAGAACATTCGCCCCTGTATTGCGGATTCAGCTCTTTGCGTTTGCAACCGCATCCGAGCGAAAAACAGTCGTTTCGCCAGAAAATAGAGAGGCAATACAACTGAAAAAAGTTCTTATCCGCAAGAGCTTTTTAAGGTGAAGAGAGGGCCATCAACCGTTGCCGCGAGGAGTCGAACCTCGCCGCTTGGGGAATCGAACACCCGCCCCGGCCCTCTGGTCCGGGACCATCCCGGATGGCATAACCCCCGCTTAGATTGTCACACACCGCGACCCGATGACTGTGCTCCGAAAAGTCGCAGCCCCGAATTTGCTCGGTTGTATCGGGCCGGACGCATCTTCCGGTGCAGTTTTCAGCAAGGGATGGAGCTGAAAGTCGGACTCGAACCGACAACCTACGCATTACGAATGCGTCGCTCTACCAACTGAGCTATTCCAGCATTTTTGTTCGGCTCCCGGTCGCGGACGCCTTCCTACCAGCCGCCAAACACTTAGCAATGATGCCAGCCGCCCAGCACTTAGCTTTTTGCGCTTCCTCGCCCGCATACCGGGATGGTGCTATCGAAGGGACTTGAACCCTTACACTGTTTCCAGCAGCAGATTTTGAGTCTGCTGTGTCTGCCAATTCCACCACGATAGCATATAGACTCCCCGCGAGCGAGTAGCTATTCCGCTCATGCCGGATTTACTATCCGCCCTCGGTGGCACATTTTCCGAGGAATCCGGGCTTGAAAAAGAAGAGATGTGGCTGGACAAACAACTTTTACTGTCCTGTCGGCACGGATGGGTTCCCGCCCCGTTGGATTTTCACCACTATATTCTGTTAAGCCCATCTCTTTTGGATGCGGAAGACGGGAATTTCCGCAATGGCGGTCCCTGCTGGACTCGAACCAGCGACACCCTGATTAACAGTCAGGTGCTCTACCAACTGAGCTAAGAGACCAAATGGGGCTGGGAGCCGGACTTGAACCGGCGACCTACGCATTACGAGTGCGTCGCTCTGCCAACTGAGCTATGCCAG